>Ga0052835_100056_pt1 | contig 11375 bp, 9 predicted proteins | sample Wilsouwater61714_FD_53172 | JGI IMG/M metagenome (GOLD analysis project Ga0052835, IMG submission 53172) | Hot spring water microbial communities from Wilbur Hot Springs, California, USA - Wilbur source water - 6/17/14 | ecosystem: Environmental > Aquatic > Thermal springs > Unclassified ...
ACAAATTTATTTTCTCTTGAATCAACTACAATATATCATATATTTTTAAGTTTATAATTAACATTTATAATAATATTCATAAAATTATTTCAATAATTATTTTTATTTCTATCATAATAAAAATCATTATTAATATCTTGTCATTTGAATAAATCTTTATAACCTTTTCAATAAGTAAAATCACTTCTAAACATTTCTTTATCTAATGGATTTATTTGTTGAAAAAAATCATTATGTGCATCAAAAATAGTAATATCATTATTAGGTATTATTCTTTCTATTCATATTTTTGTTAATCAAGTTATTATATTATCTTCTAATAAATCTATTCATTCTATTTGTGTAGGAAAATTAAGTGTTACATAATTAGGCAATTTTATTTCTTCCATTCAATAAAATTCAATAGTTGGAATTGAATCTACAGTGTTAGTTATAGGATCAATTTTATATATTTCAGTATAATAATAATTATGTATAATATTAGAATTGTTTGGTATTATTATAATATTTTTTTTAATCCTATTTCTTTCAATTCAACGACCAACATCATTAGCATTGATAATATCATTAAAAATGATTCTTGTTTCATTTGATACACTTTTTTCTTGTATATTTGTATAAAAAATATAACTATTTAAAAATCCTGCTGTTAATAATATTCAAGTTATTAACAAAATTATAGATAATTCTAATAAAGTAAATCATTTTTTAGAAAATTTCATATTTCTTATTTTAATCTTTATTTTAATAATAAAAAATTATATATTTTTTTTAAAAAAAAACAATTTGTTTTAATTAAGATTTTAATTATTAAAAAAAATATTTTAAAATATAATTAGTTTAAAAATGGACATTTTAGATAATATATATATAGATAATAATTATAAATATTTTATTTTATTTTGAAATTATATATATAATAATATAGATTGATGAAGTTTATACAAATTAAACAATGTAGATATTGAGAATTTTAAAAAAAGTAAAGATTATGTGAAATTAAGTAGTATAAATTCAAAACTTTTCTTAGAAAGATTAATTAATGAAGTTGATAAAAATAATGTTTTAAAAGAAAATATATTTTTTAAAAAATGAAGATTACTTAATTATGTAAAAAATAATAAAATATTTTTATGAGTTATTATAAATGTAAAAAAGGAGTATAATTCAAAATTTGAAAAATATATATTATCAAAAATTAAAATACTTAATCAATATGGTGAAATACTTGATTTTAATAAAGATTTTATAGATAATTATGTTAGACCAATTACTAATGATAATGATATACTGTCTGATAAAATAATAGAAATATTATGATATTATAATATGTATAATTTTAAAGATAAAAAATTTTTTTAATAAAAAAACTTGTTTTTTTAATAAAAAAACATATATTATATATGATTTAGCACACAAAATACTAAAGTGCTAATTTAATTTAATTTTATTTTATAAATTTATTATAAAAACATGTGAAAAATTATTTGAATAGATCTTTGAACAACAAATTCTTGTGTTTCTTTTATGGAAGGTTGAGAAGCTAAAGTTATTCCAAATGCTGAATGAAATAGAACAACTCCTTCAATAGTTGCACACAAAGATTGAAATATAATTGTTTGAACTCCAGCAAAAAGACAAGCTATAACAAATCCTGCTTGAACCATCTTTTCTGCAAAAAGATTTATTGGTAAAAAATTTGATGAAGTATCAGAAGAAATAAAACAAGTTCCATATAAAGTGGTTAAATGAAAAGATTGATCTGCTTTAATAGAATTTAATTGAAAAAATGTAAGACCAGAAGAAATTTGAAGTCATGTTTTAGCTAAAATCAAAGAAGATGCTGAAAAATACCTTTGAACAACTGTAACTGAAGCAGTTATAACTGTTCCTGCTTATTTTAATGATGATCAAAGACAAGCTACAATAAATGCTTGAAAAATTGCTTGATTAGAAGTAAAAAGAATAGTTAATGAACCTACAGCAGCTGCTTTATCTTATGGTGCTTGAAAAGGTAAAAACGAAAAAATAGCAGTTTATGATCTTTGAGGTTGAACTTTTGATATATCAATACTTGAATTATCTGAAGAATGAACATTTGAAGTTCTTGCTACTAACTGAGATACTTCTCTAGGTTGAGATGATTTTGATAATAGATTGGTTGATTTTATTATTGATGAATTTAAAAAAGAACAAGCTATTGATTTAAGAAATGATCCAATGGCTTTACAAAGAATTAGAGATGAAGCTGAAAAAGCGAAAAAAGAATTATCTTCTACAACTGAATATGATATAAATCTTCCATATATAACTGTTGATTCTTCTTGACCTAAAAATCTTATGATGACAATTTCAAGAGCTAAATTTGAAAGTCTTATTTTAGATTTAGTTGAAAAAACTATAGAACCTTGTAAAAAAGTTTTAGCAGATGCTTGAATTAAGGCAAGTGATTTAAATCAAGTTTTACTTGTTTGAGGTTCTACAAGAGTTCCATTAGTTGTGAAAAAAGTAGAAGAATTTTTTGGAAAAAAACCAAATGCTTGAATTAATCCAGATGAAGCTGTAGCTTTATGAGCTGCTGTACAAGCTTGAATAATAGGATGAGATGTAACTGATGTATTACTTTTAGATGTTACTCCATTGTCTTTGAGTATAGAAACTATGTGATGAGTAGCTACAAAAATGATTCCAAGAAATACTACTATTCCAACAAGTAAAACTGAAATTTTTTCAACAGCAGTGGATAATCAACCATCAGTTGAAATACATGTATTACAATGAGAAAGAGAAATGGCAGCTGATAATAAATCACTGTGAAGATTTATACTTGATTGAATAGCTCCAGCACCAAGATGAGTTCCACAAATAGAAGTTACTTTTGATATAGATGCTAACTGAGTATTAAAGGTAAAAGCAAAAGATAAATGAACTTGAAAAGAACAAAATATTACAATTCAATGATCAACTGGTATGGATGAAAAAGAAGTTGAAGCTTTAGTTAAAGAAGCAGAAGCAAAAAGAGAGGAAGATAGAAAAAGAAAAGAATTAGTAGAAGCAAAAAATATAGCTGAATCTACTATATACCAATCAGAAAAAACTATAAATGATAATAAAGATAAAATTAAAGAAGAAGACAAAAAAGAAGCTGAAGAAAAAATATCTGCTCTAAAAGAAGAAATGTCAAAAGCTGATGCTACCAAAGAATCAATAGAAGCAAAAACAAAAGAATTAAATGATATAATGATGAAAATAGGACAAGCCATTTATTCTCAACCTTGAAACAATACTCAAAATGAAACAGAAAAAAATTCTGACGACTGAGTAGTTGAAGGTGAAGTTGAAACAGATGATAAAAATGATGAATCAAAAAAATAATACTAAAATTTAACATAACTAAAAAAATTAAAACCCCCATTATATAATGGGGGTTTAATTTTCTAAATCACTAATAACAAAAGTATTTTTTGAATTTAAAATAAGTTTACATGGAGTTTTTTTGTAATCATTAGTATTATCTAGGAAATTATTAAAAGCATCTTTTTTTCAATTTCACATAAAAAAAACAAATCAAAAATCCATATTTTCTATATATTTTTTTGAAATAGTAATTCTTCTTGGAGGCGGTTTAGGAGAATTAGTTATTTCTAAAAAGTTATTTGAATTATTATCTAGTAAATTATGATTTGGAAAAAGAGAAGCTATATGTCAATCTTCTCAAACTCAAAAAAGTCATATATTTATAACTCAAACCTTTCTTGTATAATCATCTAAAAAATCACTATTTTGAAAATTAGGCAACAATATTTGATCTTTTGTGATATATTCTTGTTTTAATAAATAATCTAAAAAAAGAGATTTTACAAGTTTATAATTGCTATCTTCATGATCAAAATCTACAATTCTTTCATCTAAAAAACAAAAATATATCTTATCTCTAATTTCTTTTTCTATAAATCCAAAATTATCTTTTATAACACCATAAAAACTTTTTAAAGAGTTTCAACCAGATAATCATATAACTATTTTTTCATTATTTCTAATAGATTTTAAAGAATTTAAAAAATTAACTAGAAACTCTTGTTTTAAAATTTCTAAATCTTTGCTAATTATTTTATTCATACCATTTTATTATCATTTTTTAATAAATTATAAGCTGCTTGTGGTCAATTTGTATTTTTTTTATATTTATAAACAATAGGACAGTTATTTTTACAATTAACCAAATCATCAACTATTCTCCAAGCTTCTTTTAGCATATCAAAACTAGTAAAAAGTGTTTTATCTTCTAAAATAACATCTTCAATTAATTTCATATGCTTCTTTTCAAATAATTTCTTTTTCAAATTTAGATTTAACTCTTTGAATCTGTTTTGAGTTTCAATTTTGTTTTATATTAAAATGAATATCTATTCATTCTTTGGGTTGTACTTCAATTATAATTCTATTTTTTTCTACATGACCGAATTTCTTAAATAAAATATCTGGAACTTCTTTAAATTCTATAACAATATTTGTTTTTTTGCTAGTCATATATTTTCAAGTTCTAAGATAGATTGGTACTCATTTAAAATTCCAAGAATCTACCTCTAATTTCATAGCTACAAAAGTTTCTGTTTTTGAGTTTTTATTAATTCATTTCTCATCTAGATATCANTCATATTGTCAAAAAACTATATTTTTTTCAAAATTATTTCACAAACTTATACTTCTAAAAATTTTAGTTTTTTCTTGTATAATTCANTTAGCATTTAAACAAGAAGGTGCATCCATTGTAACCAAAGATAAAACTTGAAATAAGTGATTTTGAACCATATCTCTTAAAGCTCAGTATTTATCATAATATCATCACCTATCCCCTACTCATATTGATTCTGAAGCTGTTATTTGAATATTATCTATATATTTATTATTCCATATTGGCTGAAAAATTGTATTTGCAAATCTAAAAGCTAGTATATTTTGAATAGCTTCTTTTCATAAGTAATGATCTATTCTGTAAATCTGATCTTCACTAAAAACTTGAGATATTTTTTCGTTTAAATATATAGCACTTTTAAGGTCAGTTCAAAAAGGTTTTTCAAAAACTACAGATACATTATCTAAACTTATTTCTTTATAATTATCTATAAAGCTGTAAAAATGTTCTGGTGATATAGATAAATAAAAAACTATTTTTGTATCTTTTTTTAGTTTAGCTTTTATATCTTTTTCTAAAGATAAATAATCAGCTTTATTATTTACCTCTACTTTTGAATAATTTAGATTTTTCAAAAATAAAGGAAAATCATCTTCCTTTTTTATAAATTCACTTATATTAGTATCAATAAAAGACCTAAATTCATCTCACAAAAAATTCCTTCTTCAAACTCATATAATATCTATATCATATGAGTTTGTTTTATATATATTGTATAAACTTGGAAATAATTTTCTTTTTGCTAAATCTCAAGTAGCTCAAAAAACTATAAAAATAGTATGCATATTTTATTTATTAAACAATTACATTCATTCATTTTCAAAAATCTGATTTTGTAAGGTATTCTATATACTTACCTATGTTTTCTTTAAAATAAGGTTTATGTTGTTTTTGAATATTTCATATAAAATAATATCAAATAGCCATAAAAAAAGCATATCCGATATCATCTGGTATATCTAATTGTAATATATCTCAGTTAAAATACAAATCTCATTTTCAAAATTTTACACAAAGTTCATTTTCATAAGGGACAACAGTTATTGCATGTTTTGCTTGTTCAAAAGTTTTTATATCTCTTGATATATTTCTTCAAAAAAGTTCTATAAATTTAACCTCTAAAAGTGGTTGCAATAAAGCAAATTTATTAGGAATTATAAATAAATATCAATCATACTTTGATAAATCTCTGGGTATTTGTTTTGAAAAATTATTAACTAAATAATCAAGAATAACTCTAGGATTTTCTTTAGTTATAGCTAAAATCCATCACATATAAGTAGATGTATTATAAGTGTATGGTTCTTTATTTTTAGGAGTTATAAAAATATCTTTTTCTTCCAAAATTCTTGCACTATCAGATTCTTTATTACAAGTAATTAGTTTAACATCTAATCATAAATCTTTTGCATATTTTGATATAATAGCTGCATGTTTTCATCAAGATGCACTAAAAATAACAACTCAATCTATATCTTTTCTAGATAAAGCTTTTTTAAAATCATTTTCATCACTAAAAACAACATCTTTTCATTCATATATGATTTTTGCTGTATTTATAGCATTTCATGATCATATAATTACTGGTTTTTTAAAATCAAACTCAGGTATAAAAAAATCTTTTTGCTCACTAAACAAATCTAGTGCTCAAAGCACTATATCGTCTAAATCTAATATATTATTTGATGATAATTCATTTAGCTTTTCTTTATAAATTCACATTTTTTTATAGTTAATTATATTTTACCATTTAGTATGAAAAACTCACTGTCTATCTATTCTTTGATAAGTATGTGCTCAAAAATAATCTCTTAATCATTGTATTAAATTAGCACTACTTTGAGATTTTGTAATAGAATAAAAATATTGTAATCAAGCTGATAGAGATGGAGATGGTATTTGATTTTGATTATTTATATTTAAAAAAGTTTTATAATCAGGTAGTCATTTTAGTATTTCTTTTTTTATTTCTTCTAATTCAAAAATATGTTCAAAATCATTGTTTTTTAAGAATATTTTAGTAAAAAAATCAAGCAACTTAGCTCTTATAATACATCAACCTTGCCATATTCTTGATAATTCTGAAATATTTATATTCCATTTTTCTTGTTTACTAGCTTCTTGTATCAATGAATATCATTGAGCATAAGCAAAAATCATTCATAAATACAAGGTATTTTCTAATATATCTATATATTCTTCTAGNGTATGAGTNGTCTCAACTTTAAAATCTCAATATAAATTTTCTAATTTAACTCTTAAATCTTTTTTTCAAGAAATAGCTCTAGCAAAAGTAGCTTCTCAAATTGTTGAAATACTTTGTTGTCTTTCAAATCAATCTATAGAAGTCCAAAGTCAAGTTCATTTAGCTCAAGCAACATCTAAAATACTATCTATCAAATATTTTCCATCTACTAAATCATCTTTTTTTTCTAAAACTTTATAAGTTATCTCAAATAAATAAGAATTAAGTCTTTTATTATTATATTNTTTAAATATTTCACTGATTTNTTTTGGATTTAGAGAGTATAGTCTTTTTAAAGAATCNTATCATTCAGCTATCATTTGCATAACTGCATATTCAATTCAATTATGAACCATTTTTACAAAATGCCCACTTCAAGAATCTCATATATGAGTAACACATTTTAGAGAATTAAAATCTTCTGCTGATATACTTTCTAAAATATCTTTTATTTCTAAATATACTTCTTTTTTACATCAAGGCATAATACTAGGTCAATTTAAAGCTCATTCTTCTCATCATGAAACTCCACATCATACAAAATTAATTCATTTTGATTCTAGATAATTATATCTTCTAATAGTGTCTTTATAATAAGAATTTCAACAATCAATAATTATATCATCTTTTGATATATATTTTAAAAGCTCTTCTATAAGCATATCCACAGGATCTCAAGCCTTTACCATTATAATTATCTTTCTTGGTAGTTCTAGAGAATCTATAAATTCTTTTAAGTTATCAAATCATACAAGGTTTTGAGATCAAAAATTATTTATAAATTCTTTAGTTGTAGAAGTAGTTCTATTATAAACACTTACTTTATAAGAGTGATTTGCTATATTTCTAGCTAAATTTGCTCACATAACAGCAAGTCATATAAGTCCTATATTAGATTTTTGCATAAAAAATATTTAAAGTATAAAATACTATACTAAGTATAGTGAAGTTTAAAAATATTGCAAATAAAAAATATATTGTTGCACTAGTCCATAACATATGGTGCAATTTTTGATTTAAGAAGAAGATTAACCTTCTTCTTATTTGTTTTTTATCTTTAGTCTATTACACTATATAGTTATTTTGCACCTATCAACATTTTTCAAAATACTCTGGATATCTTAAAAAAATCAGATCTGACAAAAAACCGGAATAAAATCATAAAGTATTTTATCTTTATCTGAATTTTTCAGTAAAAATTTTAGAAATATAAATTATAATGATGTATAAAAATGTTTAAAGTAAATTAAGAAATAAAAAATATTAAAATTATATTTTTTTATTAAAAAATTGCTAATTCTTAAAATAATGTTAAATTTGACTTATTATATTTCTCTCTATTATTAAAATTAGAATATATAAAAAATTTATCTAATAGTTTTTTATTGTAAATTAATATTTTTTTTCATCTATTTATTTTTACATCAACTTCTGTTATATAATTTTTATTAATTATTTCATCTTTAGATATAATTCATTCATTTATTAAAAGTTCTTTCATTTTTTTTACATTTTTGATTTTAGGATTTTCTTCTCTTATGTATTCACTTAAAGAATACATATGATTTTCTTCATATATTTTTTTTATATAATTTATATTTAAATTTTCTTTATTAATAAAATTATTATTATAAAAAACTTGAACTTCTTTATTATTTTTTAATAATCTAATTATATTGTTATAACTTCATTTACTTTTTCAATCCCAAATAACAAGAGAAACATCAGATTGCTCTGTCATAAAAATATCTTTTTGAGTTTGTCTTTCTCTTAAGTCTTTAATATTTTCATCAATTTTTACTTTTATATTTTTAAATTTTTCAGTTTTATAAACCCTAGGATATGAAATAGAATATACAAATACATAAAAATATTTTTTCTTACAAAAAAAATCCTGAATTAATTCATCAATTCAAACAGCATCTCAAACCAATATTTTATATTTTTTTTCAATTAATAAATCTAAAGTTCTTTCAATTTTCAATGGTAATCTTTTTATTGACATTGATCAACTAATAAATATTTTTCTCATATTTTAATATTTTAAATATTAAATTCTTAATCAATCCTTTTTCTTAATCAATCCTTTGTTCTTGTTTTTGTTATTGTTAAAACAAATATTTTGTTAGTTTTTGTTTTATTTTTTATAGTTTTTGAAATTTCATTTAACGTAGTTCATGTTCAATATAAATCATCAAATATAAGTATATTTTTTCAAGTAAAAAAATCCTTATTTTTAATTTCGAATATTCAATTTAAAAGTTTCTTTGCTTGTTCTCTTCTCATTCATTTAGTTTCTGGTGTTTGACTTGTTTTTATTAATAAATCATTAAAAAAAGGAATTCATGTATTTTCAGATACTTTTTTTCAAATCTCTAAAACAGGTTGAAATGGTCTATCTAATTTTGAAGGAGGTGTTATTATTATAAAATCAATTTTTTCAAAAGGATTTTTGTTATTGGTAATTTTTTTATATTTTCAAATTAAAAAGTCTCAAACTATTTTTGATAATTTTAACATCATTTCTTTTTTATGGTCATATTTTATGTCATTATTATATTTTATATCATTTAATAATTTTCAAACATAAGTATTTGAGTATCACTTTGATGAATTAATGTCTAATACTGTATGTTCATCTAAACAATATCATTTTTCCCAAATTCATTCAATTACTTTTGGTGATATTTTAAATTTATTTAATTCTATAATTTTATAATAATTAATTTCTTCTATACTTGATAAATCAAATTCATAATCTCAAACTAATAAGTCCTTCATTTTTCTAAATGTATAAACATCATCAACTCAATTATTTATAATNATATTAACATATTCAAAAATATCATCTTTATTGTAGTTTTCTTTTATTAATAATTGAATTAATAATAAGAGCAAATCATTATTTTTAAATAATCTATATGAATTTATTAAAGTAAGTAATCTTTTAGTTTTTCAATTTAAATAATAAAAATATGCTTTATATTCCAAATATTCAAAACTATCTTTATATAAATTATTTTTATCTATATAATCAATAAATTCTTTGTATTTTTGAATAAAAAATTTTTCATCATCTTTTGAAATTTGTCAATAAATTAAAATATCATTTATTTCTTTTAAAATAAATAAGTGATCTTTATTTGTATAACTTCAAAAATTTATTTTATTTTTTAAGTTTTGAATTTCATTCTGTAAATACATTTTAATAATTTTTAATTATTAAACTTCCATATTTTATATAATCTTTTTTTATTTTTAATTTTTTACTACTTTTATTTAAAACTAAATCAAAAATTTTTCATTTATAAGCAGTAAACTTAATTTCATTTTCTAAATTTTTATATCATTCTAAAAGTCATTTTAAAATATAACAAATCAATTTTACATGTTCTAATAATTCATCTTTTATTTGAAATTTTTCAATATTATTTAAAATAGTATTGAAATTTCATTTTAATAAAATTATTAATAAATATTCTAATAATGAATTTTCATCTGTTATTTTTTTACTTTTAATAATACTTAAATACCTATTTTCATAAAAATCTAAGTTTGTTGCTTCTAAAATATTATTTATGTAATATTCATAATTTTCATTTTTATCTTGTTGCTTTTTATTTATTTCTAAAATAATTTTAAAAAATATTGATAAATAATTTTCATCTTTATCATCAAATAATCTTTTTTCAAATTTTTTTCAATTTAAAAATAAATATAAAATATTAAAAATTAATCATATTTCGTTAAATTGATGATTTTTTTTATATTCAATTATTTCTGTTTTAGATATATTATTTTGTGTAAAAATATTTAAATTAAAATTACTAATATTCTCAAGATTATTATTAAAATCTCTTATATTTAAAATAGAAAGTATTCAATTTATATTTACAATACTTACTTTATTTAATGTAAAATAATGATAAATACTAGATAATAATCATAATTTTATATCTATATTAATTTGCTTATAATAATAATTTTCAAACTTTTTTAATAATTTACTTTTATACTTATATAAATCTTTATTTTCTATTGTTTGAAAAAATAATGCATTTATTTCAAATAAATTATCATAAATTGGTAAATTATTGTATACAGTTGTAGTAAAATTTAATAAGTCTTTTTCATTTTTAAAAAAAATTTTATTTATATCTAAAACATTATAATATTCTAAATTATTTCAATCCTTAGATTTTTTAAAATTTAACTCAATAATATAATGATCTTCACTTTTATTTTCTTTTAAAAAATCATTATAAATAAATCAATGTATAAATATATTTTGTAAATTTTCTATTCAATAAATTTTTAGATATTTCTTCATTATTTTTTATAAGTTAAAATATTAAAATGGTATATCTTCAATTGTTATTTCTTCATCTGAATTATTTTTTACTACTATATTAAAATTATCATTATTTTTTAAAT
>Ga0052835_100057_pt1 | contig 11307 bp, 9 predicted proteins | sample Wilsouwater61714_FD_53172 | JGI IMG/M metagenome (GOLD analysis project Ga0052835, IMG submission 53172) | Hot spring water microbial communities from Wilbur Hot Springs, California, USA - Wilbur source water - 6/17/14 | ecosystem: Environmental > Aquatic > Thermal springs > Unclassified ...
CAGATGGCAGAGGTACTCTTTATCGACAACGAAAAAGCACAAGCAATAAAAATAAGCACAGATGAAGAGCATAAAGAAAACAGCCCAAAGGATCAAAAATGAATTTCAATACAATCTATAATAGCGTTACAAAACTATTTAAAAAAAAGAATAGCTTAAAAAAAGAGTTAAAAAATCAAAAGGCGCAGTTGATAGATTTGGCAAAAAAGTTAAAAGCAAGACAAAGAAAAAGTAGCAACAAAAAAGAGATTGAAGAGATAAAGCGAAAAAGAAAAATTGTTAAAAAGATGATTGATAAAATAAAAAAGAGTTTAAATAATGGTTAAAGCAATCTCTTTATTTAGTGGCGGATTAGATAGTGTGCTAGCCGCAAAGCTTGTATCGATGCAGAAAGTTGAAGTAATAGCTTTGTATGTAGATATAGGCTTTAGTCCATTAAGTGAGAAAAAAGCACATTTAGAGTTGATGGCAAAACAAGCTGGAGCCACACTTAAGATTGTTGATACCAAGCAAGAGTATCTTGATAAGGTGCTTTTTCGTCCAAAGTTTGGATATGGCAAAAACTTCAATCCCTGCGTCGATTGTCACGGGTTTATGTTTTCTTTAGCAAAATCGATGATGCCTCAATGGGGTGCTAGCTTTCTCATTAGCGGTGAAGTCATTGGCCAAAGACCTATGAGTCAAAATAAATTAGCGCTGCAGTCGGTAGTAAATATTTCAGGAACAAAAGATATACTGTTGCGTCCATTATGTGCAAAGTTGATGGAGCCAACTTTGCCAGAACGAGAGGGTTGGGTTAATCGTACAAAGCTCCTTGCTATTAGCGGTAGAGGTCGAGCAAAGCAGTTACAACTTGCCAAAGAGCTAGGAATTGTTGAGTATGAAAGTCCCGCGGGCGGTTGTTTGCTTACTGATGTGGGTTTTAGCAACCGTTTGCGTGAGTTTATTGCTTATGATACACTGCGCGTTGAAGATATCGATATTTTAAAAGTGGGTCGCCATATGAGACTACCTCATGGGGCAAAATTGATTGTAGGCAGAAATAAAGAGGATAACCAAAAACTAAAACATTTCAAAAATCCAAAATATCTTCAAGTAACCCAAGATGCAATAGGTCCNTTGAGNTTACTTCAAAANGATGCCANCAGTGAAGATAAAAAACTTGCAGCGAAAATAATAGCAACTTACTCAAAGCATCAAGGGGGTGGCGTAGANGTGCAGATTGCTGGTGAAAAGATTTATGCAACTCCATTTCAGTCAAAAGAGATGATACTGCCCTATCTTATTCGATAAAATTTTTTTTAAGTGCAATTTTATCTTGCTTTGATAAAATTGCACTCATAGTTTGCAAAGAGGCATTGAGGGCATTTTGATGCCTTGAGTGCCTCTTTTCAGACCTGTGCAATGATATTTAAAAGCACCGTGTCAGGGTCGGAAGGCAGCAGCACACTTTTATCTATTATGTGCCGCAGGTATCTGGGAAGAGGTGCTTGCTACGCAAAGTTACCTTTCGATAAAATATAGCCAAAAAACTAGGAACTAGATGCAAAATCTTGCCTTTTTATCCCAAATAGCAATCCTTATTCTTATTGCACCCATATTTGCAAGATACCTTCGAATTCCCGTTTCTGTCGTTGAAATCATCCTAGGAGCTGTAATTGTTTGGGCTGGGTTGCTAANTAACGACAATGAAATTTTTGCTGTTATCGCAAAAATTGGATTTTTTTACTTAATGTTTTTAGCAGGGCTTGAGATAAATATCAAGCAATTTGTAAGTTTTAAAGATAGGTATCTTCAAAGCACAATAATCTATTTTATTTTTTTATATAGTCTATCGGTTGTTGTATACCTAATACTTAATTTAAACCCCGTTTATATCGTTGCAATTCCAATCGTTTCACTTGGAATGATTATGGCTTTAATTAATGAGTATGGCAAAGAGCATACATGGCTTGAACTTGCACTGATTGTTGGTGTGATTGGGGAGCTTTTGAGTATCTCTGCATTAGTAGTATTTGATGCGATGGTTGTTTATGGTATTGGAATTGAATTTTATAAAAATATTATTATTTTAGTGGTGATACTTACTATTGCGTATTATGCGTTTAGGGGATTGAATGTATTGTTTTGGTGGTTTCCAAGCCTTAAACAAGCCATCATGCCAGAACATGANAATATGAGTCAAGATATCCGTTTTTCTATGGCGCTATTTTTTATTTTGATTGCNATTATGCAGTATCTGCGTATTGATATGGTGCTTGGTGCATTTATCGCAGGGGTATTTATTTCAAACTTTTTCCAACACAAAATCGAACTTCCCAAAATCTTACATACGGTAGGGTTTGGATTTTTAGTGCCGTTCTTTTTTATCTTTGTTGGCTCCACTTTGGATTTGAATCTTTTATTTACCAAAGAGATTTTCTTGACGGCACTGTTTATTACCACCACGATGCTTTTGGTGCGGGTGGTGAGTGCATATATTGCGTATAGAAAGTTTTTAGACCATAAAAATATATGGCTTTTTAGTTTTAGCTATTCGATTCCCCTAACCTTTTTAATCGCAATTGCAACGATTGCAGTAAATAACAGTGCAATTAGTATGGATGAGTACTACGCTTTTGTTTTAGCAGCTGTGATGGAAGCTATTGTATTTATGATTGCAATCAAAATTATGATGAGTCTAAAAAAGGTGCCAAAACTTCCCAATAGTGCTTAGATTTTTAACAAAATAACATCTAGCCACTTTGTAGGAAGTATCCGTTTTAAAATCCCTAAAAGAGTTGCCGCATAGGTGATGTAGTACCTTGGCTTTGGGTTTTTGCTTTGTGCAATTTTTAGCACAATTTGTGCTGCATCTTCACTTGAAAGTGTAAATGGTGCATTACCTTTGCCTTGAAGCCTTTGGGTTAACTCTTTCTCATACACTTTTTTATAGAGGCTCCTTTCTTTGTCGATATTTTTTTCAAATGCTTTGAGCGCATTCTCTCTAAAGCTACTTATTACTGGTCCAGTATTTAATGTGATGATTTTGATATTTGTACCATGAAGCTCAAGCCTGAGTGTATCGCAAAGTCCTTCAATAGCATATTTGCTCGCACTGTAAGCCCCGCGAAACCGAAGGCTAACAAGTCCAAGTATGGAGCTGTGTTGGATGATTTTACCTCCATCATTTTGTTTTCGCATCAATGCAATTGATTTTTGTGTAATGTAATAAAGCGCAAAAAAGTTTGTCTCAAACTGCTCTTTCATCGCTTTAATGCTAATATCTTCAAGTGCACCAGGCTGCCCATAGCCAGCATTGTTAAAAACAATATCAAGGGTTGTTGATGATTCTATAGCTTCAAATACTCTATCAATCGCTTCATAATCANAAACATCGACGCAGTAGGACTCAAACCCCATCTTTTGAAGTCTCTCAGCATCTTTTTGCTTGCGACAAATAGTTAAAACTTTGTAGCCATGCTCTTTAAAAAGTTTTGCAGAAGCAAACCCAATACCGCTTGAAGCTCCGGTAATCAAAATCGATTTCATTCAATCACCCCTATACATTCATCTTTTAAATAAGATATATCATCTTTAAAATCATTCCAAAATGGAAATGTTCTACACTGTATTGGGCGAATCTCATAGATGGAACACTCTTTTGTATCCATATCAAAAAAGATGCAGCGGTAATTATCTTCATCAATTTTAACCTCTTTGATACTAAAACGGTACCCTCTTTTTTCGATATATTTATCCTTTAACTCATCAAATCCAATATTTAAAAACTGCATCAACCTTGGAATCTCTTGTACTGTAATCCAAATATTCCCCGATTTGCCAATACAGCATTTGCCTCCGCACTCTTTGCATTTGCTAGCATCAAACCGAAATGAAAAACCCTCTTTAGAAATTAACAACTTATTTGCCCTTTTGTTACAATCTACTTTTAAATTATGAGAGAATTTGCAATTTTACAATAATGTTTTTGAATTTAGGTAAAGTTTAAAATCACACTTTATTAGTTACTCTTCAATCATTTATCTACCAAAAGATACTTACAGCCAGATAGCTTTCATGCCACCCAAAATATATCTTTACAACTGCATAGCAACTTTCTTAAACCCACTCACGCATGAGTAATCTTTTAAGTTCACAGAAATTTTCTTTACCAATTTTTTGAGCAATATGCTGCTCAACTTTGCTCATAACTTCTTGCCGACATTTTAACAGCTCTTTTCCTTTTGAAGTCATGCAGATTTGTTTGTCTCGCTTATTGTTTTGATGTTCAAGTAGCAAAAAATCTTTTGCTGTCAAATTTTGCACTACTTTATGTACCGCTTGACGACTAATTCCTATCTTTTTAGCAATTGATGATATAGTCACGACACCATTATCAACAAAAGTTAGAATTTTTGAACTTGAGATGATATCTATATCATCATATCCATACGCTTTAGCTTCTTGCAAAGAAAGCTCCTCTACTACACTTAATTTATTTAAAAGCAAAAATTTAATATCCATCTCTTGGCACTCCACCATCAACCTCCTTGACAAATACTATCTCTTCTATTAAAATGTCAAATAAGTTTACAATAACTTATCTAAAATTTTAAAGGATGCAATATGGTAAAAAGAAAAGACTTAAAAGAAAATTACACACCAAACTATTTCTTAGCAGCTTTAGGAGCTGGTGGTTTGTCAGTTTCATTTTTTATATACCTAAACTTCTTAATTCCACATCCAAATACTGCGATGATTACAGCAGATATTCTGTTTTCTATGGTTGCCAAAGCAGATTTTATCTCAGGCCTTATACTGATTGCCTTTATTGGTATTCTCTTTTTTGCCTACAAGCATATCGATTTATTGATTTGGAACATCAAAGAGTACCAAAAGTTCAAAAAAACCAAAGCTTTTGAAGCACTTAAAAACTCAAACGCTGAAGTTTCTTTGATGGCAATTCCCCTTACCTATGCGATGTCTATTAATGTAATGTTTGTTTTAGGAGCCTCCTTTGTTCCTGGGCTTTGGAGTATTATTGAGGTGATGTTGCCGCTTGCACTGTTTGCCTTTTTGGCAGTTGGGATTTATGGATTGAAAATCTACTCTGAATACTTTACAAGAGTGCTTGTAAAGGGTAACTTTTGTTGTGAAGCGAACAACAACTTCTCGCAGCTTATTGCAATCTTTGCATTTTCGATGATAGCAGTTGGCTTTGCGGCACCAGGGTCGATGAGTCATAACATGCTTGTATCTGGATTTGGAATCTTTAGTGCAATTTTTTTTGGAATTATCTCTATTTCATTAACAATAGTAAAAATCATCCTTGCGCTAAGAGATATATTTGAGCGCGGTATAGATAGAGAAACAAGTGTAAGTCTTTGGATTATGATTCCAATTCTTACACTTTTAGGTATTACATTTATTCGTGTAACATTTGGATTTGCGCACAACTTTTTAGGTTTTGATGCACCCTCAAATTGGCTTTTATTTTTAATTACCTCCTCTATTGTTTCATTGCAACTTATTTTTGGGTATATCGGCTACAAAGTAATGAAAAAGATGGACTATTTTCAAGAGTTTATCAACGGTGATACAAAAAGTCCCGTAAGCTTTGCTATCATTTGTCCAGGCGTTGCAACTTTTGTATTTGGAGTATTTTTCTTGGTAATGGGATTGGTGTTTAATGGAATTGTTGCTATGTATTCACCAGCTTTTTTCTTACTGCTTGCACTGTTAGCATTTGTTCAAGCTATCACTATCAAAGTGTTTTTCAAACTTGAAAAGAAGCTTATTAAGGCATAACCTCTAAGACTCTTTTGCAAGAGAGAGTCTTAAGTATCAACCTCTTGCGCTGTTTTTAAAAGATTGATAGAAAGACAAAACCTAGTCCACACAAGAAGCACCAAAAAGAAAATTAACTATATATGATAATTTGGAGCTTCTTTTGTAATTGTTACATCATGTACATGGCTCTCTTTAAGCCCCGCACTTGTGATTTGCACAAACTCCGCCTTTTTCCAAAATGTCGGTATATCTTTTGACCCGCAATACCCCATCGAAGCTCTCAAACCACCAATCATTTGATACACAACATCAGCCATCTTTCCTCGATATGGCACTCGCCCTTCAATCCCCTCTGGCACAAGTTTATCGGTAGCTGTTCCCTCTTGGAAATATCTATCGGTACTTCCTTTACTCATTGCTCCAATACTTCCCATACCACGGTATGATTTATACTGCCTACCTTGAAAGACTATCATCTCACCAGGACTCTCATAAGTCCCCGCAAGTGCTGAGCCTAACATCACACTACTAGCTCCTACAGCTAAGGCTTTGGCTATATCACCAGAGTATTTTATACCACCATCAGCAATAACGGGTACTCCTTGAATGTTTGCATAGCTTGCCACTTCACTTACCGCACTAATTTGTGGCACCCCAACCCCTGCAACAATTCGAGTAGTACAAATACTTCCAGGTCCTATTCCAACCTTTATACCATCAGCTCCAGCTTCAATCAAATCTTTCGCCGCTTCTTTTGTAGCGATATTTCCCGCAATTACATCTACAGCAAACTCTTTTTTGATTTGTTTTAGTGTCTCAATAATCCCTTTTGAGTGTCCATGTGCTGAATCAAGCACCAACACATCAACTCCCGCTTCCACAAGCGCACTTGCCCTATCAATTTGCCCGACTCCAATTGCCGCACCAACAACAAGCCTACCAAATTGATCTTTATTTGCATCTGGATACTCTTTTTTCTTTTGAATATCTTTGATAGTAATGAGTCCTTTTAAGCGGTTTTTCTCATCCACGATTGGAAGTTTTTCAATTTTATGCTTTTGCATAATAAGTGCGGCTTCTTCAAGAGTTGTTCCCTGTTTAGCAGTAACAAGTGGCATCTTTGTCATCACCGCTTCTACCTTTTTATTCATCACACTCTTATCGATAAATCGCATATCACGATTGGTTAAAATTCCAAGCAGCTTGTTATGTGAATCAACAACAGGAACTCCAGAGATTTTATACTCACTCATCAGCTTTTTTGCTTCAGCAACAAGTGTATCAGGAGTGATATAGATAGGGTCAATGATGATTCCACTTTCACTTTTTTTCACTTTTTTTACTTGCATCGCTTGAGTTTTGATATCCATATTTTTATGAATAATCCCAATTCCACCCAATCTTGCCATAGCAATGGCAGCTTTATATTCTGTTACTGTATCCATCGCCGCACTTATGATAGGAATATTAAGCGCAATATTTTTTGTAAGTTTTGATTTTACATCTACCTCTTTTGGCAACACTTCAGAATACTTAGGGACTAAGAGAATATCCTCAAAGGTTAATGCCATTTTTCTAAGCTTCATTGTTCTATCCTTTATTGTTAATCTAGAAAGCTACTTAATGCTTAANAGTATCGCATTAATTTTTCTAAACTAAATGCACCATTAAAAAGTGTTTGCTCATCAAAATGTTTTGCAATAAGTTGCACACCAATTGGCATACCGTTACTTGCTTTTGCTATCGGCACACTGATAGCAGGAACTCCCGCTAAATTTACTGGTAGTGTAAACATATCGCTTCTATGCATTTTAAATTCTTGCGTTTGATCAAATTGAAATACTGGACTTGGACTTGCTGGAGAGAGGATTAAATTTGCTTCATAAAAGATTTTTTCATACTCCTCCTTTATGAGGTGGCGTACCTTTTGTGCTTTGATATAGTATCTGTCGTAATTTCCACGAGAGAGTACAAAGTTACCAAAGAGAATCTGTTTTTTAACCTCATCTCCAAACCCTTCGCTTCTTGTTTGAAGATAGATCTCTTCTAAGCTACTGCCATCAACTCTATTGCCATAACGGATTCCATCAAATCGGCCAAGATTTGCGCTTGCTTCAGCAGCTGCTATAATAGCATAGGTTGAGATATGATACTTTATATCAAGCATAGTTTTATAAATTATTGTGTGCCCCTCTTTTTCAAGCGCATCGATTGCATCTTTTATCGCTTTTTGACTTTGGTTATCAATCTCTTTAAGGTAGTTTTCAACCACCGCAATGGTTAGTTTTCGATTTTCATCGATTACCGTTGGCTTATACTCAATATTTGCGCTGGTTGAATCCATCTTGTCATACCCACAAATAGCATCATACAAAATAGCTGCATCCTCGACTGTTTGGGTAATGGGACCAATTTGAGTAAGTGAAGAGCTAGATCCAATAAGCCCATAACGGCTTACCCTACCATAAGTTGGCTTCATCCCTACACAGCCACAAAATGTAGCAGGTTGTCTAATACCTCCACTTGTGTCACTTCCTAAAGCGGCAATTGCCAAACCACCANCTACTGCTGCTGCACTTCCACCGCTACTTCCTCCTGGAACATATTTGGGGTTGATGGGATTGAGAGTCTTACCAAAACAACTTGTTGCTGTGCTGTTTCCCATCGCAAACTCATCCATATTAGTTCGCCCATACGCACTCATTCCATTTGAGTGTAGATTATTAATTACAGTTGCATTGTATGGACTTTCGTACCCTTGCAAGATTTTACTGGCACAACTTATTGGCCACGATTTTACATTGATATCATCCTTTATCGCTATAGGCACACCCTCAAAACCATCATCTTGCAAATCGATATAGGCATTTAGATTGCTTTTGGAATGGAGCTTTTGAATATCTTGTTTTAACCCTTGTAAGTCTACTTTATCAAGTTTGAGCGCTTCTTTTAATGTAATCACGCTAAATCCTTTAATTTCGATTCATCTTTTTTAAAATAACTACCATCGTAGCTGTAACAATCCCTATTGCTACCACCGTAAAAATAATAACACTAAAGCTAATAGGTTCACTTAGCATTTATTACACTTTCACACCGTGGACAAAGTCCATCTTCTATCTCTGAATCAAAATTCCAACATCTTGGACACTTCTTTTTATTGCTTTTGAAAATATCAAACTTTGCACCCTCAACCTCAAAACTTGCAAGCACTTCACCCAGATACTCCCGTGTGACATCACTTACCATAAACCAAGATTTTGGATTCTCTCTTTCATAAATTAAATCCAAATCAGTTACGATGACAAGTTCAAGTGATGTTTTTACAACCTTTTCTTTTTTAAGTTTATCCAGTGTTTCAAAAAATGCATCTCTAGCTTGGAGAATAAATCTATCATCAAACCCACAATCTACTTGAGGCAGCGGCTCATAAACAACATCAAAGATATCACTACAATCATCCTTAATCACTTTTGGCGCGTGGGTAATAATTTCATCAGCGGTATAGGTAAGCACAGGAGCTATAATCCCAAGCATCGATTTTGCAATGAGTGCCATCGCACTTTGGCTAGCTCTTCGCTTATCACTCTCTTTGGCTTCACAATAGAGTGTATCTTTGGATAGATCCATATAGATTCCACTTAATTCATTGGTTAAAAAGTTATTAAGTTCACTCAAGCCTTTTTGAAAATCATAATTACTAAATGACTCCACCACACCATCAAGCACTTTTTTTGCTTTGTGCAAAATCCAGCGATCAAGCTCGCTAAACTTTTCAAGAGAAACAATTTCATCTAAATCATTAACATTTGCTAATAAAAACCTAAAACTATTTCGTATCTTTCTATACTGCTCTGCATTTTGTTTTAGGATATTATCACTGATTTTTAAATCACTTTGATAGTCACTCATCGCTACCCACAAACGCAAAATTTCACTACCATACTTTTTGACAACATCATTTGGAGCAATGACATTGCCCTTGCTTTTGCTCATCTTTTCACCCTTTTCATCAACGGTGAATCCATGCGTTAAGATTGCTTTATATGGAGCTTTTTGGTTGATTGCCGCTGAAAGAAGCAGCGAGCTTTGAAACCAGCCACGATGCTGATCGCTCCCCTCAAGGTAGAGATCTGCTGGGTAGCTACCCGCTTTGTAGTTTCGACTCTTAAACACCACATTCCAAGTTGAGCCACTATCAAACCACACATCTAAAATATCATTAACTTTTTCCACTTCATCAGCTCTATATCCAGATCCAGGATAAAGTAGCTCCTCAATGCTCAAATCATACCAAGCGTCCGCCCCTTTTTGCTCAAAAATCATCGCAACAAAGTTCATCACCTTTTCATCAAAAATTGGCTCTTTCGTTTTTTTGACTCTAAAAAACGCTATAGGCACACCCCAAGCTCTTTGCCTGCTAATGCACCAATCAGGTCTATCTCGCACCATCGATCCAATTCTATTAGCTCCCCAGCTAGGATAAAATGTCGTTGCATCAATCTCATCAAGAGCAATCTCTCTTAAACTCTTTTTTGCGCCCTTTGGCACACCATCAACACTGATAAACCACTGCTTTGTCGCACGAAAGATAACAGGCTGTTTTGTTCTCCAGCAGTGTGGATAGGAGTGTTTGAATTTACTTACTTTAAGAAGCGCATCACCCAAAAGCTCCAAAATAGGTTCATTTGCATCAAACACATGCATCCCAACAAAGCTTTCATCAAGGAGGTTTTTCGTAAGCAGCGATTCATCATAACATCCGCTATCATCAACGGGCATCAACACTTCCAAATCATTTGCAAGCCCTACAATATAGTCATCCTCACCATGCCCTGGTGCTATATGTACAAGTCCACTTCCACCACTAAGGTCAACATAATCACCAAAAACCACTTTTGAGCTTCGACCATTGAGTGGATTGATTGCAACTTTTAAGTGCAACTCTTTGGCGCTAAATGTATGGATAATGTTACCCTTGATTACACCCTCTTTAAGCAAAGCTTCATATCTTTCATTTGCAACAATGTTACCATCTTCAACAAGTACATATGTTTCATTGGGATGAATTGCGATTCCGCTATTTGCTGGAAGTGTCCATGGAGTTGTTGTCCAAATAACTAGAGCTGCTTTTTCTACGCCAAGCTCATCTTTATCTTTATCGCTTAGCTCAAAAGNAACAAAGATAGAGTAATCCTCTTTCTCCTTATACTCCACCTCTGCCTCAGCCAAAGCTGTTTTTGCTGCCCANCTCCAGTACACCGGTTTATTTCGCTCTATCANTAGACCCTGTTTTGCCACTTCGCACAGTGTACGGTAGATGTTGGCTTCAAATGCAAAATCCATCGTCAAATAGGGATTTTCAAAATCAGCTACCACTCCAAGCTTGACAAACTCCTCTTTTTGAATATCGATAAACTTTGCAGCGTGCTGTCTGCATATATCACGAAACTTTGATACTGGCAGCGAGTCTTTTTTCTCTTTACCTATCTGTTTTTCAACTTGCTGTTCAATTGGCAATCCATGACAATCCCA
>Ga0052835_100058_pt1 | contig 11305 bp, 8 predicted proteins | sample Wilsouwater61714_FD_53172 | JGI IMG/M metagenome (GOLD analysis project Ga0052835, IMG submission 53172) | Hot spring water microbial communities from Wilbur Hot Springs, California, USA - Wilbur source water - 6/17/14 | ecosystem: Environmental > Aquatic > Thermal springs > Unclassified ...
TCAATATCATTCTGGTGCTTTTAATATAGAATTTGAAACACTTGCTATAATTATTGACTTGATNGTTTTTCAGTGTATTTTTTTATCAAAAATATTTTTATAATTATCTATTAATAAAATATTTGGATTTTTATATGATTTTATTATATTTTTTGCTATATTATTATTTAACAGATTTCTTTCTATATATATATTCATGCTAAATTTGTAATTTTAAAAATTATTTCTATAATAATATTGATTTTATAATTAAATACAATTAAAAATGAATATATCAATAGATGAGAGAATATTAAATGAAATAAAAAGTAATGACATTGAAATAATTTTTAAAAAAGCTTGATGTAAATGAACAAAAATAGATTTCATAACAGATTTTGATAAGACAAATTTAGAATTTATAAAAATCAATAATAAAAATATATATTTCAATACAGATATAAAAGAAAAACTAAATAACTCTAAAATAATAAAAAAAGATAAAAGTTTTTTATTTATTTCTGAAAAAGTAAAGTCAAGATGTGCTTGTTCTTCTAGCTTTTCTTTTAATAGAGAATTAATAGATAAAGATAAATTAAATAAATTAAAATTAGCTTTTAAAAAATAAATATATTATTTAAAATTTATAAAAATGAAATATATAATTTTTTTATTATTCTTAATAATACCATTTATAACAAATGCTAATACATACATAGAAAAAAATATTAAATGACATACTATAAAAGCCATATCATATGATGTATGATCTGATAAATATGAATTAGAAATAGCTGTATCACAAAATTCTATTAGTCTTAGAGAAATGCTTGAATCAAATAATGCAATAACTTGAATAAATTGAGTATTTTTTTGTCCTAAATCTTATAAGGAATGTAATTGAGAAACATTTACTATAAATGAAAGATATGTAAAATGAGAAAAAATATGAAAATATGACTCAACTTGAGATAGAGTAGTTTTTGGTTGGGATAAAAACGAAAATGTATTTTTATTCCAAACAGACAAAATAAATAAAGAAAAAGAAAATGATATATATTTTGGTTTTGCTAATCATCCTCTTTTATTAGAAGAATGAATACCAAGAACCATTGATTATTGGGAGAAATGACTTATATCTCCTAATATGAAAACAAAACAAACAAGAAATTTCATATGTAATAACAAAGATAATTCAAATATATTTTTTTGAACTGTAAGTAATGCTTCAATTGATGAACTTACAGAAGTATTACAACTGTTTTGATGTTATAATGCTTTAAATCTTGATGCATGATGATCTCTAGCATACATATATAATTCAAGATATATAGCTGGTCCTGGTAGAGAAATACTTGATTGAGTTATTATAAAAAGAAAATGACTTGATGTAAAAAAAATTCAAAAAGCATCAAAAACTATAGCTATGGAGATACTAAAAACAACTAAATGAAAATCAAATCAAGAAAAAATAAAGGAAATAAATAACTTTATAGATAAGCTATCTAGATATAGAAATAAAATATATTCTATGAATTCTTATGATATTTTAGATGAAAATAATGAAAAAATATGATATAAATTACAAATGGATGATATTGAAAGTCTTTTTATAATAAATACAATAAACTTAAGTCAAAGCTACTTGTTAGAAATAAGAAATATACTTATTAAATATATTGAAGTTAATTCTCAAAATAGATTATGAATAGATTTTAGAGTTGAATATTAGAACTATAAAATTATGATAAAGCTTCTTTATTTTTGTATGATTTTTCTCATATTTTTGAAACGAAATATCTTGGATCTTCAATTATATTTACATCTACTATTTCATCAGCATTTTTTATTAGTCTTCTACAATCACTAGATAGATGTTTTAAGTGAAGTGTTTTTCATTTTTTAGAATATTTATCTGTAAGATTATTTATAGCTTCTATTCAAGATAAATCTAATACTTTTGATTTAGCAAAATCAATAATTACTTCTTTTGAGTCATTTTTTATATCAAATAAATCTGCAAACTTTTCAGTAGAAGCAAAAAACAAAGGTCAATCTAATTCATAATGAGTTATTCATTTTTCATCTACAAATTTATTTGCACTTATATCTTTTGATTTTTGCCAAGCAAAAACTAATGCAGAAATAATCACTCAAATAATAACAGCAATAGCCAAATCTCATGTAATTACAGTTATTATAGTAACACTAAGCAAAACAAAAGCATCACTTTTAGGTATTTTATTAAGCATTTTTAGAGTTGGCCAAGCAAAAGTTCAGATAACAACCATAAACATAAGTCATATAAGTGCAGCTAAAGGAATTATATTTATAACACCTGCAGCAAAAACTATTAAAAGTATAAGTATAATTGAAGCACTAATTCAAGACAATCTTCATCTTCAACCATTTTTTATATTAATCATAGATTGACCTATCATAGCACAACCAGCTGCTCAACCAAAAATTCAAGACACTCAGTTAGCTAATCATTGTCAAATAGCTTCTTTGTTTGAATGTCATCTAGTTTCAGTTATATCATCTATCAAAGATAAAGTCATAAGTGATTCAATAGTTCAAATAATAGCTAAAACTATCGCATAAGGAGTTATAATATACATCATTTCCAAAAATCATACTTCTATTTGAGGAATATGTAGAGTAGGAAAAGATCAAGTTAAAGGTCCAAATCAATTATCTGCTAAAAAAGAAGCAATAGTTCTTGAATCTTCAAGTCAAGGAACAAATAACACAAGCAAGGTAACAAAAACTATTGCAACAAGACTTGATGGAACTACATTTGTAAATTTTGGTAAAAAATGAATTATAGCCATAGTAATAGCTATAAGCAAAATCATAGTTATAAAAGCTGTTCAAGTAATCCACTCTCAATTTATTTTAAATTGATCTATTTGTGATAAAAATATAAGTATAGCTAAACCATTAACAAATCACAACATAACAGGATAAGGAATAAGCCTAAATAATTTTCATCATTTTAATAATCAAAAAATTATCTGAAAAATTCACATCAAAATAGCTGTAGCATAAAGATATTCTATTCAATGATTTTGCACCAAAGAAACCATTACTACAGCAAGAGCTCAAGTAAAGGCAGATATCATAGCTGGTCTTCATCAAAAAATAGATGTTATAATTCAAATTATAAAAGCTGTATGAAGTCATATCATAGGATCTATTCAAGCAACAAAAGAAAAAGCTATTGCCTCTGGTATCAAAGCTAAAGCAACTATAGATCATGATAATAAATCTTTTTTAACTTGTTTTTTATCTTTAAACTCATTAAATAAGTCATTAAAAATTCATTTCTTTTTTAAGTAAGATAGTAGTAGCATTTAAGTAAAATTAAAAAATAAAATATAAATAAAAAAGGATAATTTTTAGATTGTCCTTTTAAAATTAAAATTATATATTTAAGTTTTATTTTAGAATAAGAAAAGTTTATAAAAAACAAACGCTATTTTAAAAATAGCGTTCGCTAGTTTATTGTTAATAAATAAAATGTCAAAAAAATTTTTTATTTTTTATGGATTATTTGTTCCTCAAACATTTCAAGATTATGGAGTTTTAACTGAATTTAAAAGATCATCTGGTTTTTGAAAACCTAAATTTGTAAGAACTTTTTTAAAGTCATCTTCGTCTCATATTATTCTAAATAATTGTTTTGCTTTTTCTAAGTCATCTGTATCAAATACTGTAGCATCTTGAGCTGTTTTACTAAATCTTATTTCATATTCTGTTCATGAATTGCCAGATTGTGAACCTACAACAACATTTCAAACTCAATGAGTTGAGCTTCAATCTACTTTTATTAATAGTTTATTATTAATAGGTTGATATTGTTGAGAAGTTAGGTGAGATATATTACTAATATGTGTTCCTTGAAGTGATTGAGTTCATTGAGTAGTTTGAGGTGATGTTGGAGATAAAGGTTGTCATTGCAATTGATATCAAAATGAAGCTAATACATTATCTCTATCAATCCATCTTAATGTTAAAAGAGCATTTTGAAGTTGCTTATTATTAGTAGCAGTTTGCTGAACATAAAATAATGCATCTCATAATGCTTGAGGAGTTGTAGCTGATCTAACTCTTTTCAATGCATCTTCATTAGTAACTCAAGCTTTTTTTAATCATTCAGCTAATGTATCTTTCCAACGTTGATTAGGAACTAATTGATCTAAATCTGGTCATGATGCTTCTATTAAATCTGATATAAATTTTTGAATATTGTCTGAACTTTGTAATAATTGTTTATTAGTACTATTAATAACTCTTGACATTTTTGCAACTGGAGTATTAGTATCAAATCAAAAAGCACTTGCAGCCCTAGATCAAAAATCTGTTCATTTTTGAGAGAAAGTTTGATCTATAGTTCATGCAAAAGTACTTCATGCTCTTGATAATCACACTGCACTTATCGCTCAATCTTTTGTTGGAATTATAGGAACATAAGTTGGTGCTTTTGCAGCAAGTTCTCACATAGACTTACCAAATGCATATATAGGTTCTGAAATTTCTCTTGTAATAACTGAAGATCTAAGAGCTGTCATAACTCAAATCCAAAGTATAACTAATCAAAATATTTGAGCTATGATGGTAGAAAATGTACTTTTAGTAATTCAATCAATATCTGTTTTTCAGAAAATTTCAAAATTAGTTGAAACACTGTGTAATCAAGACTCAATTTTAACAAGTCATCCTGAATCTTGAATTATTTTTAAATTATCATTTTCTTTTACAGTTATAGCAGTACCAGCTATAATTATAAACATAAGACCAAAAGCAAGTGCTGCTGATACATAAACAGGAACCATCGCTAAAGATATAAACTCTTTAAATGTGAATTTTCATAAAAGTCATTCTGATGATGTTTTTTTAAAAAAATATAGAAGTCAAAATACTGGTGATAAAACACTAAAAATCCATAAATAAAATCATTTAACTAATAATGCTAAAAACATTGCTACCAGCAACAGCATAAAAACTAATATAAAAATAAATCAAACTCATAGTGATGATAGTATATCTATAATTACACTAATTCATCATGATTCAATATTATTTTGGTCTATTTGTGTAACTTTATCTACTTTAAATATTCAAAAAGTATAATAGTTAAGAATTCAAATATGATTTAAATTATTTAAATCTAGTTTTTTTTCTTTATCAGTTCAATTACAAGAAATTTTAGTTCCTCAATCTTCTTTTAAAATAGTCAAATCATGACATATTTTTGTCTCTTCAAAATTTTTTTTAACATCTGGAAAACTATCTAGAGGTAGAGTTAATATCGCTACTGATAATATAGAAGCTATTGATATAGTAAATTGAACTATAAACCATGAAAAAGGGACTATCAAAACTCAAATAATAAATCTAGGAATTGCTTGTTTAAGTTGAAAAGTTTCACCTTCCATTCATATTATATTCATAAATGCTATCCATACGAATATGAATGCAAATATAAAATACACTACATTAGATACTAAAATCCATAACTGTTTTAATTTATCTTGTAATCATATATCACTTCAAGTAAGCCATCATGATGTCAAAAAATATCATACAAATTGAGTTATAAGTCATATCATCATTACAATAACACTCATAACCTCATTTATAATTTTTGCAGTTTCATTTGCTCAATCTTGAACATCTACTTCATTTCAAAATACAGAAAAATAAAAAGAAAAAGATAATACAAAAAATATTGTGTATATAATGTTTTTATATATTTTCATATGTGTTAGTTTTAATTAATAGTATTACTCGTATAAAATTGTATCATATTTTTTTAAAAAACACAAATAAAAAAGTATGATTTTTAAAAATCATACTTTTTTATTTGTATTTTTTGTTTTTTTTTAAAATACTCAATATATATAAGAAAAAAGAGATGTTTAATTCTTGTTTTATTTAAAAAGTATAATATTTTTGATTTAACTTTTTTAAGTGATAGAAACATAGATAATCATAATATTAAAGACAAGGTAGCAAAAGGTATTGGAGGAATTATATAAGCTATAAAAGCAAAAATAATTAAAAAAGTTCAAACAAAAATCCTTAAAATAAAATTTGATTTTACTAAAAAAATATAAGTATTTGATGTTTTAATAGACTTAAAAAGTTTATTTATTTTTATTTTAAAATCTTTTTTGAATTTATTTTTCATATTTTCATTTTAAATTATAATTAATATTATGTGGTATATATTATCATATAATTTTTATAAATCAAATCTATTCTCAATAAATATTCCTTTCTATTTCATAAAATCTTTGATTATTACTATCAAACATTAACTCAACACTTCAAACTGGTCAATTTCTGTTTTTTCTAATACTTATATCTGTAATTCATTTTTTTTCAGTAAATTTATCATAATACTCTTCCCTATAAAGCATCATAACAATATCAGCATCTTGTTCAATAGATCATGATTCTCTTAGGTCAGATAATATTGGTCTTTTATCAACTCTTGATTCAACAGCACGAGAAAGTTGCGATAAAGCTATAATTGGTACATTTAATTCACGAGCAAGTGATTTAATTCATCTACTTATTTCAGATATTTCCTGAACTCTATTGAAAGAATTTCAATTACTCATAAGTTGCAAGTAATCAATAATTATCAAATCTAGTCATGATTCCATTTTTAACCTTCTTGCTTTTGATTTAAAATCAGTCAAAGATCATCAAGCACTATCATCTATATATATATTAGCTTGACTTAACTTTTCCATTGCTTCTCATAATTTAGCAAATTCTTCATCTTCTAACTCTCATTTAGATAGCTTAAAACTATCTATTCAAATACTTGAAGAAATAAGTCTATCTGTTAGTTGTTCTTTACTCATCTCTAAAGAGAAAATAGCTATATTCTTACCATTAAATCAAATATTTTGAGCTAAAGATAAAGCAAATGCTGTTTTTCACATAGACGGACGAGCTGCTAATATAATCATATCTCATCATTTAAGTCATCACAATTTTTTGTCTAAAGAAGGAAATCAAGTATATAATCTGTGATCTTTTATACTTTCAGGATTTTCATGAATCTCAGCAAATTCAATAAATCTTGATTCTAATATGTCAGCTATATGCACTAATTTATTTTTTATAAAAGTTTGAGTAACATTAAAAAGCGATTTTTCTGATTTTTCAAGTATTTCTGTTATATTTTTTTCCTCATCATATCAATTCATAATTATCTCATTTCAAGCTTTTATAAGCTTTCTATTTATTGATTTATTTTTAACTATTTGAGCATATTCAAAAATATTAGAACTTGTTGGAACTAATTCTGTAAGCTCTATTAAATAAGCCATTCATCAAACATTGTCTAACTCTTTTAGATCATCAAGTCTTTCTTTAACAGTTATAATATCTATAGGTTTATTTTTTTCATAAAGTTTAAGCATTACATCATATATTTTTGCATTTTTATCTTCATAAAAATCATCCATAGACAACATATCTCATATAACCAAAAATCAGTCTTTATCAATTAACAAACTTCATAAGACTGATTTTTCTGCTTCTAGACTGTGAGGTGGAACTTTTATCATAGTTATAATTTTATTTATTTAATTATTATTAAATCTTATTCATTAATTCTATATTATTTATCTCATTTTTAATATCTTCATTATATGGTTGAATTTCTAATACTCTTTTAAAATTAACTAAACTCTCTTTATATTCTCATAATTTTTTATAACTATAAGCAATAAGCATAAGAGCTTCAGTATCCCTTGGGTTGTTTTTAATAAATATTTTTAGAAACTTTATAGCAGATAAATAATCCTCTTTAAAATAATAAAGATGTCATAACATATTTACTATTTCCATATCATCATTTTTTTGAGAAAAGCACTTTAAATACATCTCTATAGCTAAATCATATTTCTCTTGCATAGAAAGTATATAAGCTAGTTTTTTAATTATATCATAGTCTCAACTATGTACTAACAATAAATCTCTATAAATATATTCAGCTTTTATATAATCATTTTCATGAATATATATATTTGCTAGCTCTATATTTAATTCTTTATTAAATTTATCTATAACAAGTCATTCTATAATTGCATTTTTTGCAAAATCAAGTTCTCATCTTGATATATTTAGTTTTGCTTTGTTTAAAAGATCTTTAATCATTAACTTTTCATCATCAGTCAAAACTTTTCTAACTTCATTTTGTGATGCATAGGGGTCTTTCTTTTTTACTGATTTTATAATTTCTTTTTTTTCTTGTATTACACTTGATCTTTTTTTGAATTTAAATAAAGATAAAAAATGTTTGAGAAATCAGATTGTATTATATATAAAATAATATAAAATATACAATAAGAAAACTAAAAAAAGTATGATTTCAATTTTCAAAAACAATAAACTATTGTCCATAAATAAAAATAACTAATTAATCAAAATTATTATATAAATAATTGTAAAAATTCAAATTTTTATAATATAAAATTTGAATTTTTACAATTATAGATTATATTTAAAGAAATATTTTTAAAAAATATAATATGAAATATAACAAAAAATGAGCTTCAATAGTAGAAGTGCTTGTAATTATAGTTATAGTTACTTTTTGAATTATATGAATGTATACTATTTTTACTTCTTGACAAAAATTATCAAATTCTACTCAAAACAAACTACAAGCCATATCTATAGCTAGAGAATGAATAGAATGAGTAACAAATATAAGAGATACAAATTGGATTAACTTTCCATCAAATCTAGAAAATTGCTGGATGACAAGTAATTATCAAAGAAGTTGTATAACAAATAATGACACTTATTATAAAAGTTGAAGTTATATATTATATCCAAATGATGATAATAGGTGGATTTTAAATAAAAAATGAAATATAGGTGAATATTCTTGATTTGATGAAAATTACAGAAATAACTTCAAAATATACACTGACTCAAATTGATTTTTCACTCAAAGCTGAAGCACTACTGAAACAACACCTATTTTTACAAGAGAAATACAGTTAATACCTGAAAATGATACACCTCCTCAAAAGTATGAAGTAAAAAGTATAGTTAGATGGGTTGATAGTTCTAAAAAATGATATCATGAAGTTGAATTATCAACAATTTTAACAAACTGGAAAAAGAATTAAAAGCAAGCTTTCGCTTGCTTTTAATTCTTTTTTATTTTGATGACATAGATAATATATCTCCTATACTGTGTTTTACTCTATTAATATTATTATTTATAGTATTTAATTGTCTTCTAGAAGAAATATCAAGTTTCAAAAAATCTTCAAAACTTTGCTCTACATGTTTTTTATATCTTTCTGAATTAATATAAGAATATGTAGTATCATCATCAATTTCATCTTCTTCTTTAGGTTGAAATGGATTATCTCTAATATTAATTCAATATCTTTGTATCTTTTTTAACTCCATAGATAACTCCCAAGCTGATTTCCTTCAATTATTATTGGTATTTATTCATCAAAAAGGTCAAAATGCTTTTATTAGAAATGGTTCTAGAGAAGATTGTATTTCAAAAAATACACTGTATTTTTCTTCTTTTGTCATTTTTTTATTTTGATTTACATCTGCAAGTAATTCTAAAGCTGCATTTAGTATAGCTTCTGCTGCTCATGGATTTCTAAAAGATCAATTTTCTGTTACTTGCATATACGAAGAAACATGTTTTTTTAGAGAAATAAGAGTTATAGAATTATTTTTATAATCATATAATCAAGTTTCTAAATTTTCTTGTTTAGCAACTCAAAACTCTTTATCATTATTTATTCAAGTAATAAATGAGTAATAAGATTTTAATGTATCTAAATCTTCTTGTGGCATTTTTTTATCTCCAACTTTTACTTTAGAAAATATATATGGATCTTGAAGATTTAGTCTATTTATAAGTTTACTTCAGTAATTATTCCAAAATTTATAAGATTTTTGTACATCTCATCAAATATTATCAAATTCTTTTATAATTCAATCTGGATTAGGAAAAAGTGATTTAATAACAACCTTAACAGTGTTTTTATATAATTCTATAGATTCTTTATCTTTTGCAAATATAAGCTCATTATAAGGAGTTCCCCATCATAATCATACAACTTTTCATAATAAACTTTGAGGAAAGTTTTTAGATATTCAAGTAGTTACAATTACAAAAGGAACAGCATGCATTTCTTCTGGAGTTCATCATTTGGCCCATATCTTTTCTATAGCTCAGATTCAATTTGCATAAGATCATGATTTTAGCTCTCAAATAGAATAATCTATTCTTCAAGTTAAGGTAAATAAGTCTCATGCTTTATTTGCTCAATCTTCTAACTCTTTAGATATTCAACTTGATAGATATTCTCAATATTCTTTATGTATTTTAGATCTTCTTTTAGGAGGTAGTTGTCATGCTGCCTGATTTTTTAATAATCTTTCTACTAAAACCTCTTCTGTAAAAGGAATTGGCTTAGGAATAGATCAACTTTCTGTTTGATTGACTGCTTCACACTCTTTTTTAGTTTCTAGATATAATTTATCTCAAGGGGTTCAACCTAGTGCTCTATACCATAAGTATTTTCATCTATATTTATTTAATTCTTTAGGATAAAGAGTTCAATATTTTAAAATAACCATAAGTGCAGCTTCTATTTCATATTGATAAGAAGATTTTGAAAGTAAAATTCTCTCTATCTTTGGAATCATTAACTTTGAATCTAGCCTTTTTAATGAGTCCATAATTTCTTCCATAGTCTTTTTTTCTTCTCATTCAACCGTAGATTGAAGTTCTTCACTTATATCTTTTCATAAAAACTTTCACATACTTAAAGCAAGTTTTGCTGATTTAAGTTTGTTTCAAGTATCAAGCTTATACTTTAAAGTATCTCATATTTGCTTAAAAGCCATTCATATTTCAATTATAGAAGCTCAAGACATAAAGTTTTTTAAAAAACTTGATGTTTTTTTAACTTCTGGAAAATTTTCTTGTTTTGGTTCTATATGGTCTTTATATGGAGTTAGATTTTTGTCTTTTATTTCTTCAAAAAATTCAGTATAACTAAGCTTCCATTTCTCTTTTCATTTAAAACTTTTTTTATCTCACTTTTGTGTAAATTCTCATTTTTCAAATAATACTTCTCCATTTTTTATTTTTAATATTCTAATACTTCATTTTTCACCATCTCATATAAAATACTCTATATCTTTTTTTTCTTTTTTATTTATTGATAGTTTTATTTTTGAGTTTTCTATTTTAGCTCACTTTAAAGAGCTTTTATAATTATCACATTCAAGAAATGAATCTATTAAA
>Ga0052835_100059_pt1 | contig 11273 bp, 11 predicted proteins | sample Wilsouwater61714_FD_53172 | JGI IMG/M metagenome (GOLD analysis project Ga0052835, IMG submission 53172) | Hot spring water microbial communities from Wilbur Hot Springs, California, USA - Wilbur source water - 6/17/14 | ecosystem: Environmental > Aquatic > Thermal springs > Unclassified ...
TTGTAGGTCATAATTATTTATAAATCAAACTTCTTTTACAAAATTATTTAGTTTATCATCAAAAAAGTAAATAATTATATCTCTTTTATCAATAGAGTTAAAAAATTGATTTATATATCAAAAATAATCAGGATTTTTTGTATACTCTTTTATAAAGTCATCTATGAAATCAAAAAGTATATCTTTAGGTGAAGATAGAGTATCTTTATGGGAAACTTTTGACTCAACCAAAGAACTTATAATATATGAAAAATTAGATCCATCAATATATTCATCTATTTCACTATAGTATACAGGAGTAAATTTATCTAATAAATCAATAATAACTCATTGATTAATATAGATAATTCAATCTATTTGATAATGAGTTTCATCTATAAATTCTTTTATTTTTTCACTACTTTTTTGTATATCAAAAAAATAATTAGAATCTCTTAGTCAAAAAGTAGGAGTTAGTTTATTTATTCATTCAGGAGCAGGTGTATTAAAAGCTACTCATTGTGAATAAGTATGTTCTTTTAGACTCCATTCTATATCATAGATATCTCTAGTCTCAAAATCAACAACTTTTCATTTAAAAAATGATATAAAAGCAACACTTCACATAAATCATCAAGTAGGTCTTATCTCATCTCTATTTTGCATGATAATCATATAAGTTTTTCTTTTATCATCTCATAATATTTCAAGTAAATTATCTATATTTAATGTAAAATCTTCTATATATCAAAGATAAGTTTTTAGTTTGTCGTAATTTAATTTAAAAGCTTCATTTAATTCTTTAGATCATAAATCATTAACTTTTGATAATTTTTCTAATCAATTATGAAATTTATTATAAGATAAAATTAATGGTGTTTTCATGGATTTAAGCAATTGAGTATACATAACATCTCAAACTCATTTCTCATCAATTAAATTTTTGGTTTTATTATAAATTACAACTAAATCCAAAGATCAAGAAACTATATCTTTTCATCAAGATAATATATTTTTCAAGTCTCATATACTATCTATTCCTATAAAAATATTTAAAAAATATATAGGTTGAAGTAATATATTGGTAAATACTATATCTCTTTTAATTTTGTATAAATCATTTTCTATCTCTAAAATATTATTAGTTTTTGATAGAGTTTTTATATTATTTGATATAGAATTTAGATTGTATTGTATTATTTGTTTATATCAAAAAATTGAAATAACAATAAGTAAAATAAATATTATATTAGTAAACAAAAATCTCCTAGATTTAAGTATTTTTTTAATATAAGCTTTTATTTTAGACCTTAGAGAAACATAAGCCATAGAATGAAGTGGAAGATGAGGTTTGTGTATGTCTGAATACGGTCATGAAATTCTTTTATAATCATCTATACTCCTAATATCTAATGAATAATAATCTTTTTTAATATTGTAATTTAATAATTTTATATCTTTATTTTTTCTTGATTTTATGATATCTTTGGTTCAAAATTTATATTTTCAAATTTTTATAGTTGGATTTAGAGATAAATTTATATATTTCTTTTTTGATATTTTTTTTTGTAAATCATATATGAATTTCGAATCTAGGGGTGGTGATATGTGTAATTTTGACAATATAAAAAGACTAGACATATCTAAATTTGATATCTCTTCTACTTTTTTAATATCATTGACAAAAATTACTTTTTCTTCTTCCATTTTTAATTATGAAGTTTAATGTTATTTTTCAATCAAGAGTATAATAAAATCTAAAAAAATGCAAAATAATAATTTTACAGAAATTTCTATAAATACAAATACTTAAAACTTTTTGAATTAATAAAAAAAACATTATAATAATAATTAATTAAATAATTATATTAAAAAATGGATAATAAAATAATTAAATGAATATATAAAGAGTCTCCAAATTGAAATTTTGGATTTATAGATGTTGAAAAAGAAAAAAAAAGTTACTATGTATATACAAAAAATTCAAATAATGCCCTAGATTGAGATGAAGTAGAGTGATATATTCAATTTTTTAATCAAAGACAAGAAGCTGTAATTACTAAAATAATAAAAAGAGCTGATAGAGTTTTTATATGAAAACTAATTTTAAACAAAGGTTTTTGATTTGTTATAGTAGATAATCCTAGTATTAAAAAAGATATATACATCCCTAAAAATAGATTAAAATGATTCAATAATTGAGAGATAGTATGAGTTAAGATAACAAAGTGGAATAAAAAAAATCCTGAGTGAATTATTATTGAAAAATTTAAAAATACAAACAAACATGAACTAGAAATAAAAAAAATAATTCTAGAAAATGGTATTAGATATAAATTCCCCCCAAAAGTTATTTCAGAATTGAAAGAAATAAAAAACTCAAATGATAAAGATAATAGAGCTAACCTTACAAATATATTTACATATACAATAGATTGAGATGATGCTAAAGATTTAGATGATGCTATTAGTGTATCAAAAGATGAAAATTGAAATTATAAATTAATAACTTCAATTGCTGATGTATCCCATTATGTTAAAAAAGGTTCTTTTCTAGATTTAGAAGCTTATAAAAGAGGAAATTCTACATATTTGCCGGATAGAGTAATTCCTATGCTTCCTGAAAAACTATCAAATGATCTTTGTAGTTTAAATCCTTTTGAAGTAAAAAATACTCTTAGTTGTGAAATTATTTTTGATAAAAANTGAAATATTATAAAAACTGATGTTTATGAGTCTTATATAAAATCTGATTTTAGATTAACATATCTAGATGTTCAAAGAATATTTGATTGATTATCAAATAAAAAAAATTCTTTGAAAGTTTGAGATAAAACTCATTTTTGACAAGAAATAACTTCTCAATTAGTAGATAGTATAAAAACAGCTTATGATTTAAGAAATATTATTAAAAACTCTAAAAAAGACTTAGGTGTGCTTGAATTTGATTTTCCTGAAACAAAAATAATAATAAAAGATAAAAAAGTAGTGGATATAAAAAAATATAATCTATATGACTCAAATAATCTAATAGAAGAATTTATGATTATTACAAATCAAGTTATATGAGAGAGATTTTCTAAAATACCTTTTATATATAGAGTTCACCAAGAACCTGATATAGAAGATTTAGAAAAATTAAGAGAAAAATTGCTTATATGCTGAATAAAAACTCCTGTTATTAAAAATATAAGTCCCAAAATAGTTAATAATATTTTAGCTCAAATAAAATGACATAAAAAAGAAAAACTACTTGCCAATTTAGTTTTAAGAAGTCTACAAAAAGCAGTTTATAGTAAAGATAATATAGGTCATTTTTGATTAGCTTTAAACTTTTACTCTCATTTTACTTCACCAATAAGAAGATATTCAGACTTAATAGCTCATAGAATAATTAAAGCTTCAATTAAAAAGAAATTAACAAAAAAAGATAAAAAATTCTATAATGAAAATCTAAATATCATATCAAAACACATATCAAATACTGAAAGAAAATCAGAAAAAGTCGAATATATGGTCAAAGATTACTATGTATGTAGATATTATGAAAATAAAATATGAAAACATGAAAAATGATTTATAAATTGAATAATAAATAATTGAATTTTTATTACTTTTGAAAATACAGCAGAATGATTTATACCGATGGAAAATTTAGAACATTATTTTAAAAATAAAACTCCTGAAATAGACCCAAATAATATATCAATAACTTTTTGAAAAAATAAATTAGAACTTTGAGATGATGTAGTTGTTGAGATAGANAGTATAGATANTATTAAAAATAAAGTTATTTTAAAATTAATTAGTATATAAAATGTTATATTTATTTATTTCTTTTTTAATATTTAGTGATTTATTGTCTAAATATATAGCTAAAACTCAGATAGAATGACAAATTGATTTGATTTCTTGAATATTATTTTTAAAATATATAGAAAATCCTTGAATAGCTTTTTGAATTTGAATTAATTGAATTACACTAAAAATTATAACTATAGCTCTTATAATGGTTATAATTTGGTATTATTATACTGAGGAAAAAAAGAAAAACTCATTACTTATAGATATTTCTTTTGCATTTATAATATCTTGAGCAATATGAAATGCCATAGAGAGAATTTACAATTGAAGTGTTATTGATTTTATATGAATTAAATATTTTGCTATATTTAATTTTGCTGATATGTATATTAGTATTTGAGTTTTTTTATATATTTTAGCTATATTATTATATAATAAAAATAAAAATGAAGTTTGAAAATAAAGAAGATATATTATGACCAAGAAAAGTATCTATATGAGATGTATGAGTAAATGCAGCTTGAGCTTTTATTTCTGGTATAATATGAAGTGTTTTATTACTTGTGTTAATTTTTTGAGTTTCATGAATTATAGATGTATGATGAGCTTTTAAAAAAACATGACTAACTCATGTTAATGAAATCAGTATGACTTTTCCTTTTTTATTAAGTATTATCACTTTTTTTGTGAGCATTATAGTTATGTTTATAACTTATTTTTTCTTGACAAAAACAGATCCAAATAAGTTTTGAGAAACTCAAATACATAAATGACAAATAGCATTTTTTGCTATAATCACATATATTTTTATAACTCCTGTATACATATATACTTGAATACTTGATGTTGAAAATATAATATATGTTTTTATGGTTCATATATTTATTTTATTTTTTTGACTTTCTATAATTTTAGAAATATTAAATAATTTTAGATATATACTTGTATGACTTTATGGTACTTTTATCTGAATTTTTCTTACTTGAATTATAATAATTGCTATTTTTTTAAATTTAGATAGCTGATATGCAAAACTATTATCACTTCTAGCAATATTACCACTTATAAATTGACTTATAATATTTTTTAAATGATTGTTTGAACTTCTATATTATAAATATTATTCTATGACTTGAATGGATCAATTAGGAGATATAATTCGTCAAATAGAATTAGAAGAAAATGAACAATATCAAATGGCAGCTGAAGAAAACTCAAATTATTAAATTTAAAATATAACTTTTAAAATATGATAGATATAGTATTAAAAATAATTAATTTTTACATAGAAAACAATAAAAAACCTAGTGTATGAGATTTATGAAAAATAGATGAAAAACTAATAAATAATAAATGAAGTTTGTTTGTAACTATTTACAAATGATGAGAAATATATTGAAGTAAATGAAATATAAAAGAAATTAAAAATAGCTTAATAGAAGAATTAATAGAAAATACTATAGAAGCATTAAATGAAAAAAGAACCAATCAAATACTTATAGAAGATATTAAAAAACTTCAAATAAGAGTAGATATAATNGTAAATAGACAAATTTTATGANAAAATGAAAGTATAAAAGATATTCAACCAACNAAAAATTGANTTATTGTTATCAAAAAAAACTATGATAAATTAGCTGTAGTATTGCCTTGAATATCATCTAGATTAATAAGTTGAGTTGATTTNATTGATGTNTTAGAATATAAATTACAAGAAAAATTTGTAGAAGAAGATTATATTTCATACAAAATCGAAACAAAAAAAGAAACTAATTTTTAAATAGTTTCTTTTTTTAAAGTATTTTTATTTTCAAAAATTTCTTTTTGAGTTTTTAAAAAAATCAATAGCTTTTAAAAGTTCTTTTTCATCAAACTCAGGCCATTTTTTTTCAGTAAAATAATATTCAGAATATTCACTATCATAAAGTAAAAATCAAGAATGTCTTTTATCTCATCATGTTCTTATTATTAAATCAGGATTTGGCAAAAAACTAGTATCTAGATATTTTCTAAATTCTTCTCTAGTTAGTGTTTCTGGATCTATATTTGCTTTTATGATTTTTTTTGTAGCTCTTATTATTTCATCTTGTCATCAATATACTAGTGAAACAGTAAAAACTAGACCCGAATTATTAGATGTTTTTTTAACAATTCAGTTTAATATTTCTTGGGTTTTAAGTGGAAGTTTTTTAATATCTCATATAACTTTAAATACAATATTTTGTTTAAAAAATTCTCAAATATATTTTTCTATATTATTTATAAGTTTTATTAAATGTTTTATTTCTTCACTATCTCTTTTATTTAAATTATCAACACTTAAAGCCCATAAAGTAATATAATCTATATCAAACTTAATAGCTGATGTAATTAAATTTTTTACATTTTCAAATCAATACTTATGTCCCATAAGTTTTGGTAATCATCTAGATGTTGCCCATCTACGATTACCATCCATAATTATTCAAATATGCATTTTATTTTAAAATTAAACAACTATTTTATCTTCTTCTTTTAATTCTTTTTTAACATAAACTGTTATTTTTTTATTTTTGTTTATTTCATATAGCAAAGNGGAAGCTAGAAATATAGATGAATAAGTTCAAATAATAGTACCAAATATTAAAGCAAGCATAAATCATTTAAGNCTTTCAGGTCCAAATAAAAATACTGCAACTAAAACAAAAACTAAAGTTAAACTTGTATAAATACTTCTTGTAATATTTTCTCTAACAGAAATATTTATAATATCATATAATTTTTTTGTTTTTCATCAATAAATTCTTAAGTTATACCTAATTCTATCCATAATAACTATTGTATCATTTATGGAATATCATAAGATTGTTAGTATAGCAGTTACAAAAAATGTATCTATTTGAAATTCAGATGAAACTATTCATGCAACTATATAAAATCATACTGTCAAAATAACATCATGAAATAAAGTTATCAATGCTATTAATGCAAAACTAACTGGATTTATACCATTTACAACTCAAAAAAATGCAAATGCTATATAAATTGAAATAGCAACTAAAGCTATAGCTAAAGTAATTATAGCAGTATTTTTTATATAATCTCAAAAACTTTTTCAAATACTTACATATCTATCCATAAAAATAGTTTCATTATGATTTTTAAGTATTTGAGTATAACCATCTCTAAAATCTATCTTTGCTTTCTCAATAAATGATTCCTCAAAATTAGTAGAAAAACCTATAATTACAACTAATTGTTTTTCAGCAATTGTAGCATATAAATTATAATCATTAATTATATCATTATTATTTTGATTAAAATCTTTTACATAATTAGATAATTCTCTTTTTAAAAAATCTAAGTCTATATCTCATTCATAACTATACTCACTTTGAGTTCATCAAGTCATATCTATTCACAAATTTAAATCTTTAAAAAAAAATAAAAAAACTGAAATAATTGCTAAAAATAAAGAAATACCTATATAAAAATATCTATTTTTTAAAACATCAAACATAAAAACAATCTAAGTAAATAAATTTAAATTTGCATTTATTATAAGTTTAATAAAATAATGTCAATTATTTATTAACAAAAAGTTACAAGTGAATCAAAAAATAAAAAAAATATTACAAAAAACTATTCAAATAATAATAAATATTATAAATATATTTTTCATAGTTTTAAGTTTAGTTCTTGCCTTAATAGCAATATTTAAAAAAGAATGGTTTATTGCCTTTATTGAGTGGATGGAAGTATTAATAGAGTGATGGTGATCTTGGAATTACTTAATAGCATTTTTAAGTTCTTTACTTGAAGCTTTCCCTGTTTTATGATTGGTGTTGCCTTGACAAAATATAATGTTAGTAGTTGGTTGATTTTTTTGAAATATAAGTAATTTTAATTTATTTTTGATTATAATTGTAGCTATATTTTGAGCATTGATGTGAAATTATATTTGATATTTATTATGAGTTCGTTATTGAGATGCTTTTTTTAAAAAATATTGAATATGGTTTGGTATATGACAAACAGAAGTAAAATATTTAAAAAAATGAATTGATAAATGGTGAGCTTGGTGAATAACTTTAGGTAAATTTCATCCTATGACTAGGTCTTTTCTACCTTTTATAGCTTGAAGTATGGGTATGAAGAGTGGTAAATTTATGTTATACAATGCTTTATGATCTATAATTCGGGCAACTACAATAATTCTTCTTTGAGTTGTATTCGTAGCTTATTATGAATTTTTAGTAGAACATTCTTGAAAAATATCTATAATAATATTATCTTTAGTCTGATTTTATATATATAAATACAAAAGAAAAGAATTTAAAAAATATTGGGAAGAAAAAAGTGCAGAAATAGAAGAAATGGCTAATAGAAAAAAATAAAAAATTTTTAATTAACTTTTTTATACTATATTTTTAGAATTTTCTAGATGTTTTAAAAATAAGCTAATTTTTTTTAAAATTGCATTTTTATCATTTTACATATAATATTTTTAATTAAAAAATAATTAAAAACTTATGAGTTCAAATCTAGTACCTATTTTGATATTTTCTATAGCAACTTTTATAGTATGATATTTAATTATTCCCTACTACATAGAAATACTTAAACATTTTAAACTATGAAAACAAATAAGAGAAGAAGCAACCATTTGAAAAGCTAGTTGATTTTTTAAACTTCATTCAAAAAAAACTTGAACCCCTACAATGTGATGATGAATAATTTTGATAATTGTTTTTTTTATGGTTGTTATAAGTATGGTCTTAAAAGAACTATGATATATAAACAATTCCCTTTTTAATCAAAAAGAAACTTACCTTAGTCTTTTTACACTTGCTACAGTATGAATTCTTTGAGCAATAGATGATTATATGAATATAAAATGAATTTGAAGAACTAAATGACTTTCTGCTAGATTTAAAATGTTTTGGTTAATTGTTTTTTCATGAGTTTGAGCATGGTGGTTTTATTCAAAATTAGAATGGTCAGAAAAACTACTATCAGTTCCTTTTATATGATGAGTAGAATTAGGAGTATTTTTCATAGCTTTATTTATGTTTATAATTATAGCAACAGCAAATAGTGTTAATATAACTGATTGACTTGATGGACTTGCTTGATGATTACTTGTTTTTGCTTATTGAGTATATGCTTATATCACTTATGATCAGTGATTATATCTATTATCTACTCTTTGTGTTGTAATAATTTGAGCATTACTTGCTTTTTTATGGTATAATGTAAAGCCTGCAAAATTTTACATGTGAGATGTATGATCTCTTGCATTGTGAGCAAATTTATGAATAATGGCTATGCTTACAAATACTATTTTTGTTTTGATAATAGTATGAGCTATATTCATTTTTGAAACTATTTCTGTTATAATTCAACTAACTAGTAAAAAATTTAGAAAATGAAAAAAAGTATTTCTAATAGCTCCTTTTCATCATCATTTAGAAGCAATATGATGGAGTGAAGAAAATGTAGTTTTTAGATTATGGCTTATTTGAATTATAACTTCTGCTATTGCTTTAATTATTTATCATATGTAGATATGAGCTTTAAGATGATTAATGAATCTTTTATTTGTGAAAATTGCTGAGCTAATATAGAAAAACATCCTTCTTGAAGTGCTAGAAATCACTGTCCTTATTGTCTTTATTCAAAACATTTAGATAGAGATTATCCTGGTGATAGAAAATCAGAATGTCATTGACTGATGGAACCAGTATGAATTGATTATAAAAAAAATAAATGATGGATGATAAAACACAAATGTAAAAAATGCTGAAAAGAAATTTTAAATAAAATAGCTCCTGATGATAACTATTTAGATCTAGTAAAAAAATTGAATTATAATTAAAAAAATTTATAATTTTAGTTGTTTTTTTATAATATGAAATCTTTTAATAACTCAGAAAATATTAATTCAAAAAATGATATAAACAATTTCACATGAATAAATCCAGAAAAATTTGAAGAACTTATAAGTAGCAATGAGTATACAATAATAGATATAAGAAATCCTGAAGAATTAGAAGCCACATGATATATTAAATGATCTTTAAATATAGTTTATTATTATCCTTGATTTTTAGATGAAATAAAAAAACTAGATAGAAATAAAAAATATTTAATATATTGTAATAGCTGAAATAGAACAACTCACACACTTGAAATTATGAAATATTTATGATTTAAAGAAGCTTATCATCTTTCTTGATGAATAATCTCTTGGCTTGAAAATAATAAATCTGTGACTTATTGTAATGTATCAAATATATGTTAGACTTAAATAATATTTTATCAAAATATATAGAAATTAATGAAAAAATAATACTAGCTTGTTCAACTTGACCTGATAGTATGTTTTTGTTTTATGAGATAATAAAAAGTGATTTTAAAAATAATTTAGTAGTATGTTATTTTAATCACAATCTAAGACCAGAATCAAAAAAAGAAGAAGATTTTTTGAGAAATTTACAAAAAAAATATAATTTCACTCTAGAGATATGAAGTGAGGATATTTTAGAATTACAAAAAGAATCCATATCAATATCTATAGAAGAATTAGCAAGACAAAAAAGATATGATTTTTTAAGAAATATCAAAAAAAAATATAATTCTAAAATTATAATAACATGACACCATTTAGATGATAAAATAGAAACTTTTTTATTCAATCTGGCTAGATGATCAAAATTAAGTTGACTTATAAATATGACTTTATTATCAGGTGATATACTAAGACCTCTTATAAATATTCAAAAAAAAGAAATACAAAACTTTTTAGATAAAAACAAACTAGAATATATGATAGATAAAAGTAATTTTTCAAATGATTATACAAGAAATTATATAAGAAATGATATATTGCCAAAATTTGAATATATAAATAAAAACTATAAACAAAATATATCAAATACTCTTCAATACTTTGAAGATTTAAAATACTTTATAGATGATGAGATAAAAAAAATTATAAATAGAGAAAAACAATATTTTTTAATATCAGAGTTCAATATTAAAAGTGATTTTTTAAAAAAAGAAATTATTAGATATATATATTATATAACAAATAATAACTCTACTATTTGACTTAGTAGCTCAAATATACAAGAAGTTATAAAATTTATAAACTCTAGGTGAAATAAAACAATAAAAGAAATAAAAAATATGAAATTATTTAAAGATGGAGATAAAATAATTTGGANATAGAGTAAGTTTAGTTTAGAATATATTTGTTTATTAATTTATCTAAAAAACTTCCTTATAACTAAAAAGATACTATTTCTTCACAACTCAACTTTGCTTGTTTCATAACAGTTTCAATAGCTTTTTCTTGTTTATCTGGTGGATAATCATATTTTTTCAAAAGTCTTTTTATAGCAACTCTGAGTCTTGCTTGAACATTTTCTTTTTTTGTCCAATCAATGGTTGCATTATTTCTAATAATTTTTACTAACTCTCTGGCTATAGTTTTCAAAGTTTCGTCT
>Ga0052835_100060_pt1 | contig 11204 bp, 7 predicted proteins | sample Wilsouwater61714_FD_53172 | JGI IMG/M metagenome (GOLD analysis project Ga0052835, IMG submission 53172) | Hot spring water microbial communities from Wilbur Hot Springs, California, USA - Wilbur source water - 6/17/14 | ecosystem: Environmental > Aquatic > Thermal springs > Unclassified ...
TCAAAAATAACAGGCCGTGATATAAAACTTCATTATGGTGATATTGTAGCACTCAATGGAGTAAGCTTTGAAGCAAAAAAGGGTGAAGTGATTGCTTTTGTTGGAGATAGTGGTGCTGGAAAAAGCTCATTAGTGAATTTATTAGTAAGGTTTTATGATTGCGAAGGATCTTTGGCTTTTGATGGTGTTGATATTAAGGAATTGGATATTAAAAGTTTACGAAATACTATAGCGATGGTAACACAAAGAGTTTATATATTTAATGATAGCGTTGCAGCAAATGTTGCATATGGCGAAGAAATTGATGAAGAAAGAGTGATCCAATCACTCAAAAATGCTGAAGCCTATGGTTTTGTTCAAGGTTTAAGCAATGGGATTTATACACGCCTTGATGAGTTTGGAGCTAACCTCTCAGGTGGACAAAGACAAAGAATCGCCATAGCAAGAGCATTTTACAAAGATCCACAAATTTTGATTTTTGATGAGGCTACAAGTGCGCTTGATAACAAAAGTGAAAGAGCGATTGCTACAGCGATGAAAAGATTGGAAAAAGATAGAATAACTTTCATCGTCGCTCATCGACTCACGACAATTGAGCATGCCGATAGAATCTATGTATTCAAAGAGGGCAAAATCGTCTGCAGTGGTAGTGATAGTGAATTACTTCAACATTGTGATGAGTATAAACGGCTCAAAGGAAAACTACTTGAGTCTTAAGATATTTATCGAAATCCCCACATGGCTTGGTGATGCGGTGATGAGCACACCAGCGATTGAGAACATAGTAGAGCATTATAAGGATTGTCAAATTACATTATTTGGATCAAAAGTTAGCACCCAAGCTTTAGCGAAACATCCAAATGTTGTAAACATAATAGAAGATAACAGCAAAAAAAGTGGTTTTCGCTATTACAATCTTTTTAAACTTGCAAAATCTTTAGAAAGGTTTGATATTGCTATAAGCTTTCGTCGACAATGGAGTTCAAAGTTTTTGATTTGGAATATAGGTGCAAAACAAAAAGGGGTTTACCAAAGATTAACAAAAAAGATTCAACATCAAGTGCAACACTACAATGATTTTATCAATAGCTTGTTGAACACCCAATACTCACCTAAGAAATTAAAACTTTATTATCAACCCAAAAAATATCAAAATCCTACCCTTGGAATCAATCCTGGAGCAACCTATGGAAGTGCAAAGCGATGGTATCCAGAAAAATTTGCAGAAGTTGCAGCAAAATTCAGTAGTGATTATGATATTGTGATATTTGGTGGACCCTCTGAAGTTCAAATCGCTCATGAAATAGTTCAAACACTAGATAGCATTGGAGTGAAAAACTACCAAAACTATGCAGGTAAAACAAGTGTAGCAAAGTTGATTACACTCATTGGAGGGTTAGATCTTTTTATAACAAATGATAGTGGACCTATGCATGTAGCGGCGGCGTATCAAGTGCCAACAATTTCAATCTTTGGCCCTACAAAATCGAGCGAAACATCGCAATGGAAGAATGCAAAGGGAGTGATAGTTACAAAAAATTTAAGCTGCAGCCCATGTATGAAACGGGTGTGCCCCCTTCATACGCATGAATGTATGAAAACTATCGAACCAGAAGATATTCTTAAAGCGTATCAAACGATTTTGCAAATGCGTTAAAAACTATTTTTGAAGTTTTGCATACGCACTTTCAACTGCCCTAAAAAAAGCAAACCTTGCGCCACTCTCTTCCAAAGCTTTTACACCTTCGATAGTTGCTCCACCAGGGCTTGTGATTTTGTCTTTGATGAGCGCAGGATGTTCACTAGCAATAAGTGGTGCAAAACTATAAAAGTTACTTGCTATAAGCTCACTAGCTAACTCTCTACTCATACCACATTTTACAGCTGCATCACCCATTGCTTCAGCTACTAAAGCTAAAAATGCAGGAGCACACCCAGCAAGAGCCGTTGCGATATCAAGCTGATTTTCATCCTCAACCCAAAAGGTTTTGCCAATAGATGAAAACAACTCTATTGCTTGAGTTTTATATTCACTATTGCCCGTTAGAATGGTTGTTGATGCATTATAGGAAGCAGCGACATTTGGCATAGCTCTTATAAAAAAGCTCGATTGAATCTGTTTGAGTTGTTCTATGGTTGAGCCTGCTAAAATAGAATAGATAATATTTGCTTTACCCTTGAGCTTTTGTGCAACACTTTGAAGTGCATAGGGCTTTACTGCTAAGATAATATCTTTCTTTTCGATTTCATACCCATCCAAAAGTGCATAGCTGCACTTTACTTTTTTGCAAAAATGATGGAGTTTATTTTTATNTCTTCCTACAACNTCAATTTCTATATCTTTTTTTTGTAAGCCTTGTGCGATTGAGAGTGCCATCGCACCATTTCCGATGATGACAATTTTTTTCATTATTTATCTTTGTTTAAGTAGTCGCTGATTTTTTCAGATAATCCATAATCTGCATATTTGGCTTCATCCAAAATTATTTGAGCAAGTTTTTTTGTTTTTGTGTTAAAAATAAGTGGTGCTGCAAAATTAACCCGAGACTCTTCAATCGGAGTGGCTACAACCATGATATTTAAAACACTAATATCGTTTGCATCTTCAATACCAAGTTTGTGGGCAATTGTATCAGGTATATCAAACTCATATTTTCTAAAAACAAATGGATTAATGAGTGCAAAAGTTGGTTTATCATCTTCAATGTTTTTTAGACTAAAAAATATATTATCTAGTTTCGACAACTCCATTTTAGTCACTTCTTCAAACCCAAATATGGGTGAAACTACTTCATATTCCATGCTGCATATCCTTTCTTTGAGATTGTAAAAAACAAAGCAATATCTATTCCACTGTTAACTATTGGAACAAAAGAGCAAATTTTTCAATTCAAAATCTATTTAACTTTAACTTTAATTAATCTTTTTAGCTACAATGAAATTTGAAATTAATTCACAAGGAGGGGAGATGAAAAAAATCTTACTTGCTATAGCAGTGGCCGCACTGATGAGCATAAGTGCAGCAGCTACGGAGTTTATCACTATTGGAACGGGTGGTGTTACGGGTGTGTACTACCCAACAGGTGGAGCTATTTGTAGGATAGTTAATCAAGAGAGAAAAACAACAGGTATTCGTTGTACAGTTGAATCTACAGGGGGATCAGTATACAATGTAAATAATATCAATGCGGGTGAGCTTGACTTTGGTATCGCACAAAGTGATGTGGTGTATCAAGCTTACAATGGTGAAGGTGGATTTAAAGATAATAAAATCGACTCATTAAGAGCGGTTATGGCGTTTCACCCTGAGCCTTTAACTTTTGTTGTCAATAAAAAAAGTGGTATCAAAAGCTTGTATGATATGAAAGGTAAAGTAATTAATATTGGAAATCCTGGAAGTGGTCAAAGAAATATGTTAGATATCATTTTTAATGAGACAAGTTTGGATGTAGGGATGCTAAGAAGTGCTCAAGAACTTCGTGCAGCAGAAACGCCAAGAGCGCTTCGAGATGGTAGAATTGATGGGTACTTCTATACTGTAGGACATCCATCGGCAAACATTAAAGAAGCTGCAAATGCTCTTGAAATCGATATCGTCAACATTACAAAAGAAAATTTCCCTGAAATTGAAAAAATTTTAGAAAAGATGCCATATTATTCAATTGGAAAAATTGCTGGTGGAACCTATGATGGAATCGATGAGGATCGCTATACAATTGGAGTCAAAGCTGTACTTGTAACTAGTGCTAATGTAGGTGATAAAAAGGTAAGAGCGGTACTTGAAGCGGTGATGAAAGATTTTGAAACTTTTAAAACAATGCATCCAGCATATAAAGGATTGACAAAGGAAAGTGTAGTTGAGGGTCTTGGTGCGCCGCTACATCCAGCAGCTAAGAGTTATTTTAAAGAGATAGGCTTAATCCAGTAGATTAAAAAACTTTACCTCTAGTATGCTTTGTTGCAACGCTTCTAGTTGTGACAGTAAAGTTACTATAAAGCTTGCCAAAGCAATCTAGGGGGGTAGAAAATATTGAGGTGTAGATGAAGAAAGTATACAACAAAGAAAACAACAAAGTCATTATTGACGGTAAAGAGGATGAGATTATTGGTGAGTTAGAGGGCGAGAGGAAGATAGAACAAAACAATTTTTTTCATTGGTTGATTGCTATTGTTGCATTTAGTTGGTCTACTTTTCAACTTTACATTGCATATTTTCCACTCAATACTATATTAGCTCGAAGCATTCACCTAAGTTTTGCAATATTTTTAGTTTTTTTGCTGTATGGTTTTTTCAAAAAGAGTAAAGAAAAAAAGGTCCCTATTTATGATTGGGTGTTTGCTGTAGTTGCTGCTGTGGGTTCACTCTATATATTTTTAAATTATGATGCACTTGCTACCAGACAAGGGGCATATATTTGGCTAGATATTGCTGTAGCAGTGGTGATGGTGCTATTGCTTCTTGAGGCCAGCCGCCGCGTATTGGGTCCAGCTCTTTCAATCATTGCCGTAGTTTTTTTGCTTTATAGTTATTTTGGTCCCTATATGCCTGATATGATTGCTCACGCGGGTGCTAGCATCAATAAGCTTGCAGGGCAAATGTTTTTAACCAGTGAGGGAATTTTTGGTATTCCCCTTGGAGTAAGCACAGAGTTTATTTTTTTGTTTGTGCTTTTTGGTGCGATGCTAGAGCGAGCAGGAGCGGGGCAGTATTTTGTCAACCTTGCCTATGCGCTTTTGGGTAAATATCGTGGAGGACCTGCTAAAGCATGCGTTGCAGCAAGCGGAATGACAGGTATCATCTCTGGAAGCTCTACAGCCAATGTCGTCACCACTGGGAATTTCACCATTCCATTGATGAAAAAATCAGGCTTTACAGCTGAAAAAGCAGCCGCTGTGGAGGTAGCTGCAAGCACCAATGGACAGTTGATGCCACCCATTATGGGAGCAGCAGCATTTATCATCGCAGAGTTTTTGGGGATGAGTTATGCTCAAGTAATCATGGCAGCAATTATTCCAGCTTTGGTTAGTTACATAGCACTTTTTTATCTAGTGCATCTTGAAAGTGTAAAAATGGGACTTAAAGGTGAAGATTTAAGTACACTTCCTCCAAAGCTTACTACATTTTTAAGTGGCTTGCACTACATACTGCCTATTGTTTATTTGATCTATCTTCTTGTTATTGAGCAGCGATCTGCTGTATATGCAGGATTTTTTGCTGTGGTAACGATGATGGTGATTATGCTTCTTCAGCATCCTATTTTAGCTCTAGTAAAAAAGGAAAAAATCACCAAAGCACATTACCTTCAAGGATTTATCGATATCTTTCATGGAATGGTTGTGGGAGCTAAAAATATGGTGCCAATTGCTATTGCAACCGCAGCTGCAGGGATTATTGTTGGCACCATTACTCTAACTGGTCTTGGGCTTTTTATGACAGAGGTGATTGAGCATATTGCAGGTGAAAAGATAGTTTTGATTTTGTTTTTAGTGGCTTTTATGGCACTTATTTTGGGGATGGGACTGCCTACAACAGCAAATTATATTATTGTTTCAGCGATGACCATCCCTGTTATTAGCGAACTTAGTGTTGCAAATGGTTTTATGGTGCCACTAATTGCTTTGCATCTTTTTGTCTTTTATTTTGGAATACTTGCTGATGATACGCCTCCAGTAGGGATTGCCGCATATGCAGGAGCTGCTATTGCTAAAAGTGATCCTATCAAAACGGGAATCCAAGGCTTTATTTATGATATGCGTACCGCGATACTTCCTTTTATGTTCTTTTTTAATCCCAATTTGGTCCTGCTTGAACCAGGTAATCCTGATGAGTTTTATTCTGAATTTATGATGCTTAATTGGGTTTCAAACCCTTCAGGATGGGTATGGATTACCAATCCTTTTGATATTATTGTTATCTTTATAACGGCAATGATTGGGATGTTTGCATTTGCAAGTGCAACACAAGGTTATTTTATTATTAAAGCTACCATCATCGAGAGGTTGCTTTTTGCCTGTGCGGTACCAATGTTTTTCTTGCCTAACATCACAACCCCTTTTTTGAATTTACCGCATGAGTATCTTAGTTACCTACTTGGTTTTATTCTCTATGCAATTATCTATATAGTTCAAAAGTATAGGCAAAAGAAACTCAATGCGTAATTTTGATATAATAGTTGCTTCAAAAACAAAGGGTTTCAATAATGATAAAAAATATATTGAGTTTTTTACTCATCTCTTTGTTCATACTTTTTTCAATGAGTGGGTGTTCATCAAAAAATACTGAGTTTAACAAGCCTGCGAAATATTGGTATGAGCAAATNATCCAAGCAATCGCACGGGGTGATTTGAAGCTAGCAGATGATTACTATCTCTCTTTACAAAGTGANCACCCAAGAAGTGAACTATTAAANGGTGCAACACTCATTATGGCAAAAGCTCACGAAACATCCAAAGATAATCTTTTGGCAGAGTTTTACTATGATGAGTATATTAAGCGCTTTGCTAGTAGAGAAAATATGGAGTATTACCAATTTAAAAAGGTGGATGCGGCGTTTAAACACCTCAATGCAACCAACAAAAACCAAAGACTGATTCGAAATACAATTGAAGAAGCAGATGCATTTTTGCAAGCTTATCCTAATTCGGTCTATTACCATTTGGTGCAAACAATCCGCACCAAACTGCAGCTAGCTGAATTTATNATCAATGAAAACATTGCAGCACTTTATGATAGGGTTGGCAAACCAAATGCTGCAGAAATCTATAGACAAAAAAATGAAACTTCATGGATTGCTTCAAGTGATATTGAACTTCCAAGGAAAAATTTAATACAAACTATTTTTGAGTAAGGATAGATTTTAATGAATTTAAAAAACTATGAAAGTTTTCCTGCACAACTTCCTATCATAGTAGAGGATGAGCTTTTTTTATACCCTTTTATGATTTCACCAATCTTTGTTAATGATGAAGAAAACAAAAAATCGATTGATTTTGCTTTTGAAAATAATTCACTTCTTACAGTGATTGCAAGTAAACCAGGGTTTGAAGGTGGTAGGGATTTTCAAAGTATCTATGAGTGTGGCGTTGTGGGGACAATCATGCGAAAGATTGAGCTTCCAGACGGGAGAGTGAAGATTTTATTTCAAGGAATGGCTAGGGTTTGCATAAAAGAAGANATCCAAACTGACCCGCTTATTGCTACAATCGATATACTGCCTGATNTTGATTATGAGCCGCTACGAATTAAGGCTATACTTGAAGTGGTGCGAGATCGTGTGCGAAGTTATTCAGCCATTGCTGGGCAGAGTTTTCCGCTTGATTTGGTTAAAACTATAGAGGAAAACAAAGAACCAAGCCGTATTGCTGATCTTATCTGTTCGATGCTGAAGCTAAAAAAAGAAAAAGCGTATGAACTTTTTGTTCAAGTAGATATAGAGCAGCGACTTTTGGGTATCATCTCTCAGCTTAACCAAGAGATTGAAGCCTATAAGATCCAAAAAGAGATTAGAACTAAAGTCCATTTAAAAATGGATAGAACCAATAAAGAGTATTTTTTAAAAGAGCAGCTCAAACAAATCCAAAAAGAGCTTGGGACTGATAACCAAAGAGATGAGGAGATAGAAAACTATCGTAAAAAATTTGAAGAGATGAAAAAGTTTCTCAAAGATGATGCAAAAAAAGAGATATCCAAACAGATTAACCGTTTAGCAACTATTCACCCAGATAGTGGTGATGCAAGTATGATCCAAAGCTATTTGGAGTGGGTGCTTGATATCCCATTTGGCAAATACAGCAAAAGCAGCCTTGATATCAATGAGGTAAAAAAACAACTTGATAGGGATCATTACGCCTTAGAAAAAGCAAAAGAGAGGATTTTGGAGTATTTTGCTGTGAAGCAATTGGCTAAACTGCGAGGCCTTGAGAGTGATAAAGATGGCGCGATTATCTGTTTTGTAGGACCTCCTGGAGTTGGAAAAACTTCGCTAGCAAACTCTATTGCTAAAGCACTTAAGCGAGAGTTGGTGCGTATTGCTCTAGGTGGGCTAGAGGATGTAAATGAGCTTCGAGGTCATAGACGAACCTACATCGGTGCAATGCCAGGGCGGGTGGTGCAAGGATTGATTGAGGCAAAAACGATGAATCCAGTAATGGTGCTTGATGAAATTGACAAGGTAGGACGAAACTACAGAGGCGATCCAACAGCAGTGCTGCTAGAGATACTAGATCCTGAGCAAAATAGCGATTTTAGGGATTTGTATCTAAACTTTCATATCGATATATCAAAAACAATCTTTATTGCTACGGCAAATGATTTTAGCACTATCCCAGCGCCACTTCGAGATAGAATGGAATTTATCCAACTTAGCAGTTACACCCCAAATCAAAAGTATCACATTGCNAGCAAATACCTCATCCCCCAAGAGCTTAAAAAACATGGCTTAGAAAAAAGAGAGTTTAGCATCTCAAAAAAAGCACTCGAGATTTTAATAGAAAACTACACAAGAGAATCTGGAGTGCGAAATTTACGCCGTGAAATATCCAAAGTGATTCGAAGGGGGGTGCGAAAGATACTCTCAAAAGAAAGTAGCACCATAAACATTACTGTAAAAAACCTCAAAGAGTTTTTGGACAAAGAGGTGTTTGAAATCTCAAAAATAGCCAAAGAACCACAAATTGGCGTAGTCAATGGCTTGGCTTGGACAAGTGTGGGTGGAGATGTACTCAAAGTTGAAGTAGCTAAAATCAAAGGTAAAGGTAACTTGCAATTAACGGGAAAACTTGGTGATGTGATGAAAGAATCAGCAAAGATTGCCTTTACATGTGTAAAAACGATGATTGATAAAAAAGAAATTGACGCTAAAGATGAGGTGTATAAAGAGTATGATTTGCACATCCATGTCCCTGAAGGCGCTACTCCCAAAGATGGACCAAGCGCAGGGATTACGATGGTTACAGCAATCGCATCGATTCTAAGTGAAAAAGCAGTTAGAAATGATATCGCAATGACAGGTGAGGTAACACTCACTGGCGAAGTGTTACCTATTGGTGGACTCAAAGAAAAGCTTATAGCAGCTTATAAAGCAGGAGTGAAAACAGCTCTTATCCCACAAAAAAATTATGACAGAGATTTAGATGATATACCAAAAGAGGTGTTAGAACACCTTGAAGTAATTGGTGTTCAAGATATCAAAGAGGTGGTAAATTACGCTATTATTAAATAGAAGCAAATTGATAAACTTTAAATTTTTTATTTAAAGTTTTGTTTAAGAAAAAGTGTGATAAGATGGTTAATTATGTGAAACAAAAGGACTAAATATGTCTGCGCGAGTTATAACACTTATTTTTTTATTGAACTCTTTTTTGTTTGCAAACTATAATGTAAGCAACCCGAGAGAGTTTTCAATTGTTCATCAATCAAATGTTCGAGGAGATATTGAGATTATAGGAAATACAAACTTTTGTGAAAAAGATGAAGAAGAGAATAAATGCAGCTCTAATCCAAATACTAATACTATTTCTATACAAAGTATAATAAATTCAGATATTGACAATGATAGCACAACTTTTAACTCATCTGGAGCTAGGCTAAAGATTCCAGAAGGTTCAAAAATATTGTGGGCTGGGTTATACTGGCAAGGATATTTTGTTAATACATATGATAATGATAAAAAAGATAGCACTAAAAGTGTCAAAATCGCCTTCAATGATAAAAAAGATGCTAATAATTTATCCTACCATACATATGATGCTCAAAAACATAATTGGTTAGTAGGTTGGTGTTGTAATGGATTGTTGTGGTTTTATCAAGGTTTTAGCGACATTACAGATTTTGTTAAAGAGCATTCAGAACAACACCCCGATGGGTGGTATTATGTAGCCAATATTCATACACAAATAGGTCCAGTATTTTATTCCCATATGGTTGGGGGATGGGCTATCGCAGTTGTGTATGAAAATAGTACCCTTTCACTGAAAAATTTAACAGTCTATGATGGATTTGTTCCTCCAAATAGGCAAATAACTCTAGATGGATTTCTTACTCCATCAAAAGGAGCTGTGAAATCAAGTTTCTTTGTTTTTGCTGGGGAAGGAGATAGAGGAGGCGAAAATGCTCCTTCGTGGACCATGAACGATGGAGTGAAAATGATGGATAAGAGTGGAAATTTTCATTATCTTTCAAACGCTATAAATCCTGAAAATGATGTTTTTAATTCTACTATATCTAAATATGGTGAGCATCGAAAAGATGACTTTTTGCACCCATTTAGGTCTACAAATAGCTTAGGTATTGATATAGATTTTTTTGATGTAAGCCATATCATTCAAAATGAACAGAACTCTACGGTGATAGAGTTGTTCACATTTGGCGATGGGTATTATTCTGGAGTTGTTGGATTTTCTACGGAACTTTATGAACCAAGAGTTTGCTATATCCAAGAGATTAAAAACAAAGAGATTAAACCTGGAGAGGATGTTGAGTTTGTTGTAAAAATTAGAAATCAAGCCAAAGAGGGGGATAGCTTTGTTGAAACTGCTAAAGGTGTACAGATAACAGCTGTGCTTGATGATGATTTTGAATTTGTTGACTCAAACTATGAGTTTTGGGAGTATGATACTGCAACTGAAGAATTTATTTTTTGGGTAGGTGAGGGTGCCGAAAAAGGTAAAGGAGGTAGCATAGCGCAGTATAATACTGATACCGGCACTCCTGAGTATAAGTTTGAATTCAGTGCAAAAACAGATGTAGTGGGGGATATAGAAGTTGAAAATACTTATAAAGTTTCATATGCAAATGAAATTTTGGGGATAGGATTTGATGGAGTAGCGATTGATGAATGTGTTGATATTAATACTTCACTATCTATCGCTCCTATTGAAACTGGTTACTTTAATGTAGTGCACAAGTATACCCCTGGGGATAAATTGCCAAAAGATGTAAATTCAACAGAATTTTATAAAAATGCACTTTATACACAAATTAGTGGCAAACTATTTGATGTAGATGTGGTAAGTTTAGATCCTATTGATTTTGAAACGCCTCGTAGATATAAAGGAAATGTAAAACTTGATATAGTAGAAAATGTCACCATAGATGAGAATGGTACATCTGATTGTCATAAAAAGAGTGTAGGCAACAAAACAGGCTTTGGCTATCCACAGACTTTATCTTTTGAGAATCAAATATATAAAAATGCCGAAGTTAC
>Ga0052835_100061_pt1 | contig 11170 bp, 8 predicted proteins | sample Wilsouwater61714_FD_53172 | JGI IMG/M metagenome (GOLD analysis project Ga0052835, IMG submission 53172) | Hot spring water microbial communities from Wilbur Hot Springs, California, USA - Wilbur source water - 6/17/14 | ecosystem: Environmental > Aquatic > Thermal springs > Unclassified ...
TCGACGCCGAAAAATCCGGCAGCTCGCTCCGTGCAAGCGGCTAGATAAGGTCGATGCGCATGGAAAATGACTGAGCTCAATTCAGCTCCACGGATTCAGGCAGAATCCAGCAAGCACCCGCTGACGATCCAGCACGCAGCCGAGAGCAAGATCTTTTCCGCTCTCGGCTGGACGAGATGATCGATATGAGTCATCCGCTGGTTCGAGTGGGTGAGGCAATGCCTTGGCAGACACTGATCGATGCGGTCGGCGAGTCGCTGCCGGCCATTCCTGCTAGGGCCTGCCGCCACCGTTTCGGACGGTCAACTGATAGCCTAGCGATTCCGAGAGAATTGTTTAGGGCCGACTATGGAGTATGAAAACTATAAACTATAAACAGGCGGCATCCGATATTGCTTGACCAGAACGACTGAGCGCTGGGTACAGTAGGTCAATCAAAAGAAAATCATGAGTGAGGCGTCGCTTTCTGATCTGACCGGATTCCCGTTACTTTTTTCGTTATTGGATAGAGTACGTTGTTATGAATTTAAATAGAATGGGGGCTGCAGAGCTTGAGCGCTGCGTCCAAAAGAAATTGCAGCAGCTTTCGAACCATTCGGGTAATAAGGCATTGGGTGAAAAACTGGTAGTTAAACAACAGCTTGAGCTGGCTCCTTTCAAAGCGGTCAAATTTTCCGGCTGGGGTAATTGGGAGCAGGATCCATTCAACAATCGTAGCTGGCAGTGGCGGCTGAATTGGCTGTCGTTTCTCTCCTACATGATGGCCTATCATCGAGCCTCCGGCGATGAGGCGGTGCTGGACTCGGCCCGTGAGGCGATTCAGTCGTGGCTGGACACTTACCTGGAAACAGACACGGCCTACCCTTTTGAGTTTATCTGGCACGACCATGCCACTGCGTTGCGTGCTGAGCAATTGGTGTTCTTCGCCTACTACTGCCGCGAGCATGCCCCCAAGTGGGCGAGCAAGCATGCTGAGTTCCTGACCTACTTGGAGCAGGCGCTGGTGGTACATGGCCAGTGGTTAGCCAAGGACAGCTTTTACTCGGAGCACACCAACCACGGCTTGGAGCAGGCCCGGGTGCTGTTGCTGCTCGGCACCGTGTTTAAGGGAGAACAGGCTCGTGAGTGGCAGCAGATCGCCATCCGGCGCATTAGCAGCGAACTGACATTTGCCTTTACTGATGAAGGTGTTCATGTCGAGAACAGCCCTGCCTACCACATCTTCGTCTTCAAGCTGTTCGTAGGGATCATTAAGGACTACCCGGAGGAGGTGCTGGGGGATCTCGCCGAGCAGTTCAACCAGTTCTCGACCAAGGCGCTAAGCTTTATTACGCACATTTTGCGTCCCGATGGCAAGCTGCCGCCCATCGGTGATACTGAGCAGTTGCCTACCTCGGATGCCTATCGGGATATGTTTGGTCACCGGCTGGAGTACCAGCATTTTCTTTACGCCATCACCCAAGGCAAGCAGGGTGTGAAGCCCCAGGTGTTGAACCGGGTCTACCCGCGGTCTGGCTACGCCATCTTCCGCGATCAGTGGCCCACTAAGGAACACTACCAGAAGGCCTTCCATCTGATCACGAAGGTGGGTTGTTCTAGCCGCTACCATCACCAGCAGGATGAGGGCCATATCAGCCTCTTCGCCGGGGGGGAGGACTGGTTGATCGATTCCGGCCTTTACAACTACATCAACAAGGACCCCGTGCGGAAGTATATGCGAGGCCGCTCGGGCCATAACGTGCCGATCATCTCCCATGCCAGCTATGCCAATGAGTTCGAGCATCGGTTAAGCGCCTGGCAGGTGACCGATTACTCTGTAGCCGAGCTTACTTCGCAGCTTACCATGAAGCTGGAAGTACTGCCCCCAGTAGTGCACGAGCGCCGAGTAGCGTTCGATGCGGCAGCCAAGATAGTGGAGGTGGAAGATACGATCTCTGCAGATGACGATCAGCAGCGTAACATTACCCTGCAGTGGCACTTTCCCAAAGACAAGACCCTCACTATCAAGGGCAACCAAGTGGTAGTCACCAGCCCTTCGGGTAACCAGCTGACCATCGAGTTCGAGGGCGAAACTCCGGATCAGATCTCAGTGGTGAAAGGGCGTAAGGAAGACAGAATCTTTAGCTGTATCTCCTACAAGGCTAACCAGGTTGAGCCCAGTCAGCTGTTGCAGGTGGTGTTCAAGGAGCGCAGCGAGTTGAACGTCACGACACGTTTCAGGTTTGCCATGGCGGAGGATTGGGTGGCACCCCTGTCTGGACGAGGTAGTAGTTCCTGAGCGGCCATTGGCGGAGCTGTTGGCGAGAACCGAGGGGGCTGAGCCCGTCACCCATTCAGTGATGCTGGGCAGTACATCCGCTTATCTCGCCCTTGCCAATGCGCCCGATGTATTGGGCACCCGCTATGACGTGTCGTTTTCCTCGGGTCGCCTGCTTGATCTGATCTCTTGGGAGGACTGCGAGGATCTGGTGGGCGTTTAGCTACAATCGCAGGGGTGCTTTTTGGTGCCGAGCAGTTGCAAGCGCAGCACCGTCGGCTACGAATATTTTTTGCGCCACCGCGAAAACGGCACCACAGCGGTGGCTCAGATCAAGAAAGGCAAGGTCGACCTTGACCAGAGCCGCTATGGTGTGGGTCAGCAGGGCGTTGACCGGGTGTTCTTGTTTACCACCAACGGTAATTACGTCGGTGAGGAAGATGAGTCGGTGGTCTGCTTGCAGCCCGAGGCGCTTACCGCCTTTGCCGAGCAACACCCGGCGTGGATGCCGCCGCGTATTCGCTTCTGGATGGAGTGGCTGAAGAGCGATAATGCCGCGTTAGAGAACATTGAAGAAGAGGCGGTATGAGTGTACAAGAGGAGTTTGACCCGCAGTTTGAGCATATGCGGATTCAGCATCTGATCAATCAGTACCCCGTGATTCAAGACGTAACCGGCGATATTCGGTTTGTGATTGATGATGAGGGTCGCCTTGCCAAAGCCAGCTTGGCTTTCGAAGATGCCGATTTTGATCGGCTATGGGCCTCCGGGATCAAGCTGCCGTTGATAGAGTTGTTCGATGCCTTGATCATCTACCGTCGTCAACATGGCTTTGATCAAATGACTGAGGCTCACTTGTGTCTTGATAGAGGTAAGTGGTCCCTAAGCTGGAAAGCTTAATAAAGCGCTCCGCGCCGCAGGTGGTGGCCCAGTAGCTGCTGGCCTACCATGTGGCGCTTGTAAAGAGCAATAATGTGGACAAGCCTCGCAATTTAGCCAAAAGTGTCACGGTTGAGTGAATGCGGTTTGTGATGAATGGCGCGAGTCCTTCTGCTCTTGTGGCGTTGGCATTTCTACTGCGTTAGTCCCTAAAAAATGAACAAGCATGGATGCGTGACCAACAGCCGTGTTATTGGCTCCACTTGCAGAACGTGAGGAGATGATCTTGAAAACCATGCGTCGGCTCTTTCGTTGGTTTGACCGGCCTAGCCGACCGCGCATAGTGGATATCGAGCTGATTGCCCGGTCGGGACTTTTGGACCTCGCGTGGTACCGCGAACAGCTTGGGGGTGAGGCTGTGCCCAGTTCTTTGGATGAAGCAGCCGCTCATTATCTGCAGATTGGTTGGCGACAGGGGTATTCACCCGGGGCCGGTTTTGATACCAAATGGTATTTATCGCAGTATCCGGACGTAGCTGCGTCAGGCCTGAATCCACTGGTTCACTATCTGCGCCATGGGCGGGATGAGGGGCGCTTTCCCCGGCCTAATAGGGCCTTGGTTTGGGAGCATTACCTATGGGCGGGTTTGGACGAGTTGATGCTTCTTCGGTTGCAGTCATTACTGGAGGCTGATGACGCGACGAAGGAGGAAAAGGGGCAGGCGCGTTGGGCCCTTGCGCGCTGGCATGCCTGGCAGGGGAATTGGGCTCAGGTTGTGGAGCTGCTGGTGCTAAACAGAGGGTTAGCACCGGCCATGCCTAAACATGTTGGGCCGGTGTTATTGGCGGTGGAGGCCCTTCGGCGAACAGGGGCGGTGCGACAGGCATTGGCCTTAGTCGATACGTGGCTTGAGCGCTGGCCGAATCATCCCGATCTTTGTTTAGCGCGGGCGAATCTGCTGGCTGATCACGATACTGACGTGGCTACAATGGAACAACGTTTGGCTTGGATCAATCGTCCATTGTTGGCACATGGGTTGGCTCCCATACTGCCACGGGACGCGGGAAGGCCGCTGAGCCTGGATAATTTGCGCGGGGCAGACGTTGTCGCCAACGGTGACGGACCATTGGTTTCCGTCATCATGCCTGTCTGGAATGCTGAGCAAACCGTTGCGACCGCATTGCGTAGCCTATTTGCGCAGAGCTGGCGCAACTTAGAGATTCTGGTGGTAGACGACGCCAGTGACGATGACAGCTGGCTAGCGCTACAGTCCCTGGCCGGGGAATGTCCAGACGACATGTCATTGCGGCTGATTCGCCATGAGATAAACCAGGGGGCTTATGCTGCCCGCAATACGGCGTTGGCCGAGGCCCGAGGTGAACTGCTGACCTGTCATGATGCCGATGACTGGTCGCATCCCGAGAAGCTTGCGCGCCAGGTTGCCGCTTTGCAGGCCAACCCAAAGTGGAAGGCATCGGTGTCGCATTGGTCACGGGCTACGCCCGACTTGATTTTTCATTGCTGGCGGGTGGAAGAAGGCTGGATTTATCGTAATGTCTCCTCGCTGATGTTCCGTCGTTCAGTGTTCGAGGCGCTGGGTTATTGGGACCGGGTTTCGGTGAATGCCGACACCGAGTACTACTACCGGATTCAAGCCGCATTCGGTAAGCAGGCGATTGGCGAAGTGTTGCCGGGCGTGCCCTTGTCGTTTGGGCGGGCCGATAAGGGGTCTTTGAGCCAGCATTCGGCCACGCATCTGGTTACACAGTTTGTCGGCCTGCGAAAAGACTATATGGACGCGGCGCATCGATGGCATCAACGGGTGGCAGTCACAGGAGACTACTACCTGCCGGCGCGGCCATCGTATCGCCCCTTCTACGCTCCTGAGGCGATGTGTCGTGAGCGGTTGCCTCTGCGCGATGCGGAGCCGCTGGATCTGATTCAGCAATCGGGCCTGTTCGATCCAATCTGGTATAGCTATCGCTATCCGGATCTGCTCGATACCGTGATCGACCCATTGACGCATTATTTCTTACACGGTGCGCGGGATGGGCGTGATCCCGGACCGGATTTCAGCACATCAGGTTACCGTTACGCTCAGGGGCTGGGTGAGCAGGTTGATCCACTGTTGCATTATGTTAAGGAGGGCGGGGGTGAACCCCTGCCCCTGTTTGAGGGTGACCGGGCGCCGCGGCCGGATGCACCGTCGGTGTTGTTGTGCGCCCACCTAGCCGGCCCAGTGTTGTTCGGGGCCGAGCGTAGCCTTGTGGACGTGTTGCAAGCACTGGATGCCTTGGGCCTGAATGTGGTCGTGGCGCTACCAGCGGTGGGGAATACCGATTACCTGGCGACCCTACGGCGTTATGCCCGGGCAGTGGCAGTATTACCTTACGGCTGGTGGCTGGCTGGACGGCCTGACTTTGAGGCAACAACGCGGTATTTTGAGAATTTGCTGCGGCGTTTTGAAATCGACGTGCTGCATGTGAATACCCTGGTGCTGCACGAGCCCCTGTTAGCAGCAAGGCGACTGGGCGTGCCGGCGGTGGTGCATGTGCGCGAGTTGCCTGAGCACGATCCGGCTCTGTGCCAGCTGTTGGGCGCAGAGGCCGACGAAGTTGGTGAACATGCGCTGAGGTTGGCCGATCGCGTGATTGCTAATTCGCAGTGTGTGGCGCGTTTTATGGCACGGCTTCAGGTTTCCGGGGCAGCACCTGTACCGGTGGATGTAGTGCCTAATAGTCTGGATATGACGGATTTGCTTGCGCTGACACCCGTCTCCAAGACGGGCCGAAAGCCAGGGGCGTTGACCGTCGGCATGCTCAGCAGCAATTTGCCGAAGAAGGGCTTGGCGGACTTCGAGAAAATGGCGGCGGCGCTGGCAAGACGGGCACCACAGGTTCAGTGCTTGCTGTTCGGCCCGCACAATGCACATATCGATGCCATGCTGGCACGACAGAAAGCCGGCGGCGCACCGGCCAACCTGTACTATGCCGGTTACGTTGAAAACCCGGCCGAGGCGCTGGCGAGGCTGGATGTGTTGGTCAGCCTGTCGCATTTCCAGGAGTCCTTCGGGCGTACGGTGCTGGAGGCGATGGCGGCTGCCCGTCCTGTGATTTGCTACCAATGGGGCGCATTGCCGGAACTGGTAGTGGATAAGCAAACCGGGTATGTGGTGCCGTTTCGGGACGTGGATGCTGTGGTCGATCACCTGATTGCGCTGGCCGCCGCGCCTGAGCGGCGGCAGGCAATGGGGTTGGCTGGGCGCGAGCGGGCTCTGAATGAATTCGCACCCGAGGTGTTTCGTCGCAGACTGAGTGGCGTCTATGCTGCCTTGTTGGGGCAGTGGTCATCTGACGCTGCATGATCCTTTATTGTCGAGTGACCCGATTTCCTAGTTAAGAGTCGCTCCATTGGTGTGTGCTTCACAGGTTGAGTTTCGGGCAGATGGCTACGGCAGGAATTGTACGCACTCTTCGCTATCCAGCCGTGCTTTCAGCGCCTGAAAAACGACCTCATGCCCCATATTGTTGAGATGTACGCCATCGAAGTCGTAGCGTGGGTCTAGAGCGCCGCTGGGCCCGAGAAGCAGATCATGTACATCGACAAAGCAGGGGCCCAGCAGGGGGCGTAGTTGTTGGTTGAACTCAATGAGCTTCTGCTGGCGATTGGCGTCCATGTTTCTTGGCTGGGATGATAAGATTACTGTTGGGATGTTCTGCTGCGCCAATTGCCACCGGATGTTCATCAGGTTGGATACCGACTCCGCTGTGGAGTAGTTCATTGCTTGATCATTGCTGGGAAATGAGATGATGACCAGGTTGGCCCGCAAGGCCACGGCTTGGTCAATATTGTGTGCCGGGTCGGGTTGAAAACGGGAGCTGGCCACTTGGCAGTGGCTCCCGAGAGCTTGGTATGTTGTGGCACCGCCTTTGGCGATGTTCAACACCTGTGCCCCCTTTTCAATTGCATACACTGTCAAGAGGTCTGCCCAACTGTAGCCTGGTGTCGCGCCTGCGCCGGCTGCCGATGAAGACCCGATGATGACCCAGTTACTTGGCCCGGTGATTTGCCAAGGCAGTGGCTGGGCAATTTCCAGCGAAAACTCGCCACAGTCAACCTTGGGGTTGTGCCAATCCGATGTATACACGGTGCTGGTTTGGCATCCCGTCAATATAATCGTGAGCAAAGCCATTAAAAAGGCCATTAAATATGTTCGGATGACCATATGACGAGCGAGTGGTCGGGTAGCATGAGTGGCACGGATGTTCATTGGTTGATTGGGGCAGATTATATTCCGCTTTCGTGTTGGCGTCCTTGTTCGGTCCCATCGTGCTGATGGGACTCTGATGCTTGAAAGTTTTTGTGACCGCACACCGCACTATAGTAAAATTTCGCGCATGAAGGTGATGTTTTGACAATGCGGGCGATCTATCACGCTAAACGCTGGTTCGGCGGTGTCTGGGCAAATTTGCTGCCAGGGATGGGTAAGGGCGCACCGCTGCGTTGGACTTTGGATAGCCCGGTTGGGGGCGTGCCGTTGGGGGGCAACGAGCGGGGTTGGCTTGTTCAAGGTTGGGTCCTGCTGGATAAGGTTGTTCCGAGTGCTGAGGAAACAGCTCGGATTGTGACTGATTGGGATCCGCATGTAGAGCTGGTCAATCCGGTGGATGTGCCGCGACCGGATGTGGTGCGCAAGATTCTGGCCGAGGATCCTGATAAAAGCGATCAGCTACGCTGTGGTTTCCGGTTCTGGGTGCCGCATGCGATACGCCGGTTCCGATTGTGGCTGGAGCACGGTACGCACCGGCGCCTGTTGACCACTGTTGAAATCGCCCCGGAAGTAGAGGCACCGCAGCAACCTATGCAGGTGTTGAGGGGGCGAGGATCATGGCTTTTCCTTGATAATGATACCAATTTTAGTGTGGACCAGTATGCGGGACGTTTACGGTTGTCACATGCTGGGCTGAGTGCGTGGTCGGATTACCTTGCGGCGTTCGCTAGGCTGGGTAGTGAGAAGCAGATCCCCTGTCGTTTTTTGGTCGCACCGGCCAAAGAGCGTCTTTTGCCGCAGTTTCATCCCTTGCCGGCAGGCAACCGGACCTTGCTCGATCAGGTAAAGGCGCTTCCCGAGGCAGAGGTCTTGCTGGATCCCACTGCAGATCTTCAGTCCCTTGGGGAGGCGGCGTTCTATCCGACCGATACGCATTGGACGCATCGTGGCGCCATGATGGCGAGTCTGGCCTTGGTGAAAGCCCTAGGATTGCCACGCGAGCAGATAGCAGGTGCTTTTGAGGGTGATCGTTACAAATCTCGAATGGTGGCCGGGGATCTGGGCAGCAAGCTGAGCCCACCGGAAACGGCATCTGTGGAGTTCCTAGTCTCCTACAGATATACCAAGTTGCGCGTCTATGATAATGGACTGCCGAACTTCGGACGGCTTGTGGTCATTGAGAATGCCGCCGCTGTTCATGAGGGGACCTGTCTGTTATTTGGATCGTCCTCCAGTTATTCGCTGTTTAATTACCTGACTCGAGTTTTCAAAAGACTGGTGTTCGTGCATAGCGCGGGCAATATTGATCAAGAGTTTTTGTTGGCGGTTCGGTCGGATTTTTTGGTGGCACAAACCAATGCCCGGTTCATGGTTCGTGTTCCGGGGTTGAACTTTAACTTGGCGGAAACCATGCAAAAGAAAGCGCAACAAATGTCGGCAGAAGATTGGTGCGAAACGCAGAAGCTCTGTGTGCCGGCGGATAAGGAAACGCTCGAGCGCTTGGGAATCGCGCGATGGGCATCGGAATGGGCCGTTCAACAAGGTGGAGAGGCTTGAGCTTGCCTGGCTGCGCAGACAGGGACTGGTTTGAAGTTACGACGTTTGAGTGCCAAGGTGGGGTTGCTCGTCACAATGCCAATGATGTGTGGTTTGCTGAGAGTGCTGATCCCGAATTGACTTTGGTTATCGATCCCGCGAAGTTGGAGGCGGGATGGGTGCTGCTGTCCGCCTCGTTGGTCATGGATAGAGGAGGAGCATCTGCTTATCTGGTGGTGACGACCACGGATGGTCAGCGGTTATTCTCGCTGCCGGCTACGTCCAAAGGGCGCATTTTGGAACTGATCCAGCTACCGGAAGGGGTAACGCGGATCGCCTTGCGGCCTTTGGTGTCTTCTGGCTCATTCAGTTTGAGCTCCGTCCGGATTAGGCGTGTTGGTAGATGGGATCGCTGGCATCTCATGTGGCGACGGGTGTTGGGTACGTTCTGGCGAACGCCTTCGGCTCGTAGACGTCAGGCGGGGTTGTTTTTGTGGACCCCTGTCTTCTCACTGACCCACGCCTACCGACTAGCAGGTACATTTCTAGCCTATGCTCCCAGTTTGAGTTATTCGGAATGGCTAGACCGTTTTGAACAATTCACGTGGCGCGATCGCTGGCAGGTTAGGCTGAAGAGTTGGCGGTTGCAGTCTTTTGCGCGGCGCATGCGTGTTATTCTCGATGTAAGCGGCGCATCCGAGATGCTGGTGCAACGGACTTTGGACAGTCTCGCTGCACAGGTCGGCGTCTCTTGTGAGACTTGGCTTCTAGATCAGGACGGGGCATTCATACCCGCGCAGTCACAGAAGGCTTCCGATTATTCCTCGGATCGCGAGGTGCCCGATTGGACGGTATGGGTGAAAGCCGGTTGCGAGCTTGCGCCCATGGCAATGTTTTGGATCGCGCATGAGTTGCGAATGCATCCGGAAACGGAGCTGCTGTACAGTGACCATGATTATCTCGATGCCAAGGGTTATCGACACAATCCGCAGTTCAAGCCGGACTGGTCCGAGGAGTTGGCATTGACCACGGGGTATCCCGGGGCAGTTTTCGCTTTTCGCACTGACCGGGTAGGGCGCGAATACACACCAGCTGCGGGATATGCGTTGCTGCTACAGCTGATGGTGGACTTGCCGGCGAGTCGGGTGCGCCATGTGCCGGCGGTGCTATGGCATCAGCCGGATTCAGTTAACGCCTATGTGCCTGATTTGGAGGCATTGCGTACGCATTTGCGTGATCGAGGTGTCTTTGCTGATGTGAGCAGGACCGCTTCTGGGCATTTGCGGATTCACTACCCTAAACCCATTTCACCGCCGCTGGTGAGTATCATTATCCCGACGCGGGATCGGCTCGATCTACTGCAGCCTTGTGTGGAGAGCTTGCTAGGCAAGACGCGCTACCCGCAGTTCGAAATTCTGGTTGTCGACAACGACAGCAAGGATCCGGCGGTGCTGGATTTCATGGCCCAGCATGAACGTAGCGGACAGATTCGTGTACTTCGGTATGCCAAGCCATTTAATTTTTCAGCTATCAATAACTTTGCTGTGCAACATGCGCGTGGCGAGCTAATTTGCTTGCTCAACAACGATACCGAGGTGATTACCCCAGACTGGCTGGATGAGATGGTAGCGCGCCTGATGCAACCGGGTATTGGCGTGGTGGGTGCCAAGCTATATTTTTCGGATGGCCGGCTGCAGCACGCAGGTGACGTGGTGGGGCCGGGAGGCTGTGCGCACCATCTGCATGGGCCGCTGGCGAGAGATGAGCCGGGTTATATGGATCGGGCGGTGCTAGCACAGGACTTGTCGGCGGTCACGGCTGCCTGCCTGTTGACCCCGCGCGAGCTGTACCAATCGTTGGGTGGGCTGGACGAAAAGAATCTGGCCGTCGCTTTCAATGATGTAGATTATTGTTTAAGGGTTCGGGAAAAGGGGCTGCGGGTGATATTTACACCCTTCGCCGAGCTTTATCACCATGAATCGGTATCCCGTGGCAAGGATGAAAGTCCGGAGAGCAAAGCCCGTGCCCAGCGTGAGGTGGCCTACATGCGTAGTCGTTGGGCGCATGTGATGCGGCATGACCCTTTCTATAACCCTAACTTGAGCTATGTGCGGCCGGATTTTTCGCTCAGTCCGGCCCCGTTGGTGCGCAAGCCATGGTGTTGGTTTTCATGAGTCGTTGGGTTGAGCTGCAGCGCGAGGAGGGGCGTGTCGATGTATGATACAGCT
>Ga0052835_100062_pt1 | contig 11019 bp, 10 predicted proteins | sample Wilsouwater61714_FD_53172 | JGI IMG/M metagenome (GOLD analysis project Ga0052835, IMG submission 53172) | Hot spring water microbial communities from Wilbur Hot Springs, California, USA - Wilbur source water - 6/17/14 | ecosystem: Environmental > Aquatic > Thermal springs > Unclassified ...
GAGTTTCATTTGTTTTTCAAATAATTATATGAATATTAGCAAGTATTATTGTTTCATGGTTCTCAAGATATAGAGAATTTAGAGCTGATGAGTGAAGTAGTNTNTATGTATGAAAAGAAAAAATGATAGCTTCTTTAAAAAAATTACAAAAATATCAAGATGCTATTATTTCTGATGATTCTGATAGATTAGCAACTGCTAAAATAGCAACAAAAAAATCATCAAGTATACTTAAACTTTTTGCTAGTCATCCTGATTTAGAAATTAGAATTAAAAATTTAGAAAATAAAAATATCGCTTAATTTTATTTTTAATAAAATATAAAAAGTTTTAAAAAATTAGAATAGATTTTAATCTATTCTAATTTTTTATTTTAAGTATTTATTGAATAATATTTAAACTATTTTACTATTAATTCCCAATTTCACTCATATAGATAATCAGATAATATCCAAGGATTATTTTCTTTTATGAAATTATAATCATAGTTATTTTTTTTAGCCCATTCTTTTAAATCTTTTATTTCTCAATTTATTTCAATAATTTCTTTTGGCTTTTTATTTAAAAAAAATCTTTTTAGAAAAGGTTTATTTTCTTCTATATTTTGAAAAATATATTTTATAGCAAGTACTTTGTATATATAATTTGTAGTTTCTTTGTTTATTTTTAATTCATAGAAGTTATTTGCATTTTGATCTTCTAAAGCTTTTGCTATAGCTGTTTGTCATCTATTATATGAAGCAATAACTAATTTCCGATCTCAAAATCTATCATATAATTTTTTAAAATACTTTATGCTTGCTTTAGTTGATTTATAAAAATTATATCTTTCGTCAATATATTCATCAACTATAAGTCAGTATTCTTTCGCTGTTTCGGGCATAAATTGCCAAATTCAAGCAGCTTTAGCAGGTGATAGTGCTTTTATATTTAAAGAACTTTCAACTATGGGTATATATTTTAGATCAGTAGGCATATTATTTTTTAATAGCTCTTCTTCTATATAAGGAATGTATGTGTTATAGCTTTTTATATAATTTAGTATTTGATATATATTTATATTATTGTATGTTATTTTAAATTTTTCAATTGTTTCTTTGTTTTTTATCATTTCATCTCAAGCAAATTCAATATTATCAGGATATGAAAATATTATATGATTTATTTTATTTAAATTGTTAAAAATCATAAAAAATACTAAAATAAATATCAGTATAAAAAATATAGTTTTTTTTGATTTTAAAAGCATTCTTTAAAAATTAGTTTAATAAATATATACATAATTTTTATGTATAAAAAAATTATACAACAACTTTTGTCAAGTAAAAATATAAGTTTGACTTATTTAAATATTTTTATAAATTTTAATTATAAATTTAAATTATACAAATTGTTTAATTATTAAATATTTTCAAAATTGATATGCAAAAATATTACAGATTAAATAATATATTAAATAATCTCATTTTAATTTTAAAAAAGCAAGATTTTCTAGTTTATTTTAGAAAGATGTCTATACTTGAAATAACTGAAGATAAAGTTGTTTTTTGAGTTATGTCATCTTTTATGGAAGAAAATCTAAGAGCTAAATTTTATAATCAAATACTTGAAGCTACTCAAAAAGAATTTGAAAATGTAAAAGAAGTAGATTTTGTAATTGATAAAAATATAGAAAATCCATCTAATAAAGATGTGATAGATTGTAGTATTTTTTTTAAGGAAATATCAAAAAAAACCAAAAAAACATCTAAAGAACAAAAAGATTTTAAATCAAACGAATCAAATATTCAAAAGATTTCTGTAAATAGATGAAATTTGAATCCAAAATATACTATGGATAACTTCATAGTTTGACCTTCAAATCAACTTGCTTATTCAGCTTCTGAAGCTGTTATAAAAAATCCTTGAAAGTCATATAATCCTTTATATATATATGGTGATGTATGACTTTGAAAAACACACCTTCTTCAAGCTGTATGAAATAAAGTTTTAAAAACTTATAAAGACAAAACAGTTAGATATATTACAGCAGATAAATTTATTACTGAATATGTTACAGCTGTTAAAAAAAGATGAGTTGATAAATTTAGACAAAAGTATGCAGAAGTAGATGTATTAATAATAGATGATGTTCAGTTTTTATCTAAAAAAGAACAAACACAAAATGAATTATACAATGTATTTAATATATTATATGATGCAGATAAACAAATAATAATATCTGGTGATAGAGTTCCTAAAGAGCTAACAGAATTAGAACCTAGACTTAAATCAAGATTTGAGTGGGGAATTATAGTTGATATCTCAAAACCTGATTTTGAAACTCGTCTTGCTATACTTCAAGAAAAAGCAAGAGCTAGAGAATTTATGATACCTCAAGATGTAGCTGAATTTATTGCTGCAAATGTAGTTGATAGTGTTAGGGAATTAGAGTGAGTTTTAAATCAAATTATAGCTGAGTATGAGTTAGATTGAAAAACTCCTACTTTAGAAAGAGTGGCTTCAAAACTTAAAAAACTTTCTTTTACGACTGATTTATTGTGAGAAACAAAAAAGCAAAGAACTAAAATAAAAAGTTATGAAGATGTTATTAAAGCAGTTTCTAATCATTTTTGAATTGAAGCAGAATGAATTTTATGAGAAAATAGAAAAAAAGAATTTATGATTCCTCGTCAAGTAGCTATGTATTTACTTAAAACTAAAATGAATTATACTTACGAGAGGATTGGGAATATATTTTCTTGAAGAAATCATGCTTCTGTATTGTATTCTTGTAATAAACTTGAATCAATTATGAAAAAAGATAAAAATTTACTTTATGAAATAAATGCTTTAAGAGATTGAATTTGATTATAAAAAAAGCTACATTTTGTACCTTTTTTATCTGTATTTACTAACTTTTAAATTAAATAATAAAAATCCAAAGCTTAGCTTTGGATTTTTATTATATTTTCTTTCTTCTACTAATAAAACTAAACGCAAGTCATGCAATTAAAGATAATAGTAATAATGCTATTATTTCAGGTCAAGTTTGAACTTTTGTCATTTCTGAAAAATCTCTACTTTCTATTTCACAATCTTCATTTTTTAAAAATGCTTTTACTCAAAATTCTTCGTGTTTAATTTCTGAACCGGTAATGTTTATTTCTATAAATGGATCTTTTACACTTTTTACGAAAATCATATCTCAAGAATCTAAATCTTTTTTGTATATATTGTAACTAGTAGCATTTTCAACTGGATCCCAACTAATTATTGTTTTTGTTCTTAATTTATTAACTTTTATATTTTTAATATCAAGTCATTCTTGTAATTCTTCACATGTGTAATTTTTAACTTCATTTTCTATTTCATTTTCTGGATATTCCACTATCTCAGGAGCAGATTTTAAGTTTTGAACTATTATTTTATTTATTCAATTTTCTTTAGTTTCTGATCATAAATTATTTCTAAGAGTAAGGTTTATGTAGTATTCTCAATCATTTCTAGGTGCTGTTATATTTCAAGTATATTCTCAGCTAGAAACTTCTTCTAATTCTTCTATTAGTCAATTTAATTCTACTCATACATAACTTAAGTTACTACTAGCATGTACTTTTAATTCTATAATATCTTCTCATTGAAAAACATCTTTGTAATTTATTATTGTAGAACCTAAAAATAAAGGAGCACTTGAGTCTATTGTTATTATTACTGAATTTGAAGTTCAAATTATTTCTTCATTAGAATTTAAAACTTGAGCTACTATTACATTTTCTCATTCATCTAGATTTATTAAATCAGCTTCAAATAATCAATTAGAATCTGATATTGTAGTTTCTTTTTCTTTTCAATTTACCAAAATATTAACTAGGTGATTTTTTTCTGTCTGACCACTTATTTTTAATTTATTTTTAGGTATTGTAGTTCAAGAATTAGGAGAAGTTATTTTTATTTCTTTTTCTTCAATTTTTATATCTTCATCAACTATTTCTACCTCCTTATATCAAAAAATATCTTCTTCTATTAAATCATATACATTTATATCTTTTATTCAAGGAGTTTTAAAAATAACAGCATTTTGAAAAGTAACACTTCACATATCACTTTCTTTAAAAGAATATGTGTTATCTCATAATTCTCAAGGAAACTCAGCATTATCATCTTGAGAAAAAATTAAAATATCTCATGTATAATCTGTATAAATATTTCAGTTTTTATCAATCGCATTTATAGTTAAATCTAAAGCCTCTCAAACACTTGCTTTTTCTTTACTTAGTTTTACTTCAAATCAAGCTATATTAGCAAGTGCAGATATAGGACTTGATAAAGTTACTACAAATGTAGTTATTAATAATAGCAATAATTTATTTTTCATATTTTTCATATTTATTTTGGTTAGTAAAATTAAAATTTATTTGTTTAAAAATTAAACTCAAAATTATTATAACATTAAAATTCTATTTAAACAAATTTTTTTATTAATTTTTTTTATATTTTATTTTATAAATAAAAAAAATCTCAATTTATTTTATTTATTTTTTCTATACTGGTAGCTATTACTTGATATCATTCTAAATTAGATAAAATAATTTCTAAATTATTTTTATCTAATTCACTAAAAATATCATCTATTAAAAATACAGGCTTTTTATTAGTGTTTTTTTCTATATATAAAGCTTCTAATAGCTTTAATTTTATTATTATGTTTTTTTGTTCTCATCTTGAAGCAAAAAAAGAAATATTATTTCAATCTATATTTATTAAAAAATCATCTAAGTGAGGTCAAAATAAAGTCTTTCATAAAATAATTTCTTTTTCAAGATAATTTTTTATAAGATTATCTACATCTTTTTCTACATTATCAAGTTTTATTTTACTTTTATATATAAAATCTATATTAGAGTTTTTATGAAAATAGTTATTGTTTTTTATTTGATTACTTATAAATTCAATAAAATGTTTCCTTGATTTATAAATTTTTATTATTAANTCTTTAAATTCATTGTTCCAAAAATTTATCTCATNTTTATTGCTTTTATTTTCTTTTATATTTTTTAAGATTTTATTTCTTGATTTTAATACTAAATTATATTTTTTAAGATTTTCTTTGTATCAATCAATAGAACTTTCAAGACAAGTATCTATATAGTCTCTTCTATATTTTGGTCATAAAATAAACATATTCATAGATGTAGGGAAGAAGTTTATTATTTTTAATATATTTGAATCATAGATTTTTTTTGTAGCTTTTTTTCAATTTATTGATATATTTTTTTTGTTTAATTTGTGATTGTATGAATAACTTATTTTTGTGTCTATATTTTGATCATTTTTAAAATTACAATACAAATAAAAATCCTCACATCAATTTTTTACAAGATTTATGGGAGGAACTTTATTATGAGTATTTCAAAAAATAACTCATAAACTTTCTAATATATTTGTTTTTCACTTTCAATTATCTCATATTATNAAATTGAAGTTTTTATCAAAATTTATTTCATAATTTTCAAAAGATTTGAAATTAACTATTTTTAAACTTTTTATCATATACTTACTTCATAATATCAGCAATAGCTATTTGATTTCAAATAATTTTTTGATTTGAGCAATTAAGTAACAAATTAGGATCCATTTCTTTTTTTATTGTATCATTTTTTAGTTTTGATTTTTTATTTATTACTGAAACAGTTGGTTTTACTCATTTAGTATTAACTTCTTGTAATAATTCAACATATCAAAGTATAGAATTTATATCATTTAAAAGTTTTTTTTCATTTTTTATATGTAGTTTACTAAGATTTTTTGTAATATTTGTAATTTGTTCTTGTGTTATGCTCATTTTTAAATATATTATATACTAATATTACTTTTTTTGAGTATATTATTATTTTTTTAAAAATCAAGTATGAGTATTAAAAAAGAGTTAACCAAAGTTTTTGGTCAAAAAGAAAAAATGATAGAGTATAGATATATATCATCTAGAAATTTATTTGCATATACTAGTTTGGCTTTTTTTATTAATTATTTTTTTGTATGAGCTATGTTTTTAGATCATATTTTTATAAAAACCCTGCCTTTTACTTTCATAGCTTTTCTTTTTTCTTTCTTTTTATTTTTATGCTTTTTTGTAGTATATAAGTTGAAATTTAATTTTATATTAAGCTTGATTATGTTTTTATTATTTTTTATAATAATGACGATCTTATCTTATCCCTTTTTATGAATAGATATTTTAAAATTTATTAATTAATATGTTTTTTATGAAAATTTTTATATTTTTATTAAGTTTATTTTTATTGTTTTCATGTTGAAAGTCAGATAATCAATGATTACAACCATGACTAACTAAGTTTGAAACAAATTCTTTTACTATATGAATTCCTGAAAGATGGTCTATATTAAAAGATAGTGATAGAATTCCAAATCCTGCAAGTTGACAAGTTGTTTTGGCTGCTGTTAGTGAAGATTTGATGTATTGATTTGCAAATAATATACTTATTTTAGAACAAGATTTAACAAAAAATATATCTTCAAAAGAATTTTCAATTTTAAATAATGTTTGAGCTACTCAAAAATATCTAGAATATACTAAAATTAAATGAGATAATTTTTATTTTAATTCATGAGCTGAATCAAATATTTATGTTTTTGAAGCTAAATATAATACTTCTACTCCAAAGCTTAAATTTATACAAACTTGAGTTGTTTGTAGAAATAAATGATATCTTATAACTCTAGCTTTATCTACTAATGTTAGAAATACAGATTTATATGAAGAGTTATTAAAAACTTTTAGTTGTAAATATTAAAAACTTTTAATTGTAAATTTATATAATTTAATTATTGACTTTTAATATAAAATATATATAAGTATATTTATATCAAAAGTCAATTTTTTTATTTTTTAATTTTTTTTATAGTGTTAAATAAAGATCAAGAACTAAAAGAAGACTTAACACAAAATGTTCAATCTATTCAAGTTAATTCTACTGATTTAGTCAAAAAAGAAACGATATCAGATATTAATAAAATATTAGATTTTGAGGAATATACAAAGGTTTATTTAAAAAATATTTATGAAAATATTAAAAATGATCTACAACAAAAATCACTTTTAGTAAGTGATGATTTTTTCTTTTCTGAAATTGCTGATTTTAAAAAAGAAGGTCTTTTAATTGATTGAGATAAAATAAAAAAAGAGTACTCATATTTTATTAATAATATTATGGCAATTTTCCAATTAACAAATATATATAAAATGCATATTTTTTACTTATTTAAAAAATTAAAAGGATGATATTATACAGATGAGATAAATTGAAAAATAAATATTTGAAAAGATTTTGTTAGTTCTATGTATTTAGAATTTTCTAAAGATCCAAATTTTTTAAATATTTTTAATGTTTTAAAAAAATTAGACTTATGACTTAATAATTTTGAAAAAAATATAGAGTTTGTTTATTCTAAGAGAAACAAAATATATTTATCAAAAGTTAGAGAATTATTTTTAAACAAATATATCTTATTTCAAGAAAATCTTTTATCTATTATATACATATTAACAAAAGAAGAAAATATTTTAAATTTAAATACAGAAGATCAAAAGCTGATTGATCATTTTCTTTTAAATTGAGATAATAAAGATTATTTAAAAAATGCTGATTTAAAAAGAGATAAAGTTATTAATAATTCATATTTATTTGATAGATTTATTTTTTTAGATAAAAAATGATATTTTGAGTGATATATAAATGATTGATTAAAGCAAAAAACTATAAATATACTCTATATTTTAGAATACTTATCTCACTTTATTGATTTTGAAGATGATAATAAAACTTATTTGAGATATTATAAAAATTCTAGTAATACTACTTTAGAGATATCTAATTGAAGGTTTGATGTTTCTAAGTTATCAAAAATGTCTATTTTAAATGATTTAAAAATAGAAGAATTAATCAATATTATGTTAGAATATCCTATGAATATAGAAGATATTGATTTATCAAATATAAAGAGCAAATTAAACTTACTTTTTTATGCATTAGAAAATATTCAAGAAGTTTCAATAGAGTTGAAAAATCTTAAAAATAATATAAATGCTTATAAATTTATTAAAAAATATAAATTTTCAAATAATCAAGATATAGATTATATTTCAAAATTTATAAAGACAGATATATATTTATATATAGAAAATAGAAAAGATATAAGTGATTTATCTAAGAAAAACATTTTTAAATTTGTTTTGTCAAATTTAAAAATGTTTAATTATTTCAATTGAGAATCAACACATATAATNGAAGAAGTTATATNAAAAAACAATAATGATATAGAAACTATATCTAGTTATTTTCAAAAAATTAATTTTAAACATTTAAATATCGATATTATTTGTTTTTTAATAAAAAATGAAATCTATCATACTGATGTAATAGATTTAGAACAAATAAATTTTATATATTCTTTTAAAGAATACTGAGTTTCAGATTTATTAAAATTAGATACTGAAATTATTTCTATTTTGATAAAAGAAAAAAATAATAAAAATATAGACTTTCTTATAAAAGAATCTATAAAATGAAATTTTGATATTTATAATTATATAAAAAATCAAAAATATATTGAAGATATAACTCAAAAAATATTATACATACCAGATAATAATCCTTGAAAACAAGAAATACTTAATTTTATTCAAGATAAAAATAATATAAATATATCCAATGATTTATTTGTAGATACTATAGAGAATATTTTTAAAAATTATTCTTTGATAACAAAAATAGATAGATATAAAAGATTATTAAATTGAAAAAATCCTAAAATATTTGTTCCTATATTATCTTTTTTTGATGATTTTTTGAAAAAATATAAACTTTCTTCAAGAGAAAGGAATAAAAATATTGAGTTAATTTTTTGAAATAAGGATTCATCAATAATATTATTTTATGAAATTTTTAATTTAGATTGAAATAAAAATTTTAGTTTAGAGAAGTTTTTAAAACTTATAAATCTTATTAATAAAAAAAAGACTTTTATTGAGTCAATTGATATACAATCTTTTTCAAATATAGATGAATTTATATATTTTCTAGAGTCAAAAACATATAATAGTTTTATATCTGAAAGTTTAAAAGATGTATTTTGAGATGAAAATTATGAGCTTTTATCAAATTTTTCTTTTGAAAAAAAACCTTTACTAGTTAAGATTTGAAAATTATTGCAAGAAAATCAAAAAGAAGATTTTTGTTTAATTATAAATCCAGAAGTTTGAACAGATTACTTGTTTAATTTGCATTTGGTATTAAACTTTTTTTTAGAATATAAACTTACTTTTCAAATTGATTTAATATGACAAATTGACTTTTCTAAAATAAATAAAAATTTAATATTAGATTATTTTTATGATTTTGATATTTGAAAAATTCATTCTAATATTTTTAATTTTGAGACTTTATTAAGAGAGTTTTTAATAAATGGTGATATTGATTTATTAAAAGATTTTTTAAAAAATCAAGATGATCTTTCTAATGATAAAAGTTATATTAAATTAAAAAACTCTTTTGATGAAAATATTGATACTTTGATTAAAAATAATGAATTTGAGAAAGTTTCAGTTTATATAGATGATTTTATCGATTATATATTATCTAAATTCAATCCTGATAATCTTTCATCTACTTCAAATAAGATGTCATGAATTTGATCTGGTAGTATAACAAGGTCTCTAAATCATGTTTTAAAGAAAATAAAAAGAAAACAATCAGAAAGTTTTAAAGAACATGCTTTAAGGACTCAATTTATAAATTGGTCAAAGATATATGATTTAGACAATATAGATATGTGAAATTCTAAATTATTGCATATACTTAATAGTTTTGATGATAAAAAAAGACCTTTTTTTGAGTCTATGGAATATTTTTGAGAAAATATCTCTAATTTAGAATTAAATGATTTAGAAGATTTTACTTATATAAAAAGATATTTTTTTAAAGTATTAAAAAAGATAAAAAGCAAGCTTTAGCTTGCTTTTTATATCTTTTAATTTTTTCTTGATAAATAACTTTCTAGTATTAAGTATGCAGACATAGAATCTTTATTTTTTTTTATAAAATCTTTTTTAGAACTCATTTCTTTTAGTATATTTAAAGATTCAAAAGTTGTATATCTTTCATCTATGGAGTCTATTTTTATGTCTTTAAATATAGTATTGAGTTTTTTGATAAATTTTTTAGTTTTATCTAATTGTTTTGTATTTGTCTGATATAAGTCATAGGGAAGTCATACAACTATCGTAGATATGTTTTTTTCTTTTATTATTTTTTTTATATGATTTATTAACTTATGTCTTTCAACTTGATCTAGCATAAAAATTATTGATTGATTTGAGTAAGCTAGTCAGCATACCTTATTACCTAAATCTATTGATAAATAATTCATTATTCTACAGTTACTTTTATTTTAGCTATATTGTTTTCTCAAAGTTTTACATAAACATCAAAAGTTCAAGTTTTTTTAATATGTCAATCCATCATTTTTATATGTTTTTTTTCTAAATTTATATTAAATTTTTTGTTTAATTTATTTAATATATCTTTTTCTCAAATAGAACCAAATATTTTTCAGTTTTGTCATTTTTTTACTTTAAATATAAGATTTTCATTGTTTATTTTTTTAATTATTTCAGCTTTATTTTCTATTAACTCTCTTCTTTTTTGCTCTTTTAATTTTTCTTTTTTTATTATTTCTTCTTCTTGTTTTTTAGTAATAGCTACGGCTTTTTTTTGAGGAATTAAAAAGTTTCTAGCATAACCATCACTTACATCTTTAATTTCTCATGCACGTCATACATTTATGACATTTTCTTTGAATAATACTCTCATATTTTCAAAAGTTAAGAATTATTCTTCTACTAGAGATATTTCATATCAAGTTAATTTTGAAGCTAAGTTTATATTAGAACCTCATTTTCAAATAGCCTTAGATCTTTCATCAGGACTAAGATATACAACAGCTTTATTTTCATCTTTT
>Ga0052835_100063_pt1 | contig 10815 bp, 8 predicted proteins | sample Wilsouwater61714_FD_53172 | JGI IMG/M metagenome (GOLD analysis project Ga0052835, IMG submission 53172) | Hot spring water microbial communities from Wilbur Hot Springs, California, USA - Wilbur source water - 6/17/14 | ecosystem: Environmental > Aquatic > Thermal springs > Unclassified ...
GCCAAAGATAAGAATTTTGTTTATTATTATCAAGAATATGGGGATTGATGATGGCAAAAAATAGAATGAGCAGATCCAGAAACTTTTGAAATTTTAGATGAATATAAAAATTATGCCAAAGATAAGAATTTTGTTTATTTTGAATTACAAAAAATAGAATGAGCAGATCCAGAAACTTTTGAAGTTTTAGATGAATATGAAAATTATGCCAAAGATAAGAATTTTGTTTATTATAAATGGGAAAAAATAGAATGAGCAGATCCAGAAACTTTTGAGGTTTTAGATGAATATGAAAATTATGCCAAAGATAAGAATTTTGTTTATTATAAATGGGAAAAAATAGAATGAGCAGATCCAGAAACTTTTGAGGTTTTGAGTTATTCATATACTAAAGATAAGAATTTTGTTTATTATTATTGAAAAAAAGTTAGTTATATGTCTTTCTTTTTAAAATTTTATGCAGATCCAAAAACTTTCAAAGTTATAAATGAAGATTATTGAGAAGATAAAGATAATAAATATTATAGGGGTGTTAAATATTAATTTATTGAAAATAAAAATAATAAATGTATAATTAATTAATGTTATAAAAAACCAATAGAGTTTCATTTATATCCAAAATAATATTTATTAAAAAAATTGAGGAAATTTTATAAATTTCTTACAAAGATCTTTTATAGAAAAATTATTAACAAAACCTCTTTTCTGTAATAAATATGATAATGCTTTATTTAAATTATCTGATGAAATAAATGATTTTACTGAACTTATAGAAAAAGATAGAAAATATGATAAACTAAATAATTATTTTCTAAAACTTTTATTCTTTAAATATAAAAATTTAATTATTCAATTAAGTTCTTTAGAATTTGAAATAACAAAAATTAAAAAAGACTAATTAAAGAAAATATAAAAAATTATAAAAAGTTTTGTTAAAATTTAACAAAACTTTTTTATTGTTTATTTTCCCTCAAAAACAAATTTTTTAAAAAAAGTTATAAAAAATCGATTAAAAAAAATTTTTTTAATATAATATTTATATGAGAGGGTAAGATTTTTTTATCTTCCTTCTTAATAGTCTATTTAATAACAGAAGAACAATTTCAAATTTTACAAGATAGATATTATAAAAATCCTATTATTAAAAAAAGTAAAACAAAAGATATTTATAGTGATATAAAAGTATTTGATGTAGATTTTATTTTAACTGATGATAACTTTTGACTTACATTTAACTTACCAAATAAAAAAAGATATGAAAGGAAAATAGAAGAAGCAAATAAAAAATGAATTAGACTTGAATTAAAAGATGTAGTAAAACCTAATCAAATTAGTTATAGATGTGCAAATAAAAAATCAAAATATTATTGAATAACTTTTACTCAAGAAGATATAGATAAACAAATAATTAAGGTTTTAAATGACTTTAAAATAAAAGAAAAGCATTTTAAACAATATATTGATTTTACAAATAAAAGATTAGATAAAATCATAAAAACAACAAAAGAAAAACAAGCTTCAATAAATCTTGAAATATGAAGATTAAAAGCTAAAAAAGATAATTATATTAAAAAGAATATGTGAATAAACAAAGATGAAGATGAAGCAAGGATATATAAAGAAACAAAAGAAGACTTTGATAAAAAGATCAAATATCTTAGAAAACAAGTTGAAGAAATGGATGATAATGAAAGAAATGAGATTATAGAATTAGAAGTTTTTATTGATGTGCTTAACAATGCAAAAAATTACTATAAAAAAGCTTCTTATGTTCAAAAAAGAAAAATTGCTAAAATATTGTTTTTGAACATAAAAATAAATACAAAAAAAGAGCTTGTTATTCATATAAAACCTGAACTTCAAACTCTGTTTAATCCTATTTGGTGGAGCTAATGGGATTTGAACCCATGTCCTTCGAGGCTTTTGGGATAATCTACTATCATAGTTTATTTTGATAATCTTATAAATTAAAAATAAACAAAAAATTTATAAGATAATTTGATCTATTAATATTTTAGAAAAACAAGACCAAATTAAAACCGTTTTTCTAAAAGCTCTTATTTATAAGTTTATAAAACTCCAAGAGCGGGGATTTTTATAAACTTTGCGGCAGGCCACTTGGCACACACTCCTCAGAGTGACCGCTTTTTACTTAAGCTAAAAGTTACTTATGCAACTCTAGCAAAAGAAGGAGACATTGCTGCATTTTTGAAAGCAGCAAGACCTTTAGCAATTCTATTGTTTGCATTTATTTTTGTCTTTGATTGATTAAGGAAGTCAAAGACACCTCCCTGATAGCATATCCACAAAAGCTAGTTCTCAAAGTAGAAACCAGTGACTAGCCCCGTACACATTAATATATTTAAAAAGCACCTAAAATCAAATAAAATTAATCTATCAAAAATTTATAATTTTAAATCAATAATATATTAATTTTTTACAAATTTAGCTATAAAAAATCATTCTCACCGAGGATTTGGTAATAACCTTTTTGTTTTTATTATTTCTTTATTATATATATANTTCTCAAAAGATTTTAAACCATCTCTAAAGTATTTATTATCCATATTTATTTCTTCCAATTTCATATCCTTGAAATTAGATAGTATGTAGTGAACTATTCATTCGTTTTCTTCTGGTGCTATAGTACAAGTTGAATAAACTAAAGTTCAAGAACTTTTTAAAAGTCATATAGTATTTTTTATTATATCTTTTTGTAATTTATAATTTCTTTTTATATTTGCTTTATTCCAAAAATTATAAGTTTTAGGATTATTTATATTTATTCTTCATTCAGCACTACAAGGTAGATCAGCAATTATTCTATCAAAAAGCATATCTTTTTTATTTTCTTTTAAGTATTTAGCTAGATTTCTAACATCTCATTTGTAAGTTTCTATATTTTTACAACCTAATTTTTTGATATTATATTTCATTTTATCCATTCTTATTGCATTTTTTTCACATGCCAAAATACTTCAAGTATTATTCATTAAAGCTGATATTTGAGTTGTTTTACTTCAAGGAGCAGCTGTTAAATCCAAAATATTTTCACCTTCTTTTACTCACAAAACTAATGCTGGAATTTGACTAGATATATTTTGTAGATAAATCTCTCAATTTTTATATATTTCAGTTTTCCATATATCTTTTTTTTCTATATTTAAAAGAATATATCAGTTTTCTAAAAAACTTATTTTTTCAAAATTTATATTTAATTTATTTAACTCTTTTTCTATATTTTCATTGTTAGTTTTTAGAGTGTTTACTCTTATACTTAAAGGTCTATTATTAATTTGAAATCAACTTTTTACAATATCTAGATCTTCTTTTGAATATATTTTTTCTAATCTATGTATAAACTCTGCAGGCAAATTTTGCATTTTTTTATTTTTAAACTTTTAAAATACATCTAATTAATCTATTAATACTTTTATAATTTTTTTAGTATCATCTATATTAAATACTTTTTTTGTTGTAATTCATAATTTATCAAGAGGAGGATAATCATTTCATCAAGGAAATACAGCATCTCATATAAAAATAATTTCCTCATTTAATACATTTAAGTATTCTATTAATTTTTCTATTCAAAAAGCTTTATCTACTCATGATCTTGTTATATCAATAGAAGTTGATCATCATAAAAGTATATCATACTTTTGTAAATCTTTTAATAAGTAATTTCTTATTTTTTTTCTTTTTAAAAAATCAGGATCCCATTTTTCTTTTTCTTTTATAGGAGCTTTTTGTCATAGTGCAGAATAAGTTATTTGAGTTCATCTATCTTCTATTAATTCTCACCATACTTTATCAGGCATTAATTCTAAATCTATTATGGCTTTGTTTAGAACTTTTATTATGTATTCTTTTTCATCTTCTCAAAAATCTAGAGAATATTTTTTAGTCCATTGATTATTTTCATATTTATACATTTTTGTCCCACAAGTAGGGCATATATATAGATTACTTAATAATTTTTCATCATCTCATAAAAAGGGAAGTATTTGTTTTTGAAATTGAGGATAATCACCTCAAGATATAACTGATACTTTATATTTTTTCAATAATTTTTTAAATAATAAAACCATTTCACTATCCATTTGTCATTTAGAAGGTGCTAGAGTTCAATCTAAATCAAAAGCAATAAGTTTAAACATAATAAAAAAATTAATTTATAAAATTTTTTTTGATAATATTAAAAAATTAATAAAATTCAAATATTAAAAATTAAAAAAAAATAAATATGATATTTTTAATAGCAACAGATACTTGTTATTGAATAGGTTGTCCTATAAGTGATATACAAGACTATATAAAAATTTATGAAATAAAAAAAAGAGAATTAGATAAACCTATTTCTATTATGGTAGAAAGTTTTGATTGGTTAAAAAAACATACTGAACTTAATTCTAAACAAATAGATTTTTTAAAAAAATACAATAAACCTTTCTCAATTCTGACCAATTGTAATAAAATAGATATGTTTTTGAGATATGTTTGAGAATATGAAGGTTTTCCAAATTATAAAGCATATAAAAAAATTTCTTTTAGAGTAGCTAATAAAAAAGAACAATTAGAGTTGATAAAAAATTATTGACCTGTTTTTTTAACAAGTGCTAATTTTTCTTGAGAAAATGAAATATATAATATAGAGGATTTAAAAAAAACTTTTGGTAAATATTTGCCTAAAATAAAATTATTATCTAATGAAAATTTAGACTCAAATGTAAAACCTAGTGATATATTTGAATTTGTATGAGATAGTTTAGAAATAAAATTTTTAAGAAAAAAATAATTGAATATTTTTTATTTTTTTTTATATTAATAAATACTACTTCTAAATATAAAAAAATGGCAAAATATTATGATACAATTTTAGGTGAATATATAAAAAATCCTTGAAAAAAATGAATATGATTAGATAAACTATCACAAGAATATTTTGATTATAAAATGATTAGTTTTGATTATTTGACTCAAAAAAATAAAATTAACTTTTGAGAACTTTCTCTAGATAAGGCATCTTCTTATTCTATTGAAGATGTTTATATCACAAAAAAATTATATTCTAAACAACAAGAAGAATGAATTTCTAATGAAAGAGTATTACAAGATATAGAAATTCCTTTATTAGAAGTTCTTTGTGAAATAGAGTTAGCTTGAGTAAAAATAGACAAAGAAAAACTAAAAGAAGTATGAGATAAAATTAAAAAACAAATAGAAATTGAAAAAAAAGCTATTTTTGAAATATCAAAAAAACAATTTAATATAAATTCTCCCAAACAAGTTTGAGAATTACTTTTTGTAGATATGTGATTGCCTCATTGAAAAAAAACTAAGACTTGATATAGTGTAGACAATGAGGTTTTAGAAAATCTATCTATAAACTATCCTATTGCAAAACATATATCAAACTATAGACAATTAACAAAACTTCTATCAACATATGTAGAAGGTTTATCTAAAATGATTAAAAATGATAGTATGAAAATTCATACTAGCTATAATCAAACTGTTACAACTACCTGAAGACTATCTTCCACAAATCCCAATTTACAAAACATACCTGCAGGTAATTGATTATGATGAGATATTAGATCTTGTTTTATCCCTTTTGAACCTTGAGACAAAATTATGTCTTTTGATTATTCACAAGTAGAAGTAAGACTTCTAGCTATTATGTCTCAAGATTCAAACTTGTTATGAAGTTTTAAACAAGGTCTAGATATTCACAAAACTACTTGAAGTTTTTTATTTTGAAAAGATGATATAAATAATGAGGAAAGAAAAATTGCAAAATCTGTAAATTTTTGAGTTATATACTGAATAAGTGCATTTGGTTTATCTAAAATGATTTGACAGCCTCAAAAAGTTGCAAAAGAATATATTGATAAATTTTATGAAAAATACCCTAAAGTGTGAGTTTTTTTTGAAAAAATTATCAAAGACTGTGAAAAAAATTGATATGTTGAAACTATGTTTTGAAGAAAAAGATTTATACCAAATATTCTTGATAGAAATGCAGTTATTAGAAATTCAGCTAGAAGAGAAGCCATAAATATGCCGATACAATGAACAAGTGCTGATATTATAAAGATAGCAATGATAAAAATATCTAAATTTTTAAAGGAAAAAAATCTAAAAAGCCAGATGATAATGCAAGTTCATGATGAAATTGTATTCAATGTAAAAGAAAATGAAATTGAACTTTTAAAAAATGAAATTCCGTATATAATGGAAAATATAATAGATGCTCCTATAAAATTAACTGTTGATTATAATATTTGAGATAACTGGTTAGAAGCTAAATAATATATAATATTTACATATATGATAGAAGATAAAAATATGGTAGAAGACAAAAATAAAAAAAATTCCTCAAATGAAGTTGAGGAAATAAAAAATAATTTAAAGAAAAGAGATTTTTTAAAACCAAAATGAGAACCTACTATTTGAGATAAAATAGATTACATATACAAAACATTAAAAGCAGAAAAAAGAAATAGTAGAATTAAATTTATTTTTAAATTAACAATATTTTTTGTTATATTTTACTTTATATTTTTCTATATACCATCTATTCCACAAAAAGTTGTGGATAACTTTACAAAAGAAATAGGTGAGTCTATATCTTCTTGAGTAGGGAATTTTATAAAACCTATCTTAAAAGATTTTACTTTAGATATGATTGAAGATATGGAGTTAAAAAAATGAAAAGATAATATGAAAATAAATGATATAGAAAAAATATATGATATATTGAAGGATTATCCTGAAATATACGAAAAAATTAATAAATAATTTTAAAATATATGATAATTGTAAAAATTTTTTACTCTATTTTAATGATTTGAATTTGAATGCTTCTATTAAAATATAGAAGAACAGTAAAATCCTGGACATGAGACTTTTATTGGGCTGAAAAATATCTATGAAATTGAGGAACATATTTAGTTATTATAATAACATGACTATTTTTGATATTTCTGTGAGTTTTATATCCATTTTGATGATTAGAACTTTTATTTCCAAATAATAATTAACTTATAACTAACTATAATAAATATGACTATTTTTAAAAAAACACTTTCACTTTTTATAATATCTATCTTAGTTTTATCAAATATTTTTTTTGTAGATGCAAACTATAATGATATATCTAGATATAGAGATATAACTAGAGAAGAAGCTTTTATTTTTATATGACAAAGACTATTACAAGATATACCGCCAAGTTATAAATATATAGAATTAAATTATAAAGATGTAAATAAAAACACAAAAATATATGACTCTTTTCAAAGACTTGTTTATTTTGATATTATTAAAAATATAAATACCAATATTTGACTAGATAAAACTCTAAATGCTTATATTTTCTATAAATTATCAAGTCATATTTTAGATAGGGATTTGATTAATGAATTTTCGCTAAAAAATCTTAAATCAAGAAATTCTAATATTTGAGATTTATTATTAATTGAAGAATTCTTAAAAAAAGAAAATAATTTATTAATAGATGATATAAGATACGAAAAGGAAATATTATGATTACTAACAAGAGAAGATAAAACAAGATTTGAAATATTTTTGGATGTATATAGAACAATACTTTCTTCTCATTATGATAGAGCTGATTTTAATAGAGACGATATGATAAATGCAGCTATTAATTGAATGTTAGAGTCTATAAATGACCCTTATACTACATATTTTCCGCCTAGAGAAGCTAGTGATTTTATAGAATCATTTTCATGAGAATTTGAATGAATTTGAGCATATGTAGAAATGGAAACACCATGAGATTTTAGAATCATATCACCACTTAGTGATTCACCAGCTTTTAGAGCATGACTTAGATGATGAGATTTAATTATAGAAGTTGATTGATTTGAAATTACAAAAGATATATCATTAAAAGAAGCTGTTTCTAGAGTTAGATGACCAGCTTGAACTACTGTAAATCTTAAAATAAAAAGATGAGATGAGATTTTTAGTGTTGATGTTATAAGAGCAAAAGTTAGTATAAAAGATGTAGAATACAAAGAATTAGAAAATTGATTTTTCCTTATTCAAATAAAAATGTTTTGAGATAATGTATTTAGTCAATTTAAAGAAGCTCTAGAAGCTCTTAATAAGAGTAATTCTAAAAAAGTTATATTTGATTTGAGAAATAATCCAGGTTGATATCTTGAAAGTGTAGTTGATATGCTTAGTTTATTTATAGAAGAAGGTAAACCTCTGGCTTTAGTTAATTATCTAAATTGACAAGTTTATTACAATTCAAAATGATATGATTTAATTGATTTATCAAATTATGAAATATATGTATTACAAAACTCTTGAAGTGCTTCAGCATCAGAGATAATGATTTGAGCCTTAAGAGATTATTATGATATAACTAGCATATGAGAGAAAACTTTTTGAAAATGATCTGTTCAAACTCTTAGAGAATATATAACTTGAAGTACTTTAAAATATACTGTAGCAAGATGGTATACTTGACTTACAAAAACAAAAGTTGATGTTGTTTGAATAGAAGCAGATGTAGAAATTGAGCTTACAAAGGAAGATATAAAAAATAATATTGATACTCAGCTTGATTATATTTTAAAAAATTATTAAAAAAATAAAAAGAGTTTCTTTTTTAAAGAAACTCTTTTTATTTTTTTAAAACTAATTCTTCTATATCTTCTCTTATTTGACTAATAAGTTCTAAATCAGTCAATGAAGCTACTTTTAAATCAGGTACTCAAGACTGTTTAACTCAATAAACTTCTCCTGGTCATCTTATTTCTAAATCTATTTCAGCTAACTCAAAACCATTTCAAGTCTTTTCCATAGCTATAAGTCTATCTGTTGGATTTCAGCTTGTAGGGAATAAATAACAATATGATTGATGTTCTCATCTACCAACTCTTCATCTAAACTGATGAAGCTGAGAAAGTCAAAATCTTTCAGCTCATTCAATACACATAATTGTAGCATTTGGAACATTTACTCATACCTCCACTACTGAAGTACTAGATAGTATTTTTATATCTCAAGAAGCAAATTTGTTCATGATTTCTTCTTTTTCTTTTGCTTTCATTTTTCCATGAAGAAGTCATACTTCATAAGGATCAAATTCTTCTACTAAAAAATTATAAGTATTTATAGCATTAGCTAGATCTATTTTTTCTGATTCTTCTACTAAAGGTGATATCCAAAATACTTGTCTTCATTTTTTTAGTTCTTCTTTTATAAAAAGTATTGTATTATTTCTTTGTGCCTCATTTCTAACTACTTTAGTATGAATTTTTTTTCTTCAAGCTGGATATTGTGATATTATGGATAAATCTTGGTCCCCATAAAGAGTTAAAGCAAGAGTACGAGGAATTGGAGTTGCTGTCATATTTAATGAATGAGGTATAATTCATGATTTATTTCATAATCAACTCTCAAGTATTTCTCTTTGTTTTACTCAAAATCTATGTTGTTCATCAATTATTACATATCATAAGTTTTTAAATAATACATCTTCTTGTAAAAGAGCATGAGTTCATATTATTACATCTATATCTCAAGAAGAAAGTAAAGATTTTATAGATTCTTTTTGTTTTTTTGTTGTCGATCAAACAAGTAATTCTGATTTTATTCAAAAATCTAGAAACATATCTTTTAATCAATCATAATGTTGTCTAGATAGTATTTCTGTTGGAGCAAGAATAGCTACTTGAATTTTATTATCACCACTTTCTAAAATAGAATGAACTATACTAATAAATGCAACAATTGTTTTTCAAGTTCAAACATCTCATTCTAAAAGTCTCTGCATTGAGTGTGGTTTTTCTATATCTTTTAATATTTGAAAAAGTGCGATTTTTTGATGATCTGTAAGAGGAAAAGGAAGTTTTTCAAGTATTTTTTTTACTCTTTCAGGATTTAGTTTTATAGATACAGATTTTCAAGATGTATTTACTTGTATTTGGTGTTTTTTTTCTAGAGATAAGTAATTTATATTATATAATTCTTCATAAGATAAGCGATATTTAGCTTGTTCTAAGGCAGTTTTTGATTTTGGAAAATGAATATTTAAATAAGCCTCCCATCTAGGCATAAAATTATATTTTTTTAAAATAACATCAGGTAATACTTCAGGAATTTCTTTGAAATAAGGTTTTATATTATCCATTTTAGATGCTATCCAGGTTCATGGTATATAATTTACATCACTATAAATTGGCACTATTGATCATGATAATTTAGATAGATCAGTTTCTATTTCAGGACTTAAAAATGATAGTTTTCAGTAATCATATTTTGGTTTTCAGTATATTATAACTTTTTTTTGTTTATATTTATCTAAGGTGGTAGACAAATATTTTCTATTAAAAAANANACATTCTGATAAAAATCAATTTTTGTCTTCTATTATGACTTTTGTAAGAAGTTTTCAGTTTGCAGTCTTTTGATTTTCAATACTTATAATTTTTACAATTATTGTATTTTTTTCTTTTATGTTGATATAAGAAAAAGAATCTAAAACCTCACTTCTGTCTTCATGTTCTCTGGGAATATGATTTATTAAATCTTCTACTGTTACAATTCAAGCTTTATTTAGTGAATTTATATATTTATCAGTTGTACGAAGTATGGTTTTTGTTAGTGGTGTTTTTAGCATTATACATTTATTTCATAATAAAGTATACATATAATACAAAATAAGAGTCAAAAATCAAAAAAATTTGCAAATAGGTTTAGCTATTATATAATAAACACATTATTTTTATTTTTTACAAAAAATAAATGAAAAACTTTTTTAATAATTAT
>Ga0052835_100064_pt1 | contig 10787 bp, 10 predicted proteins | sample Wilsouwater61714_FD_53172 | JGI IMG/M metagenome (GOLD analysis project Ga0052835, IMG submission 53172) | Hot spring water microbial communities from Wilbur Hot Springs, California, USA - Wilbur source water - 6/17/14 | ecosystem: Environmental > Aquatic > Thermal springs > Unclassified ...
GTTTGACTAAATACAGCTTTTAAATAAAATGAGACCGGTCTTAAATTAAAAATTTAAACTTATTTCATATGTCAAACACAAGGCTTGAATTTTTAGAAAATCATTATTATCATGTCTATAACAGATGATTTCAAAAACAAATAATATTTAAAAATGATAATGATTTTGAAAGATTTTATAAATATATTATCAAAGAATTAAATAATAATGATAAAATAAAAATAGTTTCTTGGAGTTTTCTTCCAAATCACTTTCATTTTATAATCCACAATCTTGAGACCGGTCTCAACTTATCTGACTTTATGAGAAGACTGCAGGTTTCATATGCTATGTATTTCAAAAGAAATTATGAGACCGGTCTTGGAATCCCTGTATTTGAATCAAGATTTAAAGCTAAACTTATAAAAGATGAAGATTATTTAGCTAAATGTATAGCTTATGTAAACTTTAATCCACTTAAACATCAAATAACAGACAATATAGACAACTATAAATGGACAAGTTATCATCAAATAGATAAAAAGAAGATTGAGAAATATAAAGATTTGGTTTTAGATGAGTTAGAGTTTTAGGTATTTGAGACCGGTCTCATATTATCATACAAAAAAAGAACACTAAAAATTTTTTTTAGTGTTCTTTTTTTGTATAAAACTACATTTTACAAAGAAAATTTTTTATTCAATTTAAACAAAACAATAATAGTTTTTATTTGTAAATAAACAACTGGAATTAAAAGTATAAAATACATGATGCTAAATTTTTCTAAAATTCAAGCTCAAACCATTCATATATGTATGAAAAAGAATCAAAAAACAGTTAGTGCAACTCATGGACATATTAAAGCATAACTTCAAGGATTCTTTTCTTTTCAGTCTATAAAGTCTTTAAAATATCAGTTTTCTTTCATTACTCTATAACCAATGTATCAAAAAATAATTTGAATAGATATAATTATAGTAGTAAAAGCTATAAGTGTAGAATTAGCTGTACTTCATCAAAAAGTATCAAAACCATGAACTTGTCTTAAATATGTTATTCAAAGAATAGTTAAAATAGGTATAATTATCCATAAGCTAGGACTAGTAGCTCTATCTAATCATTTTTCAAAAATAGATTTGAATCAAAATATTATTTTTAAAATTAGAAGAAATAAAGCAATAACAGAAAAAAATATAGATCAAATTATTCATAAAAATATACTTAATTCATTTTGACTCATAGAAGCTGGGGCAGCAAATCATACTCAAATCATTGAAAAAGCAAAAACAGAAAGCATTTGAGAAAGATTATTTGTGTTTATAAAGTCTGCATCTGTTTTTTTAGTAATTAATTTTATAAAATAATCACTAAAAATTTTTAGACCAAGGATTCAAACAAGAGTAAATCATATCAAAGCAAAAGGAAATAAATATTCTACAAAATTCCATAAATTTGGTATAAAAACTGCTCAAAGCACAAATAATACATTTATGGTCATAGCAAGAGTTAAAGGAATTGTCATAAGATTTATTTCTGATGTAGAATTCAACATATTTTCATATTCTTTAGTTTTTTTAAATTCAAAATATTTTTTTAAGTTCCATATTAATAATTTAATATGTTTAAAAGCAAAAAATAATATTCCTAAAACTGAAAATATTATAAGTGCTTGAAAAAATATATTTCATTCATTCCAGTTAGCTAAAATTGTATTAAATGTAGGTATTGGATATTTTTCATCTCTAGGAAGTATAAACATAAGATACATAAAAAAAGACACACTTAATCAACCAGCTCAAAGAGAAGATAAAAACATAATAGGAGTATATTTTTGTTCAGATTTTGCCATAATATTAATATTAATAAATAAAATACTATATAATGTATATTATTTTAATTTAAAAAAAAATCAAATTTAATTGTATAGAGACCGGTCTCACTTTAAATTTTTTTGCTTTTTTAAATATGATTATTATATTTGTAATTATTCTAGTTTAATCTAAATTAAATAATAATTTTTTATTTATAATTTATGTTACTTGCAAATAAGATTTTGTTAATTTTACTTTCTAGTATATTTTTTATAGCTATAGTAAATATAGTTTCATTTTATATATTTTATTCAAATTATTTAAAAATATATCTAGCTGATAAAATAAATTCAAAAGAAGAAGTAACTATTGATTATATAAATAATATAATTGAAAAACAAGCAATAGAAGATATAAATAATATTTTTAGAGATATTGAATTAGAGTTTTTTGAATTATTAGAACTCAATGATTGAAAAATCCCTCTAAATAATGAGAATAACATAGATATAGTTATAAATTATCTTCTAAAAACCTGAGTAGCACCAAAATATATTGAAGAAATAATACCTGATAATTATTTTGAAAAAATACTAGATAGCCTAAAAGATAAGGATTCTTTAGAATATAAGTTTATTAACAATCTTACTAAATCTATAATTTTGACCAACATTTTTGCTATAATATTTTTGATATTTGTATTTTTAATAATATCTTCAATAATACTAGAACCAATAAGAAGAACTACAAAAAATATAAAAAAACTACAAATTTGAACAGATTTTAGAATTATAAATTATAACAAAAAAGATGAAATATGATTACTTGTTAATGCTTTAAATTGATTAAATGCAAAACTTAGCATACAAGATAATATAAGAAATAAATTACTTGCTGATATATCTCATGAATTAAAAACTCCGATCACTTCAATACAGTGCTATCTTGAATGAATTAAAGATGGTGTTATAAAATTAGATAATAATATACTAGATAATATTATTTCTGAAATGGAAAGACTTATAAAACTTGTAAATAAAATAATGGAATATGAAAAATTTGAAGCTAAAGATATAACTTTAAACTTAGAAAAAATAAATATAAAAAAATTAATAGAAAATATAGCAAATAACTACTCTTTACAATTAGAAAAAACAAAACAAAATATTTTAGTATCTTGATATGATTGAGAATTTGTTACAGATAAAGATAGTTTTATACAGATCGTCCATAATATTATATCTAATTTTATAAAATATGCTTGAGAAAACACTACTTTAAATATTTTAATTAAACCTTCTTTTATTTCTTTTAAAGATAATTGAAAATGAGTAAATAAAAATGAACTTCCTTTTATAAGAGAAAAATTTTATCAAGCAAAAACAGAAAAAACTTGAGATATAGAATCAAGGTGAATATGAGTATGATTAAATATCATAGAAAAATTAGCAAAAAAATTAAATTATAAAGTAGAAATAATATCAGAAGAAAATAATTGATTTGAAATAAAAATTTTCACATAATCTTCACTTATAACTATTTACTTTATATAAAAATATATATATTTATTTGTATTAAATATTAAATAAAAAATAAAATGAATAAGATTTTATCATTTTTATTTATATTTGTATTTTTTATATCATTACACTCATCATCTTTTTGATTTGAAGAAGATACTTATTATTGAAGTCTTACATTAAGAGAGATGAGTTTTAATATTGAAAATATAAAAAATAAAAAAAGTGTTTTTTTAAGTGAAAATAAACAAAAAGAACAAGAATACTGAAATATAGTTGAATTTATAAAAAAAGATTTAACAAAACAAGATTTTGAAAATATAAAAAATATTATAAATTTATTTGTAGAAAAAAGAAATAATCTAGATGAAATATTTAATTCTACTATAGAGAAAAAAGAAGATACATCCAAAATAAGAAGAGAAATTTTACAAAATGAATTAGATTTTTATACTGAAATATGAAAATTTATCGATAAATCTAAAAGAAATGATTATTTAGAATATGTTAAATTTAAATTAGAAACAAGAAGAGATAAAGATTTATTATTAGAAGAATTATTAATATCTCAAAATGCATTAGATTCAAGAATATATGATTTAAATCTAAAAATAGATAATCATAGAAAAAATTTAGAAGAAAACTTAAGTCAAGTTATTAGAGAAAATATAAAAAATAAAATAGATAAAATTATATTAAATCCAAAATATGAAAATATATCTTCTGATCAAAAAAGAATAATTATAACTTGATTTATATCTGATTTAAAAGAGAAACTAGAATATCTTAATGATACTAATTTATCAAAAAATTATATTTTGATTAAAGAAAATATATTAAAATCAATTATTGAAGAATTAGAAAAGGTAGTAAAAAATTTATAATTTTTTACTACCTTTATCTATTAAATTTAGAACTTATATCATCTATACTCATTTTAAAAACAACAGGTCTTCAGTGAGGACAAGTTTGAGAGTATATATTATATGCATCTTCAAGAAGCTTATTTATTTCAAAAAGATTTAATTTATTTCAAAATTTAATAGACCCCCTACAAGCCACATAAGCTATTATTTTATTTTTAACTTCTTGTAGTGTTTTTGATTTTACACATCATTGTATCAAATCATTTAAAACTCAAACAAAAACATAATTAATATCTTCTTTTCTTATAAAATCAGGAATAGAATTAATACTTACAATGTTTCAAGATAATACTTCAAAATCAAATCATATATTTTTTATCTCAGAAAAATTGTCTTGTAATACAGCAAATTCTTCAGGTTGCAATTTTATATTTTCTGGTATTAAAAGTTTTTGTTTTGAAAAGGAATGATTTTTGCTTAGTTTTTCAAATAAAATTCTTTCGGCTAAAGCATGTTGGTCATAGATATATAAATCTTTATCTTTTTCTACCAAAATAAAGCTATTAAAAGCTTGTCATATTATTTTTCATAATTTTGTATAATGTAGGTCTTTATTTTCTTTTTGAATTTTATCTATATTTGTATCTGAAGGAATATTTGAACTATATCCAAGTATTTTTTTTGAAAAATCAATACTAGAATTAATAATTTGTTGATTTGGATTTGGAGAAGTATTTTTAAAAGGTGAATAAGATTTAAATTTAGTACCACTTCATGTATAAAAGTTATTTTTTTGAATATCACTAGTTATTATTTCTTTTTTGATAAATTCATTTCATGTATCTTGAATATTATTTGATTTTTCTAAAATTTGTAAAATTCAATGATAAAAAACTCTATATATGTCTTGCTCTACAGCAAATCTAACTTCATTTTTTCTTGGATGAACATTTACATCAACCAAACTTGGGTCTATTTTTAAATTAAGTGAATAAAATGGATAAGAACCATGTGGAATAAATCTATTATAAGCATCTAAAATAGCTTTTTGAATTATTGGAGAATTAATAGGTCTTTTATTTACAAATATATTTTGTTTATTTTTATTTTTAAAAAATATAGTCGGATTTGATATATATCATTCTATACTAACTCAATTTAACTCAAATTGTATTTTTAAAATTTTATCATATACTTCTTTTCAATAAATATTATATATTCTAGTTTTTAGATCTTCATTTTGATTAAATTTCAATGATATTTTATCATTGTTTATTAATTCAAAACCAATATTAGGATAAGATAGAGCTATTGATTGTATGTATGAGTATATTTTAGAATATTCTGTGTTTGAAGTTTTTAGATAATTAAGTCTTGCTGGTGTATTATAAAATAAATCTTTTACAATTACTTTAGTTCAAGTACTTTTTGAAATTGTAGATATTTTTTTATTATCATCTGTAGGATTATATTCTAGCTTATATCATTCTAAAGAATCTTTAAACTTTGAATGAATTTCTATTTTTGATACTGATGAAATAGAAGCTAGAGCTTCTCACCTAAATCAAAATGTCATAACATTATGTAAGTCCTCAATTGTTTTTATTTTTGAAGTTGAATGTTTTTCTAAAATAATTCATAAATCTTCTTTCTCAATTCATATACCATCATCTTCTACTTCAATATATTTTTTTCATCAATCTTTTATTATAATTTTTATATTATTACATAAAGCATCACAAGAATTTTCGACTAATTCTTTAACAATAGATACTGGTCTTTCTACAACTTCTCAAGCTGCTATTTGATTTGATAGTGTTTTAGATAANTNTNTTATTTTNGGCATTTAGTTTTATATTATTTATAATATAATCCAAATTATAGTTTTAAAAATAAAAAAATCAAAGCATTTTGCTTTGATTTTTTTATTATGAATTACTTACAGTATCTGCTAGATTCATTATTGGTTGCATTATAGCTACAGCAATAAATCATACAATTACAGCCATAAAAACTATAATAATTGGTTCTAACAATTTATTTATTACTGATACAGTATTATCTATTTCTTCATCATAAAAATCAGCTATTTTCAGTATGATTTTATCTAATTTTGCAGTTTGTTCTCAGATTTGTATCATTGATTGTAGCATTTCTGGAAATAATTCATCTCATTCTATTGATTCATAAATTTTTTGTCATTTTTTAATATCATCCCTCACAAGAAGAATTCTTTGTCTATATACTTCATTTCATACAGCTTCAGATGTTATTCTAAGAGATTCTACTATTGATACTCAACTTGAAAGCATTCAGGATAAAACTCTAGAAAATTTAGATAGTATGATTTTTCTTGTAATCATACCAAATATTGGTATATTTAATAAAAATTTATCAAAATTATATTTTCAGTGAGGTGTTTTTTTCCATATTTTTACAAATATAATTCATCATATAGTAAGTATAATCATAAGCAACCAATAATTTACAAAAAAATCAGATATAGAAATAAGCAATACTGTTGATGCAGGTAAATTATCTCAAGTATCAAAAATCTCTAAAAGTTTTGGAACTACCATAATCATCATAACTGACACAACTCATATAACAACCAAAACTACCATAGCTGGATACATTAGTGCTGATTTAAGTTTTCAATTTATACTAGCAAGTTTTTCTACTTGATTAGCTAAATCACTAAGAGAGGTATTTAGTTTTCAAGTTTTTTCTCAAGATTCGACCATTCATATCTCAGCATTTCAAAAAGATTTAGGAAATTCAGACATACATTCAGAAAGTCATTTTCAAGATTTTATACCTATTTGCATTTTTTTAAGTATAAACTTCAAAACTGTTTCTTTTTTTTCTTGTTTTTCTAAAATGGATAGTGCCTTTGAAATGCTAATTCAAGAATTTATCATAGTAGATAAAAGTCTATAAAAAACGACTTTATCTTTAGTTTTTAAAGATTGTAAAGAAAATAATACTTGATTTATTCTATCTATCAAACTTCATCAAGAAGAATCTCAATAATCTCACTTTAAAAAATCAAAATTAAACTTTGATTTTTTAGTTTCTTTTGATTGTTGTTCATCATCCAATATAGTTATATCTGACATATTTTAAAAATTAGAAATTATAAATTAGGATTTTAACTATTTTGAGTTTTTGCAACACTATACACTTCTTCAAGAGTAGTAAGTCATTGAAGAGCTTTAATAATTCAATCTTGTTCTAGAGAAATCATACCATCAGCTATTGCTTTTTTATTTATGCTCAAAGTAGATTCTCAATTAATTATAGCTTCTTTAACACTATCTGTTATTTCAAGTACTTCATATATTCATAACCTTCATTTGTATCAAGAATTATCACAATGTTCACATCAACAAGCTTTGTAAAATTTAGGTTTTTTTATTTGTTCTGGTATTCTTCTTTGAATTTCATCTTTTGGTGTAATACTTAGAGCATGTTTTATATCTTTTAATACTTGAGGTCATAAATCTTTAAGAGGTATTTCTTTTTTACAATGTGGACAAAGTCTTCTAACAAGTCTTTGAGCTATAATAATATTAAAAGATGCTGGTATCATAAAAGCAGGTAGTCACATTTGAATTACACGAGTAATAGTTTCAGCAGCACTATTTGTATGTATTGTAGACAAAACTAAATGTCAAGTAAGAGATGCTTCAATTCAAGTTTCTAGAGTTTCTTTATCTCTCATTTCTCATACTAGTATTATATCTGGATCTTGTCTTAATGCTGCCCTTATTCAAGAAGCGAAAGTATATCATATATCTGGTTTTACTTGAGATTGAGCTATACCATCTATTTGATTTTCTACAGGATCTTCTAGAGTCATTATATTTACATTTGGTTTATTAAGTTCAAGTAGACATGAAAAAAGAGTTGTTGATTTTCAAGATCAAGTTGGTCAAGATGTTATTATTACACCATTAGGAAGTTTTATTGCTTTTTTAATTAAATCCATATTGCGTCATTCTATTCACAAATCTGATAATGGAGGTGTTTCTTTAGATTTATCTATAATACGAAAAACTAATTTCTCTCATGTTACAGTTGGAAGAGATGAAAATCTAAGTTCAACTGGTTTTTCTCATACAGTTTTAGATATTTTACCATCTTGTGGAATTCTTGATTCATCGATTTTTAATTCTGCTAATATTTTGAATCTAGCTACTATTCATTGATGTAAAAAACTTTGATATTCTAAAATTTCTCTTAGTTCTCAATCTATTCTATATCTGATACGAACATAATTAGATAAAGGTTCTATATGAATATCTGATGCTCATCATAAAACTCATCATAATATTATTAAATCACATATTTTTTGTATATTTTCTCAAGAGTATATATTCTCTTTTAATTCTTCTATTACTTTTTTGTATTCCATATTTTTATTTAATTATATACCTAAAATATTATTTAATTTTTTTAAATTTTTTTCGTAAGCTTTTTCTATAGGTTCTAAATTTTTATTCACATCTAAAGCAATCTTATAAATTTCATCTATATTTCTATCAAGTCATCATAAATTCATTTCATCTACTTTTCATTCTAATTCTTTAAGGTATGAATCTAAATCTCTTAAAAAATTTTCTATTAATACTAAATCTCTATTAGAAGTAGTTAATCTTTTATTATTTGTAAGAGTTAATGATTCTCTAACTTTTCAAGAAATTTCATAAAACCTTTCCTCTATATTTGAAATATAAGAATTTAATTCATAACTAGGTAATCATCTTAAGTAAAAATTTATTCATATATCAATAATATAACTTTCTTTGTTTTGAATATTATCATTTCTTATAAAATTTATCAAACCTTGCACTGTTTTTTCGTTTTCTCTCCTGAAATCTAATCAAGAATCTATGTATTCTCTTAGTTTAAGAGATGTAATTTCCATAATTCTTGATTCGTATATATTATTATTTTGTAAATTTTTTGATAAATTAATATTTCTATTTAATAAATTATCACTATAAAAAACTATATTATCATCTTCGGTTATTTCTTTAATTACTGCTATATTTTGTATATAATATATAAAGTCTAGTATATCACTTTTTCTTCACTCTAAAGTAAAGTTTAAAGGAATATAAAATAAATTTGAACTTAATGAATTATTATTTATATCTTCATACTCTGAATAAGGAATAATATCTGTTATTCAAATTGGATCATTAGACTTTAAATTAAAAGATCTAAATAAATTTTCTAAATAATTAATAAATCATAAATCACTAACACTTCAATCTGTTAATATTCACTGAGAATAAAAAGGTAAAACTCTAGATATAGTCTTATCTCTTTCTATTAATATATCTGATTCTTTTATTTTATTTATTTCTATTTGTTTTTTGTCTAAAAATTTTATATAGTTATCACTTGTATTATTTTCAAAATTAAGATTAAAAAAATCTTGATCAATATCTTGTATAATATGAGAAATTCAGACCTCTTTTATCGCAGATGAAGATCTAAAATCAACAAAAGACATTCCTTTTTTTTCTAGTTTATTATACTTATCAATTTGTTCTATTAATTTTTCTTTATTAGCATTAACTTCCAAATAATTTGGATATAAGTAATAAATAATTGATCAAATAAATCAAATAAAGAATATTAAATTAAGAGTTAATGAAGAAATTATAGCTGATTTTTGAGCTTTATTTAATGTTTTTTTCATAAATATTTAATTACAAAGATAAATTATTTCAAATAGTATTGTATTTTAAAGTAAAATTAAAATCTGTTTTCCTAACAAAGGTTCATTCTCATACAATATTTTCAGAAGTAAAAGTATTTTGTTTTTCAACAATTATAAAGTTATATTGAGGGTTTCTTTCTATAAAATTTAAAAAACTAGCAGCTATACTTATGCTTGTTCATTCTAATAATCATTTTGATCTATCTCAATGTTCTCAAATAATTCATTCTCATCTTGCAGGATTAGATCTTTCCCAAGAAGTACTGTAAGCACTACAATTAAACTCAATTGTATTGTCATTATTTATACTCATATTAGAGCATCTTATAACTTTTTTATCATTAGGTGAAAAGTCATTTTTTAAATTATCAAAACTATTAATTATATCTAGTGGTCTCATTCTATTATTAGTTGAATTAATTAAAAATGAAACTTCTCTAGAATTTATGAAATTTTCAATAGTATATACATCTTCTAAAAGTAAAGCAACTTTTTTAGCTATATCATTTTTTAAAGAATTGTATTTATCTTCATAATCTTTTTGTAAAAAAGAAATAGATGAACAAGAGGCTTGGGTATTAATTATTCAGTCTCATAATAAAAAATTACAAACTGGATCTAGAAAAGATTTATTTCATAATGTTTCGTCTTGTTGAATATTTACATAAGCCCATAGTAGAAAAACCATGATTCATAAAATCAAATTTAATAAAAATAAATACCTAGTTGTAATTTTAATATATTCAAAAGGTCATTTTTTATTTTTAGGACTTTTATCTACATCTAAAGAGTCTCCTCAAAAATCTAAATCTCAAGATAGTTCTGAAAATATATTAGTTTTATCTTTTTCTTTAATTTTATTTTCTTTGGATCTCAA
>Ga0052835_100065_pt1 | contig 10614 bp, 11 predicted proteins | sample Wilsouwater61714_FD_53172 | JGI IMG/M metagenome (GOLD analysis project Ga0052835, IMG submission 53172) | Hot spring water microbial communities from Wilbur Hot Springs, California, USA - Wilbur source water - 6/17/14 | ecosystem: Environmental > Aquatic > Thermal springs > Unclassified ...
GTATCTAAATCTAAAAATCATTTAATTAAATTGTCTTTAACATTTGCAACTTCACTTGAATTTTCAGATTCTTTTTTTATGTTTGATACCATATTGTCTTTTATAATTAAATCATATATATTACTAATATTTATATTATCTCACATATTTACAATGTAATTTTTTATTTCATCATTATCAAAAAAATATTCTATTTCAGAAGATTTTTTTGGAACTGATTCTTCAATTTCTTTTCTAACTTTTTCTAAAAAATCATTATCAAATTTTCAATCAGATATAGGGTTATTGTTAAAAAGTCTTTCTCTATCATCAACTAATACACTCATATATAAAAGATCTCTTTTAGTATTTTCTTTTAAGAAATTATCAGAAAAATCTCTACTAAATTTCTCTATACTAACTACTCAATTATACTCAGATAATTTTTCTCTTTTTGATAAACTTTTTTTTCAAGAACTAGTTTCTACTTCTACACTTGCTTCATCAGANGATGAATCAACTACTGTTACATTTTTTCTTCAGCTATTTTCAACTTCAAACAATACTGCAGTTCATCTAACAGCAGCACTAATACTATCTGATTTAATAATTAAACTTTCATCACTAGAAAATGCTTTTAACACTCTAGTCCATATAGATCATTTTTCATTTTTAACTACTATATTTTCTCAANANTTGTCTTCAATTATTATAGATGAGTTACCATCAAGTCTTATCAAAGAATCATCTTCAAAAATAATAGATACAGATGAGTCAGAATTAATTGTTTGAATTTTATATCATTCATAAAGTAATTGATTCATAGATGCATAACCATTACATCAAGAAAGATTTGTATATAATACATCTCAATCTATGCTTTCAATATATGCTATTGCTTTTTTATTATTTAAAAGACTTTCATCAGTTTCACACTCTTGTATTATTAAATCATCAGGATTTATTATTTCATCACTTTCTTCGTTAGCGATATTTTCTATAACTTCAGATACAACTTCATCATAATCAAGTTCATCATTTATTAGTCAATTAATTTGCTCAGAAGTCATATTTTGAATTATATCATTTTGAGAATTTATATTTTCAACATAATCATTAATTGAAGAGATAATATCATTATATTCATCATCATCTATTAATCATGAATCTCTAAGAATTTCAAGCTCAATTTTATCTATGATAGTAGTTATTTCTATTATATCATTTTTATACTGAGAAAGTATTTTTAAATCTAAATCAACTCAATATTCATCTTTAGCATATTTCACAAAATCAATTAATTCTTTATTTAAATTATCTACATCAACTATACTATCAAATCTTGAGTATAGGTCATTTACGATTTTATTTAATTCTTCTTTGCTAATTCAAGGATTACCTCTAATAACTTGTCTTTTTAGATAATTTATAAGTTCAGTATTTTTTTTATCTAGACTATTATAATAATTATTTAGATGTTTTTCTAGTCTAAAATCCATTAATTTTTTGTCATCTTTTATTTCATCTATTTTTTNAGCTATATCTTTTATATCTTGAGTAGTTATATCTATACCATATTTTTCTTTTAATTCTTTGATAACCATATTTAGATTATCACTGTTCTCATCAAATGATTCTGAATTTACAATATTTTTATAATCTCAAATAATATATAGTATTTCTAGTATTTCTTCTTGAGTAATATTTGGATTAAGTTTTTTTATTTTTTCAAAAATATATTCAACATTTCATCAAATATCTCTGTATCATACTTCAAGTGCTTTATAAAAATTAGCTATATTTCAATTATTTAAAGAAAATTCTTTAAACTTTTTAGAATAAATATCTCTATTTTTTAAATAATTAGAATAAGATATTTCTTTTATATTTGAAGTATTCATAGCTAATAGGTTTTTGCTATTATTTTCATAATTAATATTATTAGAGTTATTTATATATATAAATACTCAAACTATTAAAACAAAAAAAAGTCATAAAACCCCACCAAATATAACTTTTTTATTTTTTTTGTTATCCATAATATTTTAATTACAAATTAAGTTAATCATATTAAAACATAAAAAACATAGTATGTCAAATACTATGTTTTAAATTTATTTTTTTCTATGAAATCAAGGACTTCTTGTTTAAGATTATTTGATACTTCCATATTATAATAAACATCTTCTACATCTTCATCTTCACTAAAAGATTCTATCATTTTTGTCATTTTTAATACTTTATCAAAATCATCTAATTTAACTTTTGTATTTGCTATATAGTTTATACCTGAGTATTTTATTTCTTTGTTTTTTTCTTTAAAAAAACTAAGTACAGACATGAAATCTTCTACTTTAGTATATATTATAAAAACTCAATCTTCTACTTTAAAATCTAAAGCATTTGTTTCATAAACAAGCTCTTCTAATGATTCAATAGATTCATTTTCTAAAAATATTTCAATAACTCATTTTTTTTCAAATATAAAAGAAACACTTCAAGGTTCTCACATATTTCATCAATATTTTGTGAATATATGTCTAATATTTGAAACTGTTCTATTTTTGTTATCAGTTAAAGTAGAAACTATTATAGCGACTCAACCTGGTCCATATCATTCATAGATTATTTGCTCTATATTACTTCATGATTTATCTTCTCATGTTCATTTTTTTATAGCTCTAATTATATTATCATTAGGGACATTATCTTTTTTGGCTTTATCTATAGCATCACTCAAAGCTGGATTTTTATCTGGATCTCATCAATTTCTAGCAGCAATAGATATTAATTTTGAATGCATACTAAATATTTTTTGTTTCAAAGCATTAGATAACTCTTTTTTTCTGGCAATAACAGGACCTCTTCACATATTTTTATAAATTAAATATTAAATTAGTTTTTTCAATTTTCATTAAACATCTTATATTATTCATTTAATAACACTTATGTTGAATGAATAGTTCATTTTAAGTGTTCAGATAATTCAAGCATATCAAATTTTTCAATCAATAACTATAGGTCTTACAATTATTGTATAATCTTTTAAGTAGGGGATTATATTTTCTTCTCAAATAAAAACATTTACTTGAGGTTCTATAGGCAGAGAAGTTATAAATTTTATAAAACTAAATTTATCTTCTATCATTTTTATAATTGAAAATATACTATCTCAAATATTTTTATAATTTTTTTGTATAAAGTAAGAAACTCCAGAATATTCTCTAATAGAATCTTCTGGGATTATTAAAAAACTAATTTCTTTAGTATTTTTAGATAATTCATATACTATATTATGTATAAAATCCTCAAGAGTTTTTATATCTTTTTTATTTGAATTATTATTTTGAGGTATAATATGTTCAGGTGTAAGCTCCATAAAATAATTAACAAAAGCTCTTATTCATTTTGCTGTTGGTAATCTTCAAGCTGAGTTATAAGGCTGATATATCAAATCAAGATCTTCAAGATAAGACATATCATTTCTAACAGTCGCAGGACTTACTCATAAATCATATTTTTTAAGTAGTGATTTACTTCAAATAACTCAACCTGTTTCTAGAAATTCTTCTACTATTATTTTTAAAATTTGAATATTTCTATTTGTTAAATTTCACATAATTATCAAATAGTTAGTTTTATTAAGTAATTTCTAATATTTTAGTTAAGAATTTTTTGACAGAATAATTTTCTAATATTTCGCTATAATCTATATTTTGTTTAGGATTATCAATCATAAGTGTTAGTTTTTCTATCATATCTTTTTTTGATAATCAAGAGAAATAATTTATTTTATCTCATAATATAGATTTGTTTTCTATACTTTCATGAGCTATAATATTGCTTCAAAAATACAATGAATTACTTAAACTGAAAGGAAAGCCAGAATATAGACTTGGGTATATGGTTCCAATTGATTGTTTGTAGTATTCTCACAAAATACTAATATCATTATCACTTTCAAATTTTACTAAATCTTTTAATCATAATTCTAATACCTTTTCTCTAACTTCTGTATTATTAGATATATCATTTCATAGAAATAATAAATATATTTTTTTTGTTTTATTTATTTCTTTTATAACCTCAATAGTTTTGTAGATATTTTTATTATTTCATACTCAAGAATCATAAACTAAATAATCACTGTCTAGAGATAATTTTTGTTTTATATTTATTTTAGAAGTAGAAACGGGAGGTTTTATGAAAAATGGATTTATTGTTATTATTTTGTTTTCATCTATATTTAACTTTTCATTTAAGTCTTTTTTGGTCTTATCATCAAAAGTAATTACTTTAAAAGATTTATTTATAGAATTTTTAAGTAAGAAAAGATATTTGTATTTTTTAAAACTACTAGAATAAGCCATATTTGGAAATAATATTTTTTCTAGTGAGCTTATTATTTGAATTCTTTTTTTGTTATAAAAAATAGGTCAAGATTCATCAAAAGATATAAGTATATCCAATTTATCATCTTTTAGTATTTTAAAAAAAATACTTTGTTCTTTAATTCATAAATTTGGAATATTAACTTTTTTAAGTTTTATATTTTCATTTAGTATATTAACATCTGAGTCAATATTAATATACAAAACAAAATAATTTTTTGATTTATTTTGATTTAATCACTTTATTAATTCATTGAAAAATGATTTATTTTTTTTACTGAAATCTCTTAAATCAATACCAATTTTTATGTTATTGCTTTCCATAAAATTTGTTTAACATGTATTTTTTAATTATTTTAAATAAAAAATCTAAAAATACAAGTTTTTAGAAGTGATAACTAGATTATATCTAAAAAACTTGATAATTACATTTATTTGTTTATTATATATTCAATAAAATATTATAAAACTAGATGCCTATTCAAGATGATTTTGGGCAAATTTATTAAATTTTTGATTATTAAATATAGAGCTTCAAATAAAAGAACAAAGAACTTTTAAATTTATACCAAATCCATATAAAGCACTAGCTATCTTAAAAGAGCATAGGGATTATGTTTTAGAACAAAGAAAAATAAAATATGTAATAGAAGAAGATGATGATAATAATTCTACAAAAGATATATTAAATAATTCAAAAAAAGAAGTAAATAATATTATCAGTTAAGTATTTTATAGATGAAATTATATAATAGAAAAATATGGGAAAAAATACAACCAAGTGATAAATGAGAATCTAATTGTCCTTTTTGTTTTGAAANAATGGAGAAAGAGTATTTAATAAAAGAAACAAATTATTTTTATATACTTCATAATAAATATCCATTTTTAGGTTCTGACAAACATCTTTTAGTTGCTCCTAAAAGACATATTATTCTTACTACTGAGCTTAATAAAGAAGAATGGGAGGATTTTGCTTGTGTAGAAAAATTTATGAAAGATTTTTATAACTGAAAGAATTATTTTTCATTTGTAAGACAATCAAATCTTGATACTTCAAGAAGCATAAATCATCTTCATTATCATTATGTAGAATGAAAGCTTCGGTGAAGTTATTTAATGGAAATGCTAAAAGAACAATGATACAAAGATAAACTTGAAAATAAATTATTTATAAAATATTAATTAACTTTAAAAATATGAAAGTAAGAATAAAAACAATTGATAATAAACCACTTTCTTATGAAACTCCTTGAGCTTGTTGATTTGATTTTAAGTGTGTAGAAGACTTGACTTTTGCACCGGGGGAATTTAAATTAGTTGAAACTTGAACTGTTGTTGAGGTTCCAGAGTGATATGTTTTACAAATATTTCCTAGAAGTAGTACATTTAAAAAACACTGACTTATTCAAGTAAATTCTGTATGAATAATTGACCAGGATTATTCTTGAGACAATGATACTATTAAATTTCCTTATATGAATATGTCTGGAGTAGAGCAAAAAATAAAAGCAGGCACTAGAATATGACAATGAGTATTAGTGCCTATATTAAAAGCTGATTTTGAAGTAGTTGAAACTATGTGAAATCCTGATAGATGATGATTTTGAACTACTTGAATTAAATAATTATAAATTATGCTAATAAAGATAAAATTATGCCAATAAAGATAAAAGATAAAAATTGAAATATATTAAAAGAAATAGAAATTGATTTTTCTAAAACATTATTAGAACAAATAAGAAACTCTTGAGTAGAAATTCATAGTGCATGTAATATATGAATATGTGCTGCTTGTATGTGTAAAATTGAAAAATGATGAGAATATTTAGTAAAAAATTTCAGATGAGAACCTGGTTTTCCACTTTGAGAAAAAGAAATTATGACTTGTATTTGATGAGTTAAAAAAGATAATTATGATACAGAACCTGAGATTATTTTAAAAACAATTTATTAATTAAAAATTTAAAAATGATAAAAATAATAACTAAAGATTATTGTCCATATTGTGAACTTGCTAAAGAGTTAATATCATCTATTTGACTTGATTATGAAGAGATAAATGTTAATAATGATCCTCAAAGAATGCAAGAAATAATGGAAATTAGTTGAATGATGACAGTTCCTCAAATATTTAAATCTGAAATTAAAAAGGAAGATTTACTTTGATGATATAGTGATATTAAAGAGTTATATGATAAATGAGAATTATTAGAAAAATTAAAATAATAAAAAATAATTTATGTATATCCATATTTGAACTAATTTAGAGTATTTTGAATTATTAAATGAGTGATTTTTACTTTCAACTTGAAAGACAGATAAAGAAATCGCTTCTTTTTTTATGCAAAATTTTCCAGGGGAATTAGCTGAAACGATATCCCCACAGTATGAAATAAATTTTATGTCTATTAGAGAGTTAAAAAGGAAATTTTGACCAGATGTTTTTCAAAAAATAGATGGAATTTATTATTGAAGTGATAATTGTGAATATCTATCACCTTATCTAAAAGAAACAAAAAAAGCAATAGAATATTTTAAAGAATTTAATAAAAAATATCCTCCACATACTGTTAGGAGTTTTACTTTTGTAACTCCTTATGTTTGAGATGTAATGATGGAAAAACTAGAAGAATCACTAGATTATTTAAACAATCTATCAATTAAAAATAAAATTGAGGTAGTAGTTAATGATTTTTGAGTTTTAAGACTTATAAATACTAAGTATACAAATCTAAAGCCTATTTTTTGAAGACTTATTCATAAGATACTAAAAACTCCTCTAATAGATACTTTTTGATACGATGTACATCCAGCATGAGAGAGTATTAAGAATAAATCTGCTAGAGACATAGAAATATTAAAAGATGAAATAGTTAAATGGCAGTTAAAGTTTTATTCTTCAAGTGAACTAAATTTAGATATTTATAGAGAGTTTTTATCTAAAAATAGAGTTTCTAGAATAGCTATGGATTTTATGGAAAAAAGAGAAAAATTATTTGAAGATAAAAATCATAATATTTGAATAGATTTATATTATCCTTGGGCTTTAGTTTTTACTTGAAGACTTTGTGATACATCAAGCATAGAAAATCCAGCTAGATGATACTATGCAACTGATGATATTTGCCCCAGAACTTGTAATAGATATGATATTTACTATAAAATAAAAACAACTAATTACAAACTAATTCAAAGGTGAAACTCTTGATATAGAAGTGAAATATGCCTAGATTATCTACCTGATAGTTTTATAAAAAATAAAAATAACAGAATAGTTTTTGCTCCTTTTATTACAGTTTAAAAAAAGAGTTTGCAGTTTTTGTTTTTTTGTTTATTATAATCTTAGTATACGATATTATTATATGATTTTTAAGATATAACTTAATATGGTAAGAATATTTGAAAAAAGTTCTTGAGGTATTGTTTATCGTAAGAATTGAAATATTAAAGAGATTTTATTGCTTGAATGGATTAATTCTAAATGAGAAAAAGATTATGTTATTCCAAAATGACACATGGAAGAATGAGAAACAGCAAATGAGGCAGCATTAAGAGAAACAAGTGAAGAAACTTGATTAAAAAAAGAGGATTTTGAGATAATAAAATTTATAACAAAACTTAATTATACATTTACAGCCTGATATTTGGAAGACAGTCCATTAATAGACAAAGATGTTTATTTATTTTTAATTAGATATAATTGAAACGATACACCTGTTCCTCAAAAAGAAGAAAGGTTTACAGGTTATTTATGGATAGATATAAATAAAATAAATACTATTTGAAAAAATATTAAATTTGATTTAGTATCCATAGTTAATAATAATAAAACTTACTTTATATAAATTTAGATTATGTTAGAGTTTAGATTAGAAAATGATTTAATAAATATTAAATATTCAGGTAAAGAAAAAATATCTATAAATACTATAAATAACAATGTATCAATAGGAGACTTTTTGATTGATTTTCCATGAGAATATGAAAAATCTTGAGTTTTAGTTGAAGTTAAAGAATATAACAATGAACTTTTTTACTCTTTAGTAGTAGACTCAAAAATACTGCTTGTTGTTTTTAAAGATAAATTTGAATTAAATGAAGAAATACTTAGTTTTTTTTGAGATATAGATTTTTTAATAATCAAGTGAAGTAAGGAATCTGCTAAAATAGTTGATAATATAGAAGCTAAAGCAATTATTCCTTTTTGAGACTGAGTTGATGTATTTTTAAATACAAAATGAAAAACTCTAGAATGAGAAAAGGTTTTTAAATTAAAATGAGATCTAGATGATACCACAACAACTTATATTAAATTAATTTAATTTTTTATTTATTAAAAATATGAATAGAAGAAATAGAAAAGTTATAAAATGATTAAAAGACTATATAGTTCCTCTAGTTTTAGTAGGTATTATATTTGTTATTATATTGTCTTTTATTTTTTGATGAAATGATAAAGATAATAGAATTGAAGACAAATTTGAGTCTTTACAAGTGTTTAATGTTTGAGAGGGAGTAAATGCTAATTTAATATCTGTTTCTTGATCTAAAAAAGCTATTTCCTGAAATACATCAATAAATATATGAGAAAAAATAGAAGTTATTTCTTGAAACTTAAAATTTCAAAATGATTCATGAAATATTTTATTTAATCTTAATAGATTATGAGAAATACTTTATAATGGTAAAAATGATTTTGTATTTTATTCATCAGATTTATTTATAGAGGCAAGAGAGCCTTTTAAAATAAAAATGAGATATGCTAATTTATCTTGAAATAATTGAGTTTTTTCTATTACTCAAAATGAAGTTGCTAGTACTATTTATGCATTATCATGAGAAATATTAGTTTCAAATTTATGATGATCTGAAGTTAAATTAACTAAATGAAATTATATAACTATATTAAGAAATGATGCTAATGATAAAGATATTAACTTATCTGAAAGAGTTTTAGAAATAACAGATCGTTTATATAATGATANTTGGTTTACTTTAAATAATGCTGATAAATTTTTGAATTCTTCAAATGATGATAATCAAATTACTGAAAATAATGATATAAATTTAAATAAAAGTTTTTCTTTTATATCTTTTGATAATATACAAGATGAAACAGAAGTTTTAACCTCAAGTATAGATATTAGATGAAATATATTACATGAAAAAGTAGATAGTATTGAAATTAATTGAATTAAGTGATCACTAAATTTAAATTCTTGAACTTTTGAATTTAAAAATTTTAATCTTAATTCTTTAATTAATGATTTGATATTTAAAGTATATGACAATTCTTGAAATATTTTAGATAAATGAGTTATTACTTTGTATAATCCTTCTTGANTAAAANCTTCAAATACTATCAATCAATCGGGATTAGCTTGAGTTACTAATTTTGTATTATGAAATTCTCCAAATTATCAAATATTATCACCAGCTGAAAATCCATTTATTACAGAAGAAAAAGTTGTTAGAATAGAATGAAAAGTTCCACCTTGAACAGTTCATAAGATAACAGTTAATGATTTTCAATTAACAAAATTTCCAAGAAATGGAACTTATTGGCAGTATTTTGCTAATAGTGAATATGGAAACTTAAAAAATTGAATTAATTTATATAACATAAAGTATTTTTGAGCAGAAGATAAATTATTATATGAAGATAATTTTTTAATAATAAAAAAATAAAAACACCTTAAATTATATTTAAGGTGTTTTTTTATGATAGACTCTAAAAATTAAAAAAACTTAATTCTATCAGCATTAGGGTGATTCCTTAGTTTTTCTAGAGTTTTTGCTTCTATTTGTCTAATTCTTTCTCTTGTTACTCAGAACTCTTGTCATACTTCTTCAAGTGTATGTATATCTCAACCATCAAGACCAAATCTCATTATTATTATTTTTCTCTCTCTAGGAGTTAAGAAATCAAGCATTTCATAAAGATTTTCTTTTAAAAGAGTCATATTTGTTTCTACATCAGGAGTATTGTTTTTATCATCTTCTATAAAGTCTCATAAAGATGTATCTTCTTCTGATCAAACAGGACTATCAAGAGAAAGTATGTCTTGACTTATTCTCATTATTTGTCTTACTTTTCTTATATCCATATCCATTTCAGTAGCTAATTCTTCCATAAGTGGTTCACGAGTAAGCTCTTGAGTCAGTCTTCTATATGTATGAGTGAATTTATTTATAGTTTCAATCATATGTACAGGAACTCTAATAGTTCTAGCTTGATCAG
>Ga0052835_100066_pt1 | contig 10336 bp, 10 predicted proteins | sample Wilsouwater61714_FD_53172 | JGI IMG/M metagenome (GOLD analysis project Ga0052835, IMG submission 53172) | Hot spring water microbial communities from Wilbur Hot Springs, California, USA - Wilbur source water - 6/17/14 | ecosystem: Environmental > Aquatic > Thermal springs > Unclassified ...
TGAAGTGAAAACTATTTTAGATTTTGGATGTGGTCCTGGACCAGTGATGGCAGAACTTTTAAAAAGAAAAGGGTATGAAGTTTTTTTGTATGATATCTACTTTTATGATAAAAAACAAAATTTAGAAAATAGGTATGATTTAATCATATCAACAGAAGTTTTTGAACATCTCAAAGATCCAAAACGGGTCATGCAACAGCTAGTAAAGATTATAAAACCCAATGGGTATCTCGCATTAATGACCCGTTTTCATCCGCAAGATAATGAAAAATTTAAAAGCTGGTATTACAAAGCCGATGAAACGCATATTGGTTTTTTTACTCCACAAACTTTTAACTATTTAGCAAGTGAATTTAACTTAAAATTTCTTTACCACGATGGGTATGATACGGTATTGATGCAAAAATAGTGAAAGCAAAGAAGAGGTTTTATGGCAATAATAGATCTATTTGATTTAAAAAAAAGATATGATACAAAGCTACTTCTTGATGGAGTTGATTTTCACTTACAAGAGGGCGAGAGAGTAGCACTTTTTGGACAAAATGGTACAGGAAAATCAACACTTTTAAAAATAATAATGGGTAAAGAGACTCCAGATAGTGGGAAGGTAGTAATTAATAAAAATTTTGAAATTTCGATGCTAGAGCAAAATCCAAAGTTTGATGAAGGTATCAAGGTTTTTGAAGCAATCGAGAATGAACTTTTGCATTTAAAAAGAGCAAAAGAGGAGTTTGAAGAAATTTCGAAACAGCTAGCGCAAGAGTTTGAAAATAGTGAACTATTACAAAAACATACCCAATTAAGTAATTTTTTAGACTTTCATGATGCGTGGAATTTAGAGAGTAAGATTGAGCGNGTATTGCTTGAGTTTGATTTGATGCAGTATAAAGATAGAGCGGTCTCAACTCTCAGTGGGGGTGAGCAGCGAAGAGTTGCCCTTGGAGCGCTCATTTTAAAAAAGCCCGATGTTTTAATCTTGGATGAGCCAACAAACCATTTAGATGTGTATATGGTTGAATTTTTAGAGCAAACATTGCTCAAGCAAAATTTTACACTCATATTTATCTCGCACGATAGGTACTTTATCGATACACTTGCTACAAGGATTGTTGAACTCGATGATTGTAAGTTAATTTCCTATAGTGGTGGCTATAGCAGTTATTTAAAGCAAAAAGAGCAAAGGCTTCATGCACTACAAAAGCAGCATGAAAATTTATTAAAACTTTTAAAAAATGAAGAGGAGTGGTTACAAAGAGGTGTAAAAGCTAGACTTAAAAGAGATGAAGGGCGAAAACGAAGAGTTTTTGAGCTTCGTGCCCAAGCGAAAAAAAACCCATCCATTATTCGCAAGATAAAGATTCAGCTCGAAAGAGAAAAAGTCCATTTTTTAGGTGAAAAAAAAGATAATAAAAAAAAGATGGTTTTTGAAATTAAGTCACTTAGTTATAGTATTAATAAACAAAGATTAATCAATAATTTTAGTGCAAGAATTTTGCAAAGAGATAAAATTGCTATTGTTGGGAAAAATGGAAGTGGAAAATCAACGCTTTTGAAACTATTACTAAAGCGCATAGATCTGGGTAGTGGCACAATCAAAAGAGGTGATATCAAAATTGGCTATTTTGATCAACACCGTGAAATGCTTGATGATGAAAAAACTCTCATAGAAACATTTTGTCCAAATGGTGGCGATATTGTTGAAGTTGAGGGACGAAAAATGCATGTGTTTGGGTATTTGAAAAACTTTCTATTTCCCAAAGAGCATTTAACCAAAAAAATTGGTGTTCTAAGTGGAGGTGAAAAAAATAGGGTTGCGTTGGCACTTTTGTTTACTCAAAAGGTTGATTGTTTGATTTTAGATGAACCAACCAATGATTTAGATATTCCAACAATTAATATATTAGAGCAAAAACTACTAAATTTTAGTGGGGCACTCCTTTTTGTAAGCCATGATAGATATTTTGTCGATAAAATTGCGAATAAACTTTTTATCTTCAAGGGTAATGGCCAAATTGAGCAGAGCCAAACCTCATATACCAACTATTTAGAGATAGAAAAGGAGTTAAAAGCACTTGATAATTTTGAATTAGATTATAAAACAAAAAAAGAGGATAAACCAAAAAGGAGCGCTAAAAAGTTAAGCTATAAAGATCAAAGAGAACTTGAAGTCCTCTCCAAAATGGTAGATGAACTTGAAGTAAAAATTGATCAATTAACACAATGCTTATCCGATGCAAATTGCTATCAGCAAAGGGGATTAGAAATTATTGCTCAAGAGTTAGAACAAGCAAAAGATGAGTATGAAAAGGTAGCAAATCGCTACCTAGAGTTGTGTGAACTTCAAGAGCAGCTAAATGCCTTATAAAGGTGAAGTTATTATTTTGTGTCTTCAATGGTGCTTGCAAGTATGATAGATTGGTACTTAAAAAAACTCTTTGATTAAATCTTCAATTTTTTTTATATCGGTCGTATGGTTGATTTCATCTCTAAATATTGAAGCTTTCTCATAGCCTTTGGAGTATGTGTGTAAATGTTTTCGAAACAAAATTGCACCATAGTCACCATAAAAATGAAGCATTTGATGGAAGTGTTCTAAAATAATTTCTTTTTTTACATTTGGATCAATCTCTTCTACCCCCTTTTTCATTTGATAAAATATCCATGGTTTTCCTATAGCACCCCGACCAATCATTACGCCATCACACCCAGTATACTCAAAAACCCATTGTGCTTTTTTGGCGTCAGTAATATCACCATTTGCAATGACTGGGATTTTGACTGCTTTTTTGATCGCTTTAATCGCATCATAATCCACAGGTGCTTTATATGCTCCACTTTTGGTTCGTCCATGCACAGCTATGAAATCTGCACCACTATCTTCACAAACCTTAGCAATTTCTACTGGCTTTTTTTCATCAAAGCCAATTCGTATCTTGACACTGATGGAGCTTGTTGTGGCATTTTCTTTGATTNTTTGAATAATAGTTCCCATCTTTTTTAAGTCTTTCAGCAAACCACTACCACTACCATGAGAACTTACTTTTGGAGCAGGGCAGCCACAGTTGAGATTTATATCATCAATCCCATCTTGCATGTTTATAAATTCAACTGCTTTTTTGATGTGATATTCATCATTGCCTGCAATTTGAACACTATAGGGAGTTTCAAAAGGTGATTTTTGCAAGTATTTAACTGTTTTTTGGTTGTTATGTACAAGTGCATTGGCACTTATCATTTCACTAACAGTAACATCAGCACCAAACTTTTTTACAACACTACGAAAGGGAAGGTCAGTGTAACCAGCAAGCGGAGCTAGGAAGTAGAGAGGTTTATTAAATCGAATCATTTTTATATAAACAAATTTAAAGGATATTTTTTTCCAGCCTCTCGTAAGTCCAAATAAGCTTTTAATTTATCATATTTATCTTCATCTATAAGCATCTCTCTTGCCTCTTCAATCATTTCAAATTCAAGCAACAAATAGATATAGCACTCTTTTGCTCGCAACTCTTTTTGAGAAAGATTTTTAAAAATTGTAAGAATAGTATCTGGGGCTAGTTGCGTTTTTAAAGCTTTGGCAAATGGAAGAAGCTGCGAATCATCACATTTATGAAAAAGTGGTTCAACCATCTCTTCATCGATATGTAAAGTTTTATTTTGGATGCGCTCAATGATTTGATTCATCGCTTTTTGATTGATAATTGACAGTAAATATTTTAATTCCTTAGAATGAACCGTTTTTGCATAGAGTTTGATAGCTTTTGCTACTACCTCCTTTGGATAGTTTTCCTTGTTTTTTACCACTTGCTTTGCAAAATCTAACTCAACATCAAGGCGATTAAGATAATTTCGGATGATTAATGGAGCATTTTGGTTGTGAGAGCTTTTTGAAAGCTTTATATATCCACCGCTGACTATAGTTTTGTTGGCACTTAAGTTTTCATATAGCAAGTTATTTTTTAATTGTGAAATATCATTTTTGACCTCAATAGATGCTACTGATAGTGCTTGGGCAATATCATTTAGTTCTTTATGTTTGATTGTATATTTTTTTTGTTTGCCAAGAAGTATTGCATTGATGCTGTCTTTAAGATTTAAGGCATCTTTGTGCCACCTTGAAATTTCAAATTTGAGCTTAAACCCATAAAAAATCATGTGAAACAGTGAAGCTAAAAAAAGAATAAGCATTGGAACANCAATCCATATATATATTGGCATCGCTAATTCATGGGTAAAAATTTTATGGATAATAATAGTGTCACCAAAGTTTATAAAAACATACACAGAAGTTGCAACAATTAGTAGCAGCGATGCAAAAGTATAAACTCTTAGCTTCATGCTCTATCCTTTGGGTTATTTTTCATTTTTTTGAGATTTTTCTATAATGGTGCGGCAAGTAATGCAATATTTTGCAAAGGGCTTGACCTTGAGCCTTGAATAACCGATAGCTTCTTCACACATTTCACAAATCCCGTAGCTACCATTTTTTATTTTTTCTAATGCTTGTTCAATTTCTAAAAGCTCTTTGGCTTGCTGCGATATGATTGCATCATCGATTATGTTGTCAATATCAGCCGCTGCATAATCTGCTTCATCATTAAGTTCATTAGTTGCAAGAGATATCTTCTCAAGCTCTGTTTCACTTATATTTTTTTGAATCTGCTTTTTTCTCTCAAGTAGCAAATTCTCAAAAAACTTTTTATCTATATCTTTCAATACTATTCCTTATGGTAAGGGTGATTGTGTGCTATACAAAATCCTCGAAATATCTGNTCAAGTAAAACCACTTTTGCCACTTGATGTGCCATAGTGATTTTGCCCAAAGAGATAGTTGNATCACATCTATTTAAAAAATCTTTCTCAAACCCATACGCACCGCCGATAAAAAAGTTTATATTGGCTCCTTTTTCCAAAAGGGAGCTAAACTCAAAGCTATCTACCATTTTACCCTTAACATCAAGGGCAATATTAAATGAATTTGAGAGCTTTTTTTCATACGCGAGAGTATACTCTTTTTTTGCTTTATCTTCGCTATACTGCTGTGCTTTTGCAATATTTTTATTAAAAATGTCCTCGATCGTAATAGATGCATACTTTGAAATCATTTTTTCATAATTTTTATACAGTGGACAAAAGAGGGAGTGACCCCTTTTGACAATAGAGTAGATAGTGATTTTTACCATCTTTTATGCAGCTTGATTTCCCTCAAGAATCGTAAGTAGGTCTGCAATAGTTTTTTTCATTGCATTTCGATCGACAACCATATCAATGAGTCCATGTTCAAGTAAAAATTCGCTTTTTTGAAAACCTTCAGGAAGATCTGTACCTATTGTTTGCTTGATAACCCTTTGTCCTGCGAAACCAATTAACGCACCAGGTTCAGCCATGATGATATCACCAAGCATTGCAAAAGAGGCACTGACACCTCCCATCGTAGGATCGGTAAGTACTGAAATGTAAGGGAGTTTTTGTTTGTGCAATTTTTTCAATGCAGCACTTGTTTTACTCATTTGTAAAAGTGAATAGGTACTCTCTTGCATCCTTGCTCCACCACTTGCACTCACAATCACAACACCACATCTTTTCTCAATCGCTCTATTGATTGCACGAACAATTTTTTCACCCTCAACTGAGCCCAAACTCCCACCCATAAAAGAAAAGTCAAATACGATAAGCTCAACTGGTTTACCCTCTATGGTACAGCTGCCACTAAGTACTGAAGATTTTTTTCCCGTTTTTGCAAAGCCCTCTTCAATTCTTTTTTTGTAGCTTTTTTTGTCAACAAACTCCAAAGAATCAACTGGTTCTAAATTGTTATCATGTGCAATAAAGCTCTCTTTGTCAGCAAGTATTTTAATTCGTTGTTCAGCACTGATTCTGTAGTGGTATGAGCATTTAGGACAAACTTCATTATTCTTTTCAACCTCTTTGTAATACATCAAAGAAAGGCACTTGGGACATTTTTGCCATTCGCTTCTCGCATTTGTTTCTTTCTTCTTTCCACCTTGACTCAGTCGCTTAAATAGATTTTTAAAATTCATATCTTTTCCTTAACTTTCTTTTTAATTCTTCGAAAAATATAGTTCCTACTTCCCTGTTTCACCAGCTGCGAAAAATATGCTAATTGTATCAAACTAGCACAAAAATAACAACATTAACGAAGAAAATTATAAATATAGCTTAAAGTTTCATTCAATATAGAGCAAATTTATACGATACTTTTAACTCCTTATCATTGTAAACTTTTTGATAAAATTTTAATAGTATAAAGGAGTAGATATTAACGGATTTATCATACGAATAACAAAAGCGAAAAATGAAGATCTTATTGTAACTATTATTAGCCAAGAAAGTCTTATCACTGCATACAGATTTTATGGTGCAAGACATTCAGTTATTGGGCTTGGCAATATGATAAATTTTAAACTCGAGCAAAATAGGAGTTATTTGCCACGACTTAGAGATTTGATGCACATTGGATTTGATTGGCAGCTTGATCGTCAAAGGCTCTACATTTGGCAACAATATATAAAACTTTTTTATCCCCATTTAAAAGATACAACATATTTAGGCAGTTTTTATTATGAGCTTTTGTATGAGGGGGCTAAAAAATTCTCAAAGCAAAATCCAAAAAGAGTAGTTATAGAAAGTTATATCAAACTCTTGCGCTATGAAGGNCGCCTGCATGTTGAAAGAAGTTGCTATCTTTGTCATCAGCCTATAGGAGAGCTGGTGTCACTTATTCGTGCGTNTTTGCCTGTTCATAAAGGGTGTGCATTTGGAAGCGAACTGCAAAGTGATAAAGTTTATGAGATGCTTCAAAGTGGCAAAACGATAAGGCTTGATGATGATGAGGTGGAGTATCTCTATGAAATCGTTTTAAAGGGGTTTTAGCAAAGTTTTAAACTGCACTGAAGCCCTAGCATTAAGCCTAAAAGGCTTTGATGCTAGCTTAGTAGCTTTTTGCATCAAAACTACCGCAAAAGCAGCAGAGGAGTTTTGCTTTTTGCTAACATTTTTGCTGTAAAACTTCCAAAAATAGCATCTCTGAGCCGACTATGAGAAAATGCACCCATCGCTATAATATCGATATTGTGACTCTTTTGAAAATCAATCAGAGCTTCAGTTGGATCACCACTTAAAGCAGCAGTTTGCGCTTGGATGCTGTGATTTTGAAGTTGGGTTTGCGCTTCATTTAAGAGATTTTGACACTTTTGCTTATCATTGCAAACACTCACTACAAATCTTTCAACACTGCCAAATATTGGTTGTGTAGAAACAATATCGAGTGCTTTTTTTGCTGCATCGCTTCCATTGTAGGCTATCATCACTTTTTGAGGTTCTTTATACTCTTGGTTAATAAGTAGTGTTGGAACTCTAAGACTTCGAATAATCTCCTCTACTTGCGTACCGACACCAATTTCACTTTTGTGCTTATGACCGCTAATTCCAATGAGTAAAACCCTAATTTCATCTTCAAGCTCTTGTAAGTTTTCATACAGGTTGCCATGGCGTTGTGTAGTGATAACATCTTTTGCACCCATCTTTGTTGCAATATTTTTGCATTTTTGCAACACCTCTTTGCCATAAGCTATCTTTGTCTTGCTTTGTTTGGAATCATCTTCACTTAAATTTTGAAGTATTTCATCGCTCTCTCCAAGCTTAATGTTTCCCGATAGATTTGCCGTTTCAGGATTGTGTTTATGTGAAACAGTATTGAGTATTTTTAAAGGAACATCTAGCGTTTTAGCTATCATCGCACCATATCTTGTAACAGATTCACTATATTTTGATCCATCTACGCAAGCGTATATATATCTACTCATCAATGACCTCCCATCACTCTTTCAATTTCCTCAGGCTTATCATGAATCCCAAATCTATCGATGATTGTTTTACTCGCTTCATTAAGCCCAACTACTTCAACTTCAGCACCCTCTCTACGAAATTTGATAATCGCTTTATCGAGCGCATACACTGCTGAAATATCCCAAAAGTGAGCTCTTGTTAAATCAATTATTACTTTATCGACAACTTCCTTAAAATCAAAAGATTTCAAAAACTTTTCGGCTGAATTAAAGAAAACTTGTCCAACAAAGGTATAAGTTCTTGTATTGGTGCTTTCATCCAAAGTGGTAGTATAGTACATGAAGTGACTGATTTTGTTTGCAAAAAAGAGTGATGCTAAAAGTACACCTGTAAGTACACCAAATGCTAAGTTGTGCGTATAAACTGTAACGGCAACTGTTGCAATCATAACGATGTTGGTTGAAAGAGGAAGAGTTTTAAGCTCTTTAATTGAATGCCAGTTAAATGTACCAATTGATACCATAATCATCACTGCAACCAATGCACCCATTGGGATAAGTGTTAGATAATCGCTTAAAAATACAACCATAATCAACAAAAACACTCCAGCACTAAAGCTAGAAAGTCTCCCACGACCACCTGATTTGACATTGATGATTGATTGACCAATCATAGCACAACCTGCCATACCCCCAATAAAACCAGTACCAATATTGGCAACTCCTTGGGCTTTACACTCTCTTTTTTTATCCCCTTCACTGTCGGTTAATTCATCGACGATATTGGTAGTCATGAGTGATTCTAAAAGCCCAACCACTGTAAGAGCTACAGCATAAGGAACGATGATTTGTAGCGTTTCAAAATTAAGTGGAATATCAGGAATCAAAAACACTGGAAGCGTATCGGGAAGATCCCCCATATCACCTACAGTTCGAACATCCCATCCAAGTAGAAAAACAACAATGGTTAAAAAGATTATGCTCAAAAGTGTAGAGGGAATCATTGTACCAATTTTAGGCACATAGGGAAAAAGATAAATTATCGCAAGGCCAGTAGCAGTAATGGCGTAAACATGCCAAGTCGCACCAATAAGCTCAGGAAGCTGTGCCATAAAAATTAAAATTGCTAGTGCATTAACAAAACCAACAACAACTGCGCGTGAGATAAAACTCATTAATTTGTGTATATTAAGATATCCTGCAACAATTTGCAAAATACCTGTTAGTATCGTAGTAGCAAACAAATACTCAAGACCATGATTAGCAACAAGTGTCACCATCAACAAAGCCATCGCTCCTGTTGCACCACTGATCATACCTGGGCGACCACCTACGATGCTAGTAATAACAGCAATAGAAAATGACGCATAAAGCCCAACCTTTGGGTCAACTCCAGCGATGATAGAAAAAGCGATAGCCTCTGGTATCAAAGCCAAAGCAACAACGATACNAGCTAAAATATCCCCGCGGATATTACCAAACCAATCTTTCTTTGTTGATAATAGTAACAACTCTCCTCCTTGAAAATTAATTTTTTATTTTAGCTCCTATTAAAAAAGCTGGCGATTATAGCAAATAAAGCTTTAAGTGAGATTAAGGGTGAATTTTTATAAGATTAATAATTTTTCTGCTTTTTCTTTATGCCAACTCTTTGAGGTTGCAGCGTTATTTCGTTTGCTACCATCTGTTTGGGTAGTTTTATAATATCTATTATGAATTTTGCAATGGAGTGTGCTTCTAAGGAGCAAAGTTTATCATCGCTGCATTCAAAATTGAGTTTATTAAAAAAATTTGTCTTTGTCATTCCTAGATGAATCGTTGTGCATTTTATATTTTGTTTGCGTACCTCTTCAAAAAGGGCATTTGAAAAAGCAGTTAATCCCGATTTGGTGGCAGAGTACACACTTGAAAATCGTGAAGATTTGGTTGCTTCTATGCTTGAGAGGTTTATAATAACCCCTTCATTTTCTCTCAAACTTCGAAGCAGTTTATTGCTAAGCAAAATGGGAGCTTTTAAGTTAAGATCAATAAGCTTTTCAATTTGAGCAAAGCTCATCGTCTCTAGTGGCTGAAAATACCCAATTCCTGCAGCGTTAATCAAAAGATTGCACTTTAGTTTTGGTAGATTTTCAATTGCTTTTGCGTTGGTGAGGTCAATAAGAATATGCTCATAATTTTTTTTAAACTCCATTGGTGTGCGTGATAGCCCATATACAAAATAGCCCTCATCCAAAAGTGCTTTTGCTATCTCTTTGCCAATTCCGCTGCTAACACCTGTTACTACTGCCGTGTTCATAAGAATATAACTTCTCTATCCACTTATTGAGTTCATTTTTGGTTGGAATTTTTGCATCTTTTAAGTGATCGCTTACAACTTTATAAACTTTGATATTTTCTTTTTGAATGTAATGTAGCATCACTTGCGTAATAAAAAAACTTTCCATATCGCACAAAAAACCATCAAATAACTCTTTTTGAGGCTTTATAAAGCTATGACAATCTACCCCATCACCTAAGTGGATAGTTTC
>Ga0052835_100067_pt1 | contig 10313 bp, 10 predicted proteins | sample Wilsouwater61714_FD_53172 | JGI IMG/M metagenome (GOLD analysis project Ga0052835, IMG submission 53172) | Hot spring water microbial communities from Wilbur Hot Springs, California, USA - Wilbur source water - 6/17/14 | ecosystem: Environmental > Aquatic > Thermal springs > Unclassified ...
TTATAAATTGCAAGTACTCTTTTTCTAGTAGTTTGAGGTATATTTGAAGTTATTGACACTTTTTCTCAAATTAGAGAATTTATAAAAGTTGATTTTCAAACATTAGGTCTTCAAACTATAGCTACATATCAGACTTTTTTTTGTTTTAAATTATTATCATTTCATATAATGTCATTAATATTGACTTCTTGCATATTTTATATATTTTAGTAAGTAAATCACTACAATATTGATTTCAATTATAAAAATGTCAAATTATTTTGACATTTTATATATTTTTAATAGAATGTTATAGCTTTTTAGAAAAAGCTTATTTTATATCCTTCTTTATTTTTATATAAAATAAAGATATTTAATCCATAGGAAATTATGAAAAATTATGAATTAATGCTAATTATAAGCCCTACCATATGAGAAGAAGAAAGAAATAAAACTATTTCTAACTTAAAAAATATATTAGAAAAAAATTGAGCAAAAATAGAAAAAGAAGATATTTGGGGTGAAAGAAAGTTAGCATATAAAATAAATAAACAAGATAAAGGTTTTTATATTCTATACTACATATCTGTAGATGGTAAAAAAATACTAGATATGACCAAAGAAATAAACTTAGATAAAAATATTTTCAGACATATGTTTGTAAAACAAAATTAATTTAATTGATAATTTTTTTTAGATGAGAACTGTAAATAAAGTAATATTAATTTGAAATATAACTAGAGATCCTTTAGTTAAAACAACTCAAAGTGGTAAAAAAGTAGCTCTTTTCAATATAGCTACAAATAGATACTACAAAACATCTGATTGAGAAAATAAATCAGAAGCTGAATTTCATAACTGTACTGCATGGTGAGCTTTAGCTGAAAGAGTTGAAACTTCTGTTACTAAATGAAAATTAGTTTATGTAGAATGAAGATTAAAAACTAGAGCAATAGAAAAAGAAGATTGAACTAAAAATTACAAAACAGAAGTAGTTATATCAAACTTAATATTTCTAAACAAAAAATCAGATTTTGAACCTTTAAATAAAGAAAGTAAGGAAGAAGAAAGTGATAAAAATGATGATAACAAATTTTAATTTATAACAATATAAAAAATTTATGTCTAATAAAAAATGTCCACTAGAAGGTGTGAAAATCGATTATAAAGATGTAGAACTTCTAAAAAAATATATTACTAAATTTGGTAAAATAACTCCTAGATACTATTCGGGAGTGTGTTTAAAAAACCAAAAAAAATTAGCTAGAGAAATTAAAAAAGCTAGAATAATGGCTTTAATCCCTTTTGTTAATAGATTTGACCCAAATCATAATAGTTAAAATAAAAACACTCTTTTACAAAAAGAGTGTTTTTATTTTACTTTTTTATTTTTTTTTCTATAATATGCTCGGAAATANAAAAAGTATTTTNNNAAAATACTTTTTTTTATATTCAATAATTAATAAAAAGGCTATAACCTTAATTATTAATTACAAATTATTAATTATTATTTATTATTATGTGATATAGAAATATAGCTATTATAGCTCATGTAGATCATGGTAAAACTACTTTAGTAGATGAACTTTTAAAAGCTGATGATAACTTTGATGCTAGAGTTGGTTTAGAAGAAAGAGTAATGGATTCAAATGCTCAAGAAAAAGAAAGATGAATAACTATTTATTCAAAAAATACTTGAATAAATTACAAATGAAATAAAATCAATATAGTTGATACTCCAGGACATGCTGACTTTTGATCAGAGGTAGAAAGAGTACTTAGAACTGTAGATAGTGTTTGTTTGGTTGTAGATGCTTATGAGGGTCCTATGCCTCAAACAAAATTTGTACTTAAAAAATCACTTGAAATAGGTCTTCATCCAATTATTGTTATAAATAAAATGGATAAACCTACAGCTAGACCTGATTGGGTTATAGATCAATTATTTGATTTATTTGTTCAATTATGAGCTAGTGATGAACAATTAGAAAATTTAAATGAACCTGTTTTTGCTATTGCTAGAGAAGGAATAGCTTGGACTGATGAAAATCAAGAAAAAAAGAATATAAACCCTCTACTTGATTTTATTTTAAATAAAGTACCTGAGGCTAAAAATGAATTAGAAAAACCTCTAAAAATGCAAATAGCAAATTTATGATATGACAATTTTTTATGAAGACTTTGAATAGGTAGAATATATGAATGAATAATAAAAGTATGACAAGAAGTTTTTATTACAGATAATCAATGAATTGAAAGAAAAGGGAAAATTACTGAAATACTAACAAATGAGTGAATTAATAAGGTTAAAACTTTAGAAGCTTATGCTTGAGATATAGTTACTATTGCTTGAATTCCTGATATATTTGTATGAGAAACTGTTGCTTGAGTTAGTAAAGCAACTCCTATGCCTCCTATATCTATTGATGAACCTACTTTAAAAATGGAGTTTCTAGTAAATAACTCTCCTTTTGCTTGAAAAGAATGAAAATTTGTTACAAGTAGACAAATAAGAGAGAGATTAAAAAAAGAATTAGAGACAAATGTATGAATGAAAATAGATTTTGACTCATGAGATAAATTTATAGTTTCAGGTAGATGAGAATTACACTTATCTGTACTTATAGAAACTATGAGAAGAGAATGATTTGAGCTTCAAGTTTGAGCTCCTGAAGTAATTATGAAAACAATTAATGGTAAAAAGTATGAACCTATAGAAAATGTTTCTATATCTGTACCTGCCTGAACAGAATGACAAGTTATAGCTGAACTTTGAAAAAGAAAATGAATTATGATAAATATGACAGAAAGTAATTGAATAGTTAATATAGATTTTAAAGTTCCTACTAGATGACTTTTATGATTTAAATCAGAATTTACAACTATTACTAAATGAGAATGATTATTATCTAGTTCATTTGACTCTTTTGAAGAATATAAAGGTGATATAGAAAAAAGATCTGTATGATCAATGATTTCCATGGAGAATGGTATAGCAATGGCATACTCTTTATTTAATTTACAAGATAGAGGTAGATTATTTATAAAACCTGGAACTCCTGTATATGAATGAATGATTATTTGAGAATCAAATAAAGGACAAGATTTAGTAGTTAATGCAACTAAAAATAAAAAACTTACTAATATAAGAGCATCTGGTAGTGATGAAGCTTTAAGACTTATTCCTCCTAAAATAATGACTCTAGAAGAGGCTATTGATTATATTGGTAGTGATGAATATGTTGAAATAACTCCTGAAAACATCAGACTTAGAAAAAAATATCTAACTGAAACTGAAAGAAAAAGAAATTCAAAAGCTTAAACAAATAAAATCCAAAGCTTAGCTTTGGATTTTATTGTTAAAAGGAATAAATAAAACATATATTAATCCTTTATTCTCATTATAATATTATTAATATTTCAAGAAACTTTTGATATAAAAAATGGTTTATTTGTTATAGAAACATTTTTAATTTTTGTATCATTTAATAAAATACTTATAGCTTCATTTTTGTTTAATCAAGATATTTTTGATTTTAGCATTTGATTATAATTATTTTGATTATTGTTAAAATCAAAACTTATTCAAATATCAACCTCTGTAGTAGCCTTTATACTAAAAGGTTCATTTTGTCTACTTAAAACTTCACTAAATCTTATTGAATCAAAATCTATATATGTTAATCTTTGAATTCAATGTATTAAATTATTATTTATTAAATCTCTAAAAATATTTTTTAAAGCTTCTTTATTATATACATATGTACTAGCTTTTATACTTCAAGAAACTGTAAAATTTTCTACTTTATCTCATATTTCATTATTTTCTAATCTTATATCTAAATCACTAAAACTTATTATATTATTAACATTTATAATTTCATAATCTATAGAATTTTGAATATTTTCATCATTTATTTTCTTTTTTAAAGCATCAATAGCTACATCTTTTATTCTTTTTTCAAAAAATTCTTTAGCATTTTTAAAATCATTTTCACTTATAAAATATTCTACATCATTAGATCATCATGTAGTCTCTCATAATAATTTAGCATACACCTTATCCTGATTAAACTTTAGACCTGGTAATATAAAAGTATGATCTCAAGAAATATTTCATCTCTCTCATATAAAGTTTCAATTATCATCTTCTAATCTGGCAGTTATATTTGCTATTGATTCTCAAAAAACCAACTCTCAATTATCATCAATAGTAGCTGGAGGTATTCTAATCCAATCATCTATTAAAAAAACAAGTCAATCTTCATTTAAAAGTCTAGTTCAAGGCTTATATATTTGTTCATATTTAAGCTCATTTATCATTTTAACTTTTCACTTTGCTCTTTTTGTTTTTTCATAATCAATTCAAGTCGATTTAAAAGTTTGACTTAAATCTACTTCTACATCTATTTTTTTTGTATTAATAATAATATCATTACTAAAAATATTATTTTCTAATTTTGAATCACTATAAACTATATTTATTGATTGAGTTTTTACTTCTACTTCTGGAGTTATATCAACAAAAGTTCTATTAACAGCAAAATTAAAAACAAATATAAGCATTAAAAAACTAGATATTATACTGAGAGTTAGAAAAAAAATTCATATTTTTCTAATCTTTTCTTTTGGTGATACATATTTAAATTTATTATCACTTCTAAATATAAAAGATATAAATCTATTATAATATTTTTTAATTTCAAATACTAAATATTCAAAAAATGTAAAATTGTGTTTCAATAACTCTTGTTTTTTAGAATTAGATGTTATAAATTCACTATCTTTAATAATTGAATAATTTATTCATAATTGTTTTCAAATTTTTGAAGATGAAATATCACTTGTAACTATAGTAAGTCTTTTATTTCATACTTTATTTTTAATTATTTTTAATGATAAATAATTATGTAAAATATGATGTCAAAAAGGGATTTCTAAAATTATTTCACTCTCTTTTTCTCATTTTATTTTATTTATTATATCAACTATTGTATCTGAGTGATTTATTTTTATCATATTTTTTATATATTTAATAGTATTTTTTTCAATTATATAAGTATTTTTTATTTTTCAATACTTTTTATATAAAGTTGTTTTGCATTTTTTAGTTTTTTTTATATCTTATTTAAAAGTAATCTTCCTTCGAAAAATCAAAAATATTTGATTTTACATATGTTTATAGAAATAATATTTAAATTAAAATATAATGAAAAAAATAGTTTATTTTATATTTACAATATTTATTGTAATTTGACTTTTTTTATATCCAAATGTTTATTCTGAAGATGAAATAACTAATATAAAAGTAATTTGAAAAGATATTTTTCTTGATTCAGATAGTTTAAATAATACCATAATTTGAGTTGAATCAACTATTGATATTAGAGATTATTATTTTGTATGAAGTTGTAATTCTAGAACTGATTTTATATGAGTTAAAGATAATGTTTATTATTTTAATCTAACTATAAATCAAAAAAATTGTGAAAAAGTTAATTATTATCTTAAAAGTAATAAAAAAACTTATTTTGATAAAATTATAGAGGTTAATTATATAACTGATTTTGAATTGCTTTCAAAGTATTTAGACCTTAAAACTGAAGATTTAATTAAATTAAAAAATGATAAAAAAGCAAATATTAAAAAACTATCATTAGACTGAAACTTAAATATAAATGAAATATTGGATATTTTTTTATCAAATAAAGCAAATTTATATCATATATCTATGATTGATGATATAATAGAAAAAAGAAAACTAAAATATACTATTCCTGTATATGGAAGAAAACTACCTGTATTAAGNCATAAACTTCCTAATGCTCCAAGACCTTATAGAGCTTCTTACACTTACTGAATTCATAAATGATGGGACATAGATACTGAATTTTGAGAAGAAGTTATTGCAATTGATGATTGAATAATTATAAGAACAGTTGAATGATTTTTATTTGAAGATTTATGAAAAATAGTTAAATGAAAAAATTTATCACATACTCAAAAACTACTAAATCTTGATATACTTAGATGAAACCAAGTTTGGCTTAAAACTATGAAATGAGATGTTATATTTTATGGACATCTAGAAGATGTTTATGAAAATATTAAACCTTGAGTAATAGTTAAAAGATGACAACCTCTCTGAACTGTTGGAATCTCTTGAGTTCCAGACAAAAATTATAAAAATTATCATCTTCATTTTGAATTAAGAAAAAATCCAATGGATAAATCAAAAGCTTGAAATAACACATATCTTGATTATATGAATCGAGATTGGTATTTTAGTGATAAAAGTATTGACTATATAAGACAAAACCAGTATGAAATTTTTTCTAAATTTTAAGAATAAAAATATATGAAGATAGTAAGTATTACAAAAAACAAAAAAGCATATTTTGATTATGAAGTATTAGAAACTTTTGAAGCTTGAATAAAATTACTTGGTCATGAAGTTAAATCCATAAGAAATTGATATGTAAACTTAAAATGAGCTTATATTTCAGGAGTTTCTTGAACACTAAAAATAAAGTCTATGCATATAACTCCTTGGAAAGCACTCCCAAATAAAGAATCAATAGAACCAAAACGTGAAAGAGATATTTTTTTACACAAAAAAACTATAGCAAAACTAATTTCTAAACAAAAAGAGTCTTGACTTTCTATAATTCCTCTAGAGCTTTATTTTAAATGAAGTCTTATAAAACTAAAAGTATGACTTTGTAAGTGAAGAAAAAAACATGATAAAAGAAATTTACTAAAAGAAAGAACTCTTAACAAAGAAGCTAAAATTGTAGCTAGTAAGTATATTTAGTTGCAAATAAAAGAGATTTTTATATAATTTATACAATTTTACTAATATAAATAAATTACTATCTATGATAGACTTAAAATATGTAAGAAATAATGTTGATTATTATAAACAAAATATTAAAAATAGATGCCTTGATATAGACATAGACTCATTTTTGGATATGGATAAAAAAATAATTGAGCTAAAAACTAGTATAGATAAGATAAAAGCAAGTAAGAATAAACTTTCTAAGGAGATGCCAAAATTATCTCCTGATGAAAAATCAAAAAAATTAGAAGAAATAAAATCATCTTGAGAAAAACAAAAATTATTAGAAGATGAACTAAAAAAAATAGAACCAATATATTTAGATACATTGTATAAACTACCAAATCTTCTTGATCCTACTGCTTGTATTTGAGAAAGTGATAAGGATAATGAGTTAGTTTATAGTTTTTTAGAACCAACAAAATTTGATTTTGAACCCTTACCTCACTATGAAATATGAGCAAAAAAGTGATGGATAGATACTGAAAAATGATCTGAAGTTTCAGGTTCTAGATTTTGGTATTTAAAATGAGATATAGTTTTATTACAATTTGCAATTGTTAATTATGCTTTTTCAAAAATGTTAGAAAAAGGGTTTTTACCTATGCTACCTCCTGTTTTAGTTAGAGAGCAAGCTATGTATTGAACATGATTTTTACCAACTTGAGAAGATTGAACTTATAGAGTAAATCCTGAAGATGATGATTTATATCTTATTTGAACTGCTGAAGTTCCTATTACTTCTTATCATGCTTGAGAAATAATTGATGACCTTACAAAACCTATTAAATATGTATGATATTCTGCTTGTTTTAGAAAAGAAGCAGGTTCAGCTTGAAAAGATATGAAATGAATACTGAGATGACATCAATTTGATAAAATAGAAATGGTTTGTTTTTGTAAACCAGAGGATAGCCAAAAACTACATGATGAGATGGTAGCAATTGAAGAAGAAATCCGGCAAGGTCTTTGAATTCCTTATAATAAAGTAAATGTTTGTTCGGGAGATCTTTGAAATCCAGCCATGAAAAAATATGATCTAGAGGCTTGGATGCCATGACAAAAAAAATACAGAGAAGTTACTAGTTGTAGTAATGTATGAGAATATCAATCTAGAAGACTTGGTATTAGATACAGAGATGAAAATTGAAAAACTCAATATGTACATACTCTAAATGGTACTGTTGTAGCTTTATCTAGATGTTTAATAGCAATAATTGAGAATTATCAAACAAGCAATTGAGATGTTTTAATTCCTGAAGTTTTAATACCTTTTATGTGATGAAAAACTAAATTGTAAAATAAAATTTTTATTTAACAAGTATTTTTTTACTAATTTTTTGTATTTTTTCAAAAAATGTGTTATTATCCTGTTATCAATTAATTATTAATATAAGTATATGCTTTTATTGTCTACATCTAGTTTAAGATGATACTGAATACATAAAATTTTTATAATGGCTAAAAAAGCCTGATATGATTGACTTGATTTAGTTATAGAACATCAAGATTTTGATTCTTGGAATTTTACTTACCTAAAAAGTTTATGTGATGCTTTTGAATTACCTATTTTATCAATCACAGCACCTGAAAAAGGTATAACTAAAGATAAAGTTAATAAAATAATAAAAATTGCAATCGAAACTAAAGCTCAAGTTTTAAATTTTTATCCTCCTCATATTACAGATAAAAATATGTCTTGGTTTTTCCCTTATTTAGTAAAAACTAAAAGAGATACTAGAAAAACTATAAATATACAAACCGTAGATCAAAAATATTTATTATTTGTTATACCTGAGTTTAAAAATGCTAGTTTAACAGAAATTAAAAAAATTACTTGAGATACTTCCCTAAATATATCAAGTATAGATAAATCTTCTTGAATAGATTTATTAAAAGCTCTATCAATTTTATGAAATAGTTTAACAAATGTTTATCTTAACGATAGAAATTGACCTAAAACATGACTTTTACCAGGTTCAAGTTGATGATGAATTTCGTATTTACCATTAGAAAGTTTTTTGATGAAACTAAGAACTAATTGATATAAATGATATATTTCCCTAAGAGTAAGACCTTCAGAAATTTGAGCATGAAATGATGATAAAGTTTATCAAAATTTAGAACATGCTAAAAATTATTACAAAAAACACTTCCTTGATTATAAATAGGAAGTGTTTTTATTTTTAGATGCTATTATATATTTCTTTTATTAATTTTTGAGTATTTTTTATTCATATACAAGGATCTGTAAGAGATAATCATTTTTTACAATTATTAACTGAGTCAAAATCTTGTCTTCAGTCATATAAATAACTCTCAACCATAAATCATTTAAAATATTTATAAATATCTATTCATTTATTTTTAAGTATATCTAAATTTTTAAATACACTTTTTACAACCTCTATTTGTTCTAGATGATTTTTATTAGAATTTTCGTGATTACAATCAACTAAAAAAGATATATTATCTCAATTTTTATTTATATAATTATAAAAAAATTCCATATCAATTAAATCAAAATTCTTTATATTTATACTTTTATCTGTCTTTAATAATTCAAATATTTCATCTTTTTGTATTTCAATACTATTTTTAGTTTTTAATATATTGTAAATATCATTTATATTATTTTTTAATATTTTATTATATACATTAGCTCCCAACCTACCTCATCTCAAAATTCAATGAGTATATAAATTTCAAGAAGTATTATATATTTTACTATTTATATTATAAACACTTGGCTGTCTAGATGCTTTTATACTATTAATCATACTTTCTATATCTCATGAAGTTGAGTTTTTAATTCATATAGGTATATTTAATCAAGAAGCAACTTCTCTATGAAATTGATTTTCACTACTTCTTGCTCATAAAGCCATATAAGAATAAATATCTTGAAATCTTTGAGATAAGTCAGGATAAAGCATTTCATCAGCAAGAGGAATTTTATATTTTTTAATAATATTTAAAGCTATCTCCCTAGTTTTTAATAATCATTTATTTAAATCTGGTTTTTCTCAAGGAAAAGAATTTATAAGCCCCTTCCATCATCAAATAGTTCTAGGTTTTCAAGTATAAAATCTCATAACTATCTCTAATTTATCTCAGTATTCTTCTCTAAAAATACTTATATTTTTAGCATACTCATAAAGTGACTGCTCAAAATCAGCACTACAAGGTCAAATTATTAATATTTTTTTTGATGATTTTCATGATAAAATATCTTTTATGGAATTAGTAGATTTAGATATAAAGTCTTTTTGATCAATATCTATTGGTATTTTTTTACTAATCTCATCAAAAGTTAATATAAATTCAGACATATTTTATTATTAGTAAATAATAGTTTTATTATATATAAATTTTTATATTTCAAAGTTATAATTAATTTTTTATAAAACAAAAAAAGCGAAATAATAAATATTTCGCTTTTTTTTGTTTTTTGTATTTTAATGTTTGTATTTAATGGTGGGTGATATAGGAT
>Ga0052835_100068_pt1 | contig 10270 bp, 7 predicted proteins | sample Wilsouwater61714_FD_53172 | JGI IMG/M metagenome (GOLD analysis project Ga0052835, IMG submission 53172) | Hot spring water microbial communities from Wilbur Hot Springs, California, USA - Wilbur source water - 6/17/14 | ecosystem: Environmental > Aquatic > Thermal springs > Unclassified ...
CGGATTTTTTGGTGGCACAAACCAATGCCCGGTTCATGGTTCGTGTTCCGGGGTTGAACTTTAACTTGGCGGAAACCATGCAAAAGAAAGCGCAACAAATGTCGGCAGAAGATTGGTGCGAAACGCAGAAGCTCTGTGTGCCGGCGGATAAGGAAACGCTCGAGCGCTTGGGAATCGCGCGATGGGCATCGGAATGGGCCGTTCAACAAGGTGGAGAGGCTTGAGCTTGCCTGGCTGCGCAGACAGGGACTGGTTTGAAGTTACGACGTTTGAGTGCCAAGGTGGGGTTGCTCGTCACAATGCCAATGATGTGTGGTTTGCTGAGAGTGCTGATCCCGAATTGACTTTGGTTATCGATCCCGCGAAGTTGGAGGCGGGATGGGTGCTGCTGTCCGCCTCGTTGGTCATGGATAGAGGAGGAGCATCTGCTTATCTGGTGGTGACGACCACGGATGGTCAGCGGTTATTCTCGCTGCCGGCTACGTCCAAAGGGCGCATTTTGGAACTGATCCAGCTACCGGAAGGGGTAACGCGGATCGCCTTGCGGCCTTTGGTGTCTTCTGGCTCATTCAGTTTGAGCTCCGTCCGGATTAGGCGTGTTGGTAGATGGGATCGCTGGCATCTCATGTGGCGACGGGTGTTGGGTACGTTCTGGCGAACGCCTTCGGCTCGTAGACGTCAGGCGGGGTTGTTTTTGTGGACCCCTGTCTTCTCACTGACCCACGCCTACCGACTAGCAGGTACATTTCTAGCCTATGCTCCCAGTTTGAGTTATTCGGAATGGCTAGACCGTTTTGAACAATTCACGTGGCGCGATCGCTGGCAGGTTAGGCTGAAGAGTTGGCGGTTGCAGTCTTTTGCGCGGCGCATGCGTGTTATTCTCGATGTAAGCGGCGCATCCGAGATGCTGGTGCAACGGACTTTGGACAGTCTCGCTGCACAGGTCGGCGTCTCTTGTGAGACTTGGCTTCTAGATCAGGACGGGGCATTCATACCCGCGCAGTCACAGAAGGCTTCCGATTATTCCTCGGATCGCGAGGTGCCCGATTGGACGGTATGGGTGAAAGCCGGTTGCGAGCTTGCGCCCATGGCAATGTTTTGGATCGCGCATGAGTTGCGAATGCATCCGGAAACGGAGCTGCTGTACAGTGACCATGATTATCTCGATGCCAAGGGTTATCGACACAATCCGCAGTTCAAGCCGGACTGGTCCGAGGAGTTGGCATTGACCACGGGGTATCCCGGGGCAGTTTTCGCTTTTCGCACTGACCGGGTAGGGCGCGAATACACACCAGCTGCGGGATATGCGTTGCTGCTACAGCTGATGGTGGACTTGCCGGCGAGTCGGGTGCGCCATGTGCCGGCGGTGCTATGGCATCAGCCGGATTCAGTTAACGCCTATGTGCCTGATTTGGAGGCATTGCGTACGCATTTGCGTGATCGAGGTGTCTTTGCTGATGTGAGCAGGACCGCTTCTGGGCATTTGCGGATTCACTACCCTAAACCCATTTCACCGCCGCTGGTGAGTATCATTATCCCGACGCGGGATCGGCTCGATCTACTGCAGCCTTGTGTGGAGAGCTTGCTAGGCAAGACGCGCTACCCGCAGTTCGAAATTCTGGTTGTCGACAACGACAGCAAGGATCCGGCGGTGCTGGATTTCATGGCCCAGCATGAACGTAGCGGACAGATTCGTGTACTTCGGTATGCCAAGCCATTTAATTTTTCAGCTATCAATAACTTTGCTGTGCAACATGCGCGTGGCGAGCTAATTTGCTTGCTCAACAACGATACCGAGGTGATTACCCCAGACTGGCTGGATGAGATGGTAGCGCGCCTGATGCAACCGGGTATTGGCGTGGTGGGTGCCAAGCTATATTTTTCGGATGGCCGGCTGCAGCACGCAGGTGACGTGGTGGGGCCGGGAGGCTGTGCGCACCATCTGCATGGGCCGCTGGCGAGAGATGAGCCGGGTTATATGGATCGGGCGGTGCTAGCACAGGACTTGTCGGCGGTCACGGCTGCCTGCCTGTTGACCCCGCGCGAGCTGTACCAATCGTTGGGTGGGCTGGACGAAAAGAATCTGGCCGTCGCTTTCAATGATGTAGATTATTGTTTAAGGGTTCGGGAAAAGGGGCTGCGGGTGATATTTACACCCTTCGCCGAGCTTTATCACCATGAATCGGTATCCCGTGGCAAGGATGAAAGTCCGGAGAGCAAAGCCCGTGCCCAGCGTGAGGTGGCCTACATGCGTAGTCGTTGGGCGCATGTGATGCGGCATGACCCTTTCTATAACCCTAACTTGAGCTATGTGCGGCCGGATTTTTCGCTCAGTCCGGCCCCGTTGGTGCGCAAGCCATGGTGTTGGTTTTCATGAGTCGTTGGGTTGAGCTGCAGCGCGAGGAGGGGCGTGTCGATGTATGATACAGCTNCTCGAGCGTTTGTCGTGGATGAGCGGCCCAACCCCTCCACCGATTTTTTTGTGTTGCCGGCGTTACGCGCCAGCGGGGCTAAGGTGGTTCGCTGCGGCTTTGACTGCTTGCCCTCTTCCGAGGCGCTTGATGGCGCGGTTGTCCTGTTCGTGCGTTACGTGCCCAAGCAGTGGCTGCGGCTTGTGGAGTCCGTACGGCATCGGCTGCAAAAGCTGGTGTTTTTCATGGATGACGATGTGCTGGATGTCCGTGCCTCGGTGGGTTTGCCTTGGCGTTATCGCTACAAGCTGGCACGTTTGTCGTCATTTCGACGCGGTTGGCTGCAAAAACAGCGGGCGGAGCTGTGGGTTTCGACGCCATACTTGCAACAGAAATACGGCAGCTGGCGACCCAAGTTGGTGCTGCCTCTGCCAGTGTATGAAGCGACGGTGGGCTGCCGTGTGTTTTATCACGGCACTGCGTCGCATTGGGCGGAAATTAAATGGCTATATCCGATCGTGGAGGAGCTTCTGCGAGCGGAGGAATCCATGAGCTTCGAGATTGTCGGGGGCAAGAGGGTTTATGGACTGTACCGCAATCTTCCCCGCGTGACTGTTGTTCATCCCATGCAGTGGCACGCCTATCAGGCCTTTTTGGCCACGCCGGGCCGGGATATTGGCTTGGCGCCCTTCTTAAATACCGCTTTTAACCGGGGACGTTCCTGTACCAAGTTCTTTGATATCACGCATTGCGGGGCAGTGGGCGTTTATTCCAGCAACAGCTTGTGTGCCGATATGGTTCAGGACGGAGTGACAGGGCGGTTGGTCGGGGGCGATCCGGATGAGTGGGTTCGTGCGGTACAGGCCTTGGCCCATGATCCTGACTTGCGATCGGCTATGTATGTCAAATCGCTTGAACAGTTGCAGCGATTGGCGGCAGGTTGAGAGGCTCTCTTGATCTTCCAACTGCTGGATGCGGCAAAGCTGTATCTGGCCTAAGACCGGTCGCTTTGTATCCGGATGCAGCCGCGCGGAACCCGGGAAAGCCGTCCGATTCTCGTGCTGCGTCCCCGAAGTCCAGCGCTGCTCGCGGATTTTGGATGGCGCCCATTATGACGCTTTTCGGAGTTGTTCGTGTTATCGGGTTGGAGTCCCTTTTCCTAGTCGTTCCCCACGGTAGCTGCCAGTTCGGATTCGTTGCCACCATTGCTTGTTATCCAGGTACCATTGGACGGTTTTCTTTAGTCCCGTTTCGAAGGTCTCTTCCGGCACCCAATTTAGTTCTCGCTGTATCTTGCTGGCATCGATGGCATAACGCTGGTCATGGCCGGGCCGGTCATCGACGAAGGTTATCAGGTTGCGATACTGAGTCACGCCGACCGGCTTTTCCGGCACGAGGGTTTCCAGCAAGTCGCAGAGCCTGTGAACCACATCAATGTTCTTCTGTTCGTTATGGCCGCCGATATTGTAGGTTTCGCCCAGCCGGCCTTGCTCAAACACACGGATCAGGGCACGAGCATGATCTTCCACGTACAGCCAGTCGCGTATCTGCTGGCCATTGCCGTAGACAGGTAAGGGCTTGCCTTCGAGGGCATTGAGGATCATTAACGGGATCAGTTTTTCGGGGAATTGATAAGGTCCATAGTTGTTGGAGCAGTTGCTCGTAAGAACCGGCAGCCCATAGGTGTGATACCAGGCGCGCACCAAGTGATCTGATGACGCCTTGCTGGCCGAGTAGGGCGAGTTGGGAGCGTAGGCGGTTTCTTCAGTGAACAGACCGGTATCGCCCAGAGTGCCGTAAACCTCGTCGGTGGAGACGTGGTGAAACCGGAAGTTAACTTGATCGTCCCCCGCCAGAGCGGCCCAGTAATGTCGTGCTGATTCCAACAGGTTGTAGCTGCCAAGGATATTGGTGCTGATGAATTCTGCAGGATTGTCGATGGAGCGATCCACATGCGACTCGGCCGCCAAATGGATAACGCCGCGAGGGCGATATTTGGCGAAAAGACGGTCCAAGGCACCACGATCCCGAATGTCGACCTGTTCAAAGTGGTAGCGCGGCGAGTCGTTCACTTCGGTTAGAGATTCGAGGTTACCTGCATAGGTTAGGCAGTCGATATTGACGACTCGATAGTCGGTGTTGGCAATTAGGTGACGAATCAGGGCCGAGCCGATGAATCCGGCGCCACCAGTGATAAGTAGGGTGTTTTCCATTTGTTAATTTGCCGTTCTCGATATTGAATTGGAGAGCGCGTTATTACGAGCTAGTTTCCAACTCCGTCAATACCTGCTCCAGTGCATCGCGCCAGTGAGGCATGAAGAGGCCAAACTGCTCGCCGATGCGCCGGGTGTCGAGCACGGAAAATAGCGGCCGAGGCGCCGGAAGTGGATATTCCTCGGTAGTGATCGGCTGTACGGCCAAAGTCTTGATGTGCTCGTGCCGGCGTTGGTGTGCAATGATGCACGAGGCAAACTCATACCAGCTGGTCTGACCGGTGCTACTAAGATGATAGGTGCCGGTTGCGGCTGCCCAATCCTGCTGCCTGGTTCCCAGTTGGACCAGGATTTGGCTTGTGGCCTCGGCAATGTTTCTGGACCAGGTTGGTGAGCCGAATTGGTCGGCGACGATCCGCAGGGTCTCGTACTCGCGAGCCATGCGGCACATAGTACGCAGGAAGTTGTGACCGCGTGCGCCATAGACCCAGCTGGTGCGTAGGATCAGATGTGCACAACCACTGCGCCGGATGCCTTCTTCGCCAGCCAGCTTGCTGCGTCCGTAGACGCTCTGCGGGTTGGTGGCATCTGCCTCATGGTAGGGGTGCTCGGCTGTACCATCAAATACATAATTGGTGGAGTAATGCACCAGGAGGGCATCGACGTCTTTGGCCGCTGCGGCCAGTGCCGTAGGGGCGTCACCGTTGATGGTCATGGCCAGTTTGGCCTCAGACTCGGCCTCGTCCACGGCAGTATAGGCAGCAGCATTGATGATCCAGTGTGGCCGGAGCTGCTGGATCAGCGGGTGGATACTGTCTGGTTGTGCCAGGTCGACGGGGAGGGTATTGCTATCACGTGAGGCGATATGCAGTTCGCCGAGGGTGGCCAGGCTGCGTTGTAGCTCCCAGGCGACCTGGCCGTTTTGGCCTATGATTAGAATACGGGGTTTGTTCATGGGGGGCGATATGACCTTGAGAAAACCAACTCGTTGCGGACAGGGTATCTATGCGACATTCAGGTTGCCAAGTATGCGGGGAGCCACATGGGGTCGATTTGTGACAGGGGTAGGGCGGCCTGGTCTTTGGCAGACAATTCCGGGTTATCGATTGGCCAATCGATGCCGATATCGGAGTCGTTCCAAAGCACACTGAACTCGGCGCTGGGGTTGTAAGTATCAGTACATTTGTAAGCGAACAGGGCCGAATCACTGGTCACGCAGAAGCCGTGGGCGAAACCGGGCGGGATGTAGAGCTGTCGGTGGTTGTCCGCGCTCAGCTCGATGCCGACCCATTGGCCGAAATGGGGTGAACCCCGGCGAATGTCCACTGCAACGTCAAAGACTGAGCCCTCAAGCACATAGACCAGCTTGCCTTGTGCATTGGGGTTTTGTACATGCAGTCCACGCAGTACTCCATGGCGCGACCGGGAAAGGTTGTCTTGCACAAAGGTTTCTGGCATGCCAGCTTTGGCATATCGGTGTTGGTTCCATATCTCTTGGAAGAAGCCCCGTTGGTCGACGAAGACTTTGGGTTCGATCAGTAGTACGCCAGGAAGTCTAGTGTTCTCAATTTTCATAGGGTTATTGAGTCTGCGATGATTTTAATTTTAAAGGGTCGCGGGGTTCCGCCGTCGGTGTCGAATAAGAGGCAAATGATACCATTGCCTCCAATGTGGATTCGAACTTGCCTGTGGCAAATTGCTATGGTCACAAGCTCCCCATGCCGTGCATTTTCGATACAGTAGAGTTTCGTTGAAAGTTAGCTAATTCTTTGAGGTTCGATTGGAAAAAGTTTTCGGTGTGTGTTCGCGCAAGTTGAGCCGGGACCCGCTTGTTTCCAAATTGTTGGGGGCGCGGCTCAAGTATCTGCCCGGGCCTGTTGTCCCGACCGGTGTTACGGCAATGGTGGGTTGGGGGCGTAAGGCCCAAGCTGAGCGAGCACGTGCCTTGGCATTGCGAAATGATTTGCCATTTGTGTCGGTAGAGGATGGTTTTCTGCGTTCCTTTGGGCTGGGTGTCGATGGTGTGCCCGCCTTGTCGGTGGTGGTCGATGATGTGGGTATCTATTTCGACGCCCGCGAGCCTTCCCGTATTGAACAACTGCTGGAGTCGGGCGATTTTTCTGCCGAAGTGTTGCAGCAGGCCGAGACTGCCTTGGCGCTATTGCGTCGTGAGAGGCTGACCAAGTACAACACGGGTTCGGAGGTGCCAGATGGCACTTTCGAACCGGATGCGCGACATGTGCTGGTGGTGGATCAGACAGCGGGAGATGCATCAATTGCCGGTGGGCTGGCAACACAAGATTCCTTCTTGCAGATGCTGGATGCCGCCATTGCCGAGAACCCCGACGCCGAGGTGTGGATAAAAACCCACCCGGATGTGCTGGCTGGCAAGCGGGAGAGCTGCCTGGCATCAGCGCGCGAACGTACGGATGTACGCTGGATCACTGAGGACTGGCATCCGCATTCTCTGTTACCGCATTTCGACCGTGTGTATGTGGTGACTTCGCAGATGGGGCTGGATGCGCTGATTGTGGGGCGTCCGGTGACCTGTTTTGGTGTGCCGTTCTACAGTGGCTGGGGGTTGACGGATGATCGGGTTGCGTGCCCACGTCGCTCGGCACGGCGTAGCCTGCTTGAGCTGATTGCGGCGGCGTATCTGCAGTATCCACGTTATCTAAATCCCGAAACGCTGCAGCCGGGTGACTTTTTCCAAGTGGCTGAGTTTATCGCACGGCAGAAAGCGCTGACCTCACGCCGTCCCCGGCGCATTTTCTGTGTAGGCTTCGAGTTCTGGAAGCGGGGGTATATTCGTCCGTTTCTGCCGGCGGGCGAGTTGCGGTTTCTGCATTCCTTGAAGCAGCTGAGAAACTTGGCATTGCGGCCCGATGATGTGGTGGTGTGCTGGGGCGTGCCCTCCGATGCGTTGCGCTCGATGGTCGAGAAGGCGGGGTGCTGTCTTTGGCGAATGGAGGACGGCTTCTACCGTTCGGTGGGTTTGGGCTCGGATCTGATTCGCCCGCGGTCGCTGGTGATCGATAAGCGGGGGCTTTATTTCGATCCACGCGGCCCGTCGGATTTGGAGGTGCTGCTGAACACCGCCGAGTTCTCGCCGCAGGAGTTGGCGCGGGCGCGGTCAGTGCGCGAGCTGATCGTCGAGCATGAGCTGACCAAGTACAACCTGGAGTCGTTGGCGTCGGTACAGTGGCCGTCTTCGGGTCGTCCTGTGGTGCTGGTACCTGGGCAGGTGGAGGACGATGCCTCGATTCGTCATGGTTGCGAGAACGTGCTAACCAACCTAGGCTTGATCCGGGCGGCACGAGCGGCCTGCCCCGATGCCTTTATCGTGTTCAAGCCACATCCAGATGTGACCTCCGGCAATCGCCGTGGTCACGTGCCGCCAAAGCAGGCGTTGCAGTATGTTGACTGGATCGAGACCGAAGCCAGCGTTGTGGCTTGCATCGCGGCGGCCGATGCGGTGCACACTATGACCTCGATGGCCGGTTTCGAGGCCTTGTTGCGCGGCAAGCAGGTGGTGGTATATGGCCGTCCCTTTTATGCCGGCTGGGGGTTGACTGAGGATACCTTGTCGATTCCTCGCCGCACACGGCGTTTGAGTCTGGATGAACTGGTAGCAGGGGTCTTGCTGCNCTATCCGCTGTATTGGGATTGGGAGCTCAAGGGTTTTGCTACCTGCGAAGCGGTTTTGCGCCGCCTTATTGCCGAGCGTGATGCGCTGGTCGCCCGTGGCGAGTTGCACAAGCTCAAGTACGGCTGGCTACGACGACAGATGCGCAAGGTGAAGGCGCTGGTGTGCGGGTTGCAAGACCGATAAGCCTTCGGCTCGTGGCGTACCGTACTCACCCAGTGGGACTGCGGCTGCCCGACGCGGCAAAGTCCTTATCCGGTCTGCTTGCTGAGACTTGGTAACCCCGAGGGGCGGTTACCCCTGTGTCAAGCGCCGGGTGATCTCCGGGATTAGCAGTTTTCTGCCGCGAATGGAGTAGAAGTTGCCGTTAATCTGGCAGTCTTCGAGCAGGAAGCAGCGGAACAGTTTGTATTGCTGGGTGTCCGGCTTCGGGAGTTGTTGCCAGAACGCGTCCAGGCTGCACTGGGCGGTCATGTTAGAGTGGTCGTAGATCGCACGTCCCATCACCTTGGTGGGACAGCCGTGGTGAATAGATTGCAGACCGACGGTGCTGTTGACGGTGACCAAGCCTAAGGCGTGTCGCAGCAGTTTGGGGATATCGCCACTTTCCAGAAACAAGACCCGGTTGGCGATGCCCAGCTGCCTGGCGTGATTGGCCACCACCTTGCGGTAGTCAATCACTTCGCTGTCTAATGGGTGGCTCTTAACAACGAGCATGGTGCCGGCCGGCGCGTGTTGCGCAAAGGAACACATCACCTCCTCGATAAAGGCACGGATGTTCTTGTAGGGTGAGTGAAACCGGATCTGAGCATCAGCGTCAAGTTGCAGCGGGATCAGGAAGAACGGTGTCTGCTCGGCCAGCAGTCGGCGGAACAGTTCGTCGCTGCGTCGCTTTCTACCTAGTTGCTGGGCAGCCAGCTTGCGCAGCCACGCGACGCCCTCGCGCAGGTAGGAGACCGGCCGGTGGGTCCGGTAGTGGGGATAAAACGGGGTGCCTACGAAACGGCGCAGGTAGTAGACGATGCACCAGAACACCAGTCCTCGCAGCCCGCGTCCAACCGGGGCCGGGTGTTCGTAGCAGCCCGGGACAAAGTCCTTGAGTGGCTTTTGGGACAGCCAGGTGCGAAAGCGTTTCGGGATGTCCGAGTTGGCATTGACGCCATTTTGTTCCAGCGTGACCCAGTTCGGGCGCAAGTAGCCTTCCTCCAGTACCCAGATTTTCAGATTGTACCGTTCCTTGAGGGCCATGACCTGTTGGTGGTAGTAGCGGCAGTCACCATATAGCAGCACGTCGGTCACGCCCTGCTGTTCGATCTGCTCGGCGGCCCATTGCTGGAAGTCTTCCGGCTTGCCACGGTATTTCAGGCGTGTGGATGTGCGGCAGGTGGTGCTGTCACCCCAGTTCAGGTATACCCGCAGCACACGATGCCCCTCGCTGGTCAGTGACCTGGAGAGATGTCGCATGAAGGGGCCATGCGGCCCTTGTAGAAATAGAAACGTTTTTCGGCGCATGCTTTAGCTGTTCAAGCGGCGAACTGACTGGGTCTTATGTCGGGTGTGGCCCATGCTTACTCCAGCCGGGTTGGTGTTCTTGATTGATCATGCGCCTGCCCGAGTCCGCCCAGACATTCTTGCATCCACGCCAGATGGGCCGCCGATTGCTCTATCGCGTACCGGTGACGGCGCACCGGCACGGTGCGCGGCTGTAGTGTCCGGGGCGAGCGGCATGATCAAAAAATGCAGTATGATAGCGCATTATGGCTGCGCATGAATGCCCCGGCATAACTTGGGATTTTGGTGTCGTAATAAAGATACTGCGGCAGTGCATTCAGCTCTCAGCGGGGGTAGGGCTAACGGCTCCGCCTATAACGCATCTGAACCCGCAGATTTAACTCACAGGTGCAACGGGTGGGTCGAGTCCGAAAAATACCTGATTGGGTGTTTTCATGCCAAGGCACTTCCTTGGCCGATTGTTGAGTCTGTTCATGACGTTCTGGATA
>Ga0052835_100069_pt1 | contig 10251 bp, 12 predicted proteins | sample Wilsouwater61714_FD_53172 | JGI IMG/M metagenome (GOLD analysis project Ga0052835, IMG submission 53172) | Hot spring water microbial communities from Wilbur Hot Springs, California, USA - Wilbur source water - 6/17/14 | ecosystem: Environmental > Aquatic > Thermal springs > Unclassified ...
AAAGTAAGCACCAGTGCTGCGATGGTGTGAATAATAGAGACTAAATAGCCAATTTTAAATGCTTGTGAAATCTTTTTGCCATGAGATAAAAAGTAAGATGCNACGACCGCTTTNCNATGCCCAGGTCCTGCTGCGTGGATGATTCCGTAGATAAAAGCAATAGCTACAATAACAAATAATCCATGCAAGCCTTGTTCATCAAGTCCACGAAAAGAGGAAGCGATTTGGCTGTTTAACTCTCTTTGGTATTGGTTGATATGGTGTAAAAATTCGCCGTAAAGTCCTTTCAACTATGCATCCTTATAATTAACACATCTACAACATAAAAATCTTTGTTTTCAAAAGCAATTTCTGTATCAGTTTGCATGTTTTTTATGGCTGTGGTTACATTTGTTTTGTCGCGTACTATATCAAAAGCCANAAAGTTCTCTGCATCAAATGAACCAATCTTTAACTCCCCTTTGGTAGCNTCAATCTTTGGCTTAATTGTAAAATGGTAGCTAAGTTTATGATTCTCTACACTAACTTTAAAGTTTGTTGGTGGTGGAATCTTTATTGTTTTGCCATTGAAGGAGATAAATGAGAAATAATCAAACTCAGCCAATTTGCTAAAGTATTTTTTTTCAATAAAATCGACCTTTTCTTGGGTGATATCTTTGTTGCTAAAGATTTTAAAATCAAAAAGAAGCATTTGTGAATTCATCTCATCAAGGGTCCATGAGATATCGATTTGNGTGTAGTTTGGTTTGATTTTTACATCATATGCTACATCGATAAATACATGGGGATGGGCAACTGTAAAAATAGGNAAAAAGATAAAAAGTAATAATCGCTTCATAAATTTACCTCTGCGAATGAATAAATGAATCATACCATATTGGTGTTAAATGATTGTTAAATAGTGATTAATTTGATAATTAGTATCAATTTAATAAATTTTTAAGGAAAAAGTTTGTATTATTTTAATAATCAATATCAAAAAGGAGACAGGATGTCGACACTTGATATGCAAAACTTAGTTAACAATATCATAAATTACTACTCTTTCGAACGAGATAAAAAGTATTTGTATGCAATTTTGAAGGTGGTTCAGATGAAGTACAAAGGCATAGACTGTACAAGAATGAAAGAGGTGATTTTACAAACACTAGAACAAAAACAGGAGGTGTAAAATGCCTATAGAAGTAGTGAATGAAATCAATAAAAGCAAAAGTTATAGTTATGATGAAAAGACAAAACGGATTGTCAATCTAAAACCCTTTTCAAAAAGTGATATTGATGAGTTTTTAGCCATTCAGCATTTGCTTGATGNNCGTCATATCCCTTATAGATTTGAAAAAGATTTTCATATACAAATCTTAAACANATAATTCCCCTAGCTAGCCAAAGTAGATAAGCTACGATTGAGGCTAGAGAGGAAATATTTAATTGTAGGAGTAAAAATGAAATTNATGACCTTGATACTAGTAAGTGCTNCTTTAGCACTGAATCTATATGCAGATAATTTTAAGCGGCGAAGTAGCTTTGTAGTCAATGACATTGTTAAGCTTGAGATGCCAGGTAAATTGCTAAAAAGTGGAAAGTTTCACCTAAACAAAAGGCAACAAGAGATTCTAAGTACGCAGATACGACCAATTATGCATGAGCAGTACAATCCAATGATGCAGCAAGCTTTTTTGCTTGAGCGGCGTATTCAAAAAGGGTTGCTTCAAGGCAAAAGTGCGAGTGAGATGAAGGAATGGATTGATGAATTAACGCAAATCAAAAAAGATGCACTCAATCTTAAAATTACGGCACTAAGTAAGTTTGTTGGGATGCTTGATGAGGAGCAAAAAAAGGTGTATGCAGAATTGACAAAATAAAAAATAGTTGAAAATCATTATTAAAATTAGCTAGAGTTAAGTTTTTTCGTGTTAATATATTAAAAGGAGAACAGAATGGGTGTTTTAGTAATAGGTGGTGATAGAATTGGAGCTATCAAAGAAACGCTTAAAAGTTACGGTGTGAAAAGGATTACACACTGGGATGGACGAAACAAAAGAGGGGTGTGTTTAAAAAGTATTCCCGAAGGAATAGATTATATCTTTATGTTGACAGATTTTTTAAATCATAATGCAATGTACAAATTTAAAAAAGAGGCAAAGCAAAAAGATATTCCCGTTGTATGCACCAAGCGAAGTTGCAGCATGCTTGAATGTCAGCTTTGTAAGATATTTGGTAAAAAAAGTTGTGAAAAATAGAAAGGATTGATAATGGTTACATTGGATGAATTAAGAGATGTGACAAGATGCAGGGTTGAATCACTACAGGTAAGTGGGAAGCTNTTGAAAAAATTTTTAGATATGGGTTTTGTTAAGGGTGTTGAGCTTGAATTTGTTCGTGAAGCACCATTGTTTGATCCAATTGAATTAAAAGTGCATAACTACTATGTAAGTATTCGTAAAGAGGAAGCTAAGGGCATAAGGGTATCAACTTTATGATAAGAGTAGCACTTGCTGGACAGCCAAACTGTGGAAAATCAAGTATCTTTAATTATATCAGTGGGATATATCAGCACATTGCCAACTATCCAGGGGTTACTGTAGAGAAAAAAGTAGGTAAATTTTCACACAAGGGTGTTGATATCGAACTTGTTGATTTGCCTGGTACCTACTCCTTTAGCTCCTACTCCCTAGAGGAAAAGGTTGCGAAAGATTTTATCGTTGATGAAAATCCAGATTTGATTCTTAATATTGTTGATGCCTCAAATTTAAAAAGAAATCTTTATTTTACTTTTCAGCTTTTGGAGATGGGTCTTCCTATTGTTATCGTTTTAAATATGAGCGATGTCGCCAAAAGAAGAGGAATCCAAATCGATGCACAAAAGCTTTCGCAACTTTTGCATTGTGAAGTGATTGAAGCAAGTGCAGCAAAAAGATATGGCAAAGAAGCGATACTTGATGCGATTGTAAGAACTAATGAAGAAAAAAACAACTATGAAGAATTTACAATCAATTATGAAGAGCTTGAAAGTTATATTGAGCAATTGCAATTAAAGTTTGAATTAAAAGATGGTGTCAAAATCTCAAAACGATGGATTGCACTTAAGGCATTAGAGGGCGACAAACAAGTTTATAAATGGATACGACATAAAGAAATTGACCAAGAAGTAGCGAAACTTATCCAACAGTTTAATCAAAATGAAGCGATGGAGTTAGAGCCATTTGTTGCTTCTAATCGCTACAGTAATGCAGAGCTTATCTATCACAAATGTGTAGTAGAGACAAAAAAAGGCGAAAAAACAGTTACTGACATCATCGATAAATTTGTTTTACATCGATTTTTGGCCTTTCCTATTCTGCTGTTAACGCTTTTTGTGGTGTATCAACTCTCTATTGTGTATGGATATAAGTTGACTGATTATACTTGGCCAATTTTAGCTAAGTTTAAAAATTTTGTTGAGAGTGTGGTTCCTGAGCCATTTTTTATAGAAACAAATATTTTGAGTGAACTAGCTATTTGGGTAGTCAATAGTGCTAATGCACTGCTCAATTACATCCCCATATTTTTCATTCTTTTTGGGCTTATTGCAATCCTTGAAGGGATTGGGTATATGCCTAGAATGGCGTTTATTCTTGATAGGCTCTTTCGAAAATATGGGCTGCATGGACAGTCAACCTTGCCTCTTGTATTAGGTGGTGCATTTGTTGGTGGCTGTGCGGTGCCTGGGGTGATGGCAACCAAAGGGATTGCTGATGAAAGAGCAAGGCTTGCAACTATTTTGACTGTTCCATATATGAATTGCTTGGCAAAAGTGCCTTTTTATACACTTTTGCTTGGTGCTTTTTTTGGTACGCAGATGGGGATTATGATGTTTTTTATCGCTACAATTACAATTTTTATTGCTCTAATTGTGGCAAAATTGATGACAGCAACAGTACTTAGAAACAAAGAAACAGCTCCGTTTGTAATGGAGCTGCCACCCTATCATATACCATCGCTCTATGGAGTTATTAAGCAAGCACTTGAGCGGGTTTGGATATATATCAAAAAGGTTGTTACTATCGTTTTAGCTGTTGCAATCATACTTTTTGTAATGATTCAATTTCCTGGAGTTTCTAGCGAAAGCAAAGCGAACTTCCAAGCACAGATGGATAGTGCGATTGAAAAATTTCAAAAGTCACTCCAAAAAAGCAGTTATTACCATTTGGTTGACAGCAAAGAAAAGATTTCCAATCTTTTAAATAACTATGACAAATATAGAGCCCAAAGGCTTAATGCTTCATCGCAAGAAGCAGTAGAATCGCTTGATGCAAAATTTCAAAGCCAAATGGGTGAGAGTTTTGGGTTTATCAACCCAGCTGCTGATAAAGAGTTACGGATGGCAAACAGGTTGCTTCGAAATCTCTCACGAGATAGAAGAGCGATTATGCAAGAGATTCAAAATGAAAAGATTGAAAATTCATTTTTGGGGATGTTTGGAAAAGCGCTTGAACCAGTAACAAAATATGCAGGGTTTGATTGGAAGATTAATGTAGCGTTTTTAAGCTCTTTTGCTGCAAGAGAAAGTGCAGTTGCAACCATTGGAAGCATTTATGAAAGTGACGCACAAGTAGCGCAAAGAGCAGAGGAATCGATGGCACAAAGTAGTGGTTATACGCCGCTTTCTGCAGTGGCGATGATTATTTTTATGATTTTTACACCTCCCTGTATTGCTACGATGATAGTGGTGAAGTACCAAACGGCTAGCTATAAGTGGATGATTTTTGCTATCTTTTTCCCATTGATGCTTGGGATTATTTCAGCCATTAGTGTGTATCAAATTGGACTCTCGTTTGACTTGAGTGGTTTAGCTGCTATGGCGATGTTTTATATCTTTGTGGTGGCGGTTGCAGTATTGATTGGTTTGATTCCAGAAAAAAATATCAATTTTAAAGGGGGGATTAAATAATGAAGTTTAACTTACGAGGAGGAAAAAAATGAAAAAAATAATGGCAATACTTGGATTGAGTGCAACAGTTGTATTGGCACATACGCCTTTGATGAGTTGTTTTGACAACATGGATGGAACAATCACTTGCGAAGCGGGATTTAGCGATGGCAGTAGCGCAAGCGGTGTGGAGTTTAGGATTGAACAAGATGGCGAGGTTATCTTTCAAGGAAAGTTTGATAGTTTTAGCGAAGTGACTTTTGAAAAGCCTGATGGCAAATATACTGCCGTGATGGATGCGGGCGAAGGTCACAGAGTAAGACTTAGTAGTAGCGATATATTTTAATATGTAAAAGGAGTTAAAATGAAAAAGTTTGTAGCAAGCACTATAGCAGCAGGATTTTTGGCAACAGCGGCGATGGCACATTTTCAAATCAATTACACACCAAATATGGCTTTAGATAAGCCACAAGATATTGAGATGATTCAAGCATTTACCCATCCATTTGCAGATGAACACACGATGGATATGGCAGGAGTTGAAGAGTTTTATGTAATCAATCGAGGTAAAAAAACAGACTTAAAAGAGAGTATGAAGCCTATAACTTTCAAGGGGAATACAAATGAAGGAAAAGGCTATGCGATCACATATCCAGCAAAACGGATGGGAGATCATGTTTTTGTTTTGATACCTAAGCCCTATTTTGAACCAAATGAAGATGCATATATCCAGCAATTTACAAAAATGATTGTAAATGTAGCAGGTATGCCAACTGATTGGGATGAGGAGCTTGGGTTAAAAGCTGAAATTGTACCTCTAACAAAACCCTACGCAATATGGGAAGGTGGTACATTTACAGGGATAGTCAAAAGCAATGGTGAAGTGGTGCCTTATGCTGAGATTGAGGTGGAGTATCTCAATGCAGATATAGATATGAAAAAGAAAAAGATGAAAAAACTTAAATATAAAGCACCACAAGATTCATTTGTAACGATGACAATCAAAGCAAATAAAGATGGTGAGTTTACATTTGGAATACCAAAAGCAGGGTTTTGGGGATTTGCTGCATTGGGTGTAGGACCTGATGATGAGTATAATGGTAAAGAGTTGAGCCAAGATGCAGTCATTTGGGTTGAAGCAAAACCTATGAAGTAAAAGAATCGGGGCATCTACCCCGGTAGATGGAGAGGATAATGTTTGAATACCTAGTATTGGCAGTAGTTGCAATTGCTGCAGTGTATTATTTGTATAAAAAGACATTTGTTAACGGCGGATGTGATTGTGGGAGTGGTGGTTGTAAAAAGCAATAATGAGCACTCTATGATTGAGTTTTTTGTTGCTGCACTATTAAATAGTGTCTTTGTTGTATCACTTGTGCTAAACACCTATACGAATCCTTATTATCTGTCATTATGAAGTCTATCTTTTCAATTTTTTATTTGAATAGAAAAAATACTTTTAACTGTAAATGCTATAATTTTTCTTTAGTCCAAAACTTGTGTTTTTTATTTGCAACCTTTCTGTTAAAGCTTCTTTTAGTGCTAAAAAGTTGAGTTTTATTCGTTTTTCATTCTTGGTAACATTTTTGAAGAAAAATTTTAATAATATACCTATATTAAAAACCTATTTGATAATTACAAATGGCTCAATTGGTTAATGTCAATACTTAAAAAAGGATTTGTTAATGAAAAAGAGCCTTAAGATTTTGGTATTTGTATTGCTAAGTTTTATGTTTTTAGGATTTAACAGTCCCAAAGATAAGTTGGAAAAGATGGGTATCCCTTATACACAAGATAATTTTTTTGATAAAGGTGTTTACAAACAGAATAAAGAAGTTATTAAACTTTTTTTAGATGCTGGGTTGGATGTGGAAGCTTCTGATAAAGATGGTAATACCATTTTGCATATTGCAGCATATCAAGGAAACTTTGAAATTTTAAAAATGGTAATAGAGCAATACAATGGGAATGTGAACGCTGTTAACAAAAAAGGCTTAGATGTTTTGGGTGCATATCTTAGTAAAAATATTAATAACGAACAACTTGAAGATGTAATGAAGTATTTGATTGAAAAAGGTGCTACATTAGAAAAATTTTCTAGTNTGAAATCGAACTCATTTACTAAGTTAACAAATATTGGAACAATAAATNAAGGTAAAAAAAATGAAAGCCAGTTGAAGTTGATTAAGTTAATGTTGGATAATGGTTACAATGTAAATGCTCCTACAGCGCGATATGGATATGGACAAAGTTATTTAACTGCTGCTGCATATGATGTGGATATACNATTATTAGAGCTTTTACTGGAGTATNATGTAGATGTTAATTTTCAAGATAATGTTAATAAAAATACAGCAATACATATAATTTATCAACAATATGTAAACCATCTAGGAAGTTGTTACGGATGTGGTGAAGAGTATTGGCGGGAACAATGCAAAAAACTTAATGATGAAGTTGAAGCTGTTATAAAAATAATGACAAAAATGATTGATAAGGGTGCTGAATTTACTCAGCTCAATGGAAGTAAAGAAACACCTTTAGGCTCAATGAATATGGGTCCATCTGAATTGCGCGATAGATGGATAAAAGATTTAGTAGCTTTTGGATTTTCGCAAGGTGAAGATGTAAATGTAGTCAATAGTAGCGGTGAAAATTTACTTTATAGAATCTTAGCAAAACACAAAGATAAGTATATGGATAACATTAAAGAGAGTGTAAAGTTTATGCTTGAAAAGGGTGTTGACCCACTAAAAAATATAAATTTTACACATAGGAATAGGCGTTTTAATGCCCTAGATGCTTTTTGTCTTGATATGAACCATTTAAGCTGGAAGAGCAAAAAAATGTATCCTAATATTTGTTCTACTAGAAATGTTGATGAGTTTAAGAAATTTTTTGGAGTGAATTAGGTATTGATTTAATAAGGCTATGAGTAAGTTGCAAATTTTAATATCATAAATAACCAATTTTTTCTCATAGCAAATTTTTGCTTTTGCTTCTAGTTTTAATGGTTAACATCAATAAGTGACCAATGATTTAGCTTTTTTCATCTTGATGCTCGATTCTTATAGCATTTTTGGAAGTATTTCTAAAAAGGAAACTATTTTATCAAAATAATCATCTTTAGTTTTTAAAGTTATAGTTCTCATTTTTAAATCCCTTGCCTCTATCTTATGCTCATTATACCAAAAAGATTTGGCTTCAACAGCCTCCTAGTCTTGTTTTGTGCAAAATAAAAATAAGCATTATTTAATTATTTTGCTGTTTTGTTGTTTGAGTAGCTTTATTGTTGGTCTCATTTCAATCCTATATGCTCTAGATATACCTACAAGAGAGGTGATAGAAAAACTTTGTCTGGAGTTTATGATATTTTTGTAGTGATGATTAAGATGTTAAAAAACAATCTTTTCAATCCAAGATTATTTTGAGTATAATTGTAATTATTTGTATTACCTTATAGTAAGTTAATCAAATAAAGGAGTTCCTAAATTTTCGGTGCATAAGCCAACATGTGAGTGTGCTTTATGCAAGGTTGATAGTAAAGCCACAGATTTAGGCGTAATTTTAAGTGCAGATGTAGTGCTATGTCCAAAAGCGGTGGTAATATTTGTATTGGCTCTATCACAAGGGCTACTTTTTGTTGGATTGCTTAGTGCAGCGATGAGTTTAGGCGTGGGTGCAGTGATTTTTTTGACAGCACTACTTTTGATGGGGGTAAAGTCAAAATTTCAAAAGAATCAAAAATTGCTTGTGATCTTTGAATATGGTGCGATAGGGTTNATTTTGATTTTAGGTAGTTTGATGCTAATAGCGTAAAGAGGGGCTATCTTGCCTCTTTAAGCGCTTCACTTATCATAAATGATAACTCTAGTGCCTGGTTTGCGTTAAGCCTTGGATCACACTGGGTGTGGTATCTGTCGCTGAGTGTGTCAGTTGTTATTTGGCTACTTTGGCTTCCTATGCACTCTGTGACATTTTGTCCAGTCATCTCTAGGTGGATTCCACCTGCAATGCTACCCTCAGCTTTGTGGATTTGGAAAAACTGTTTGACCTCACTTAAAATACTTTCAAACTCTCTAGTTTTATAGCCCGTTTCAGTTTTGATGGTATTACCATGCATCGGGTCACAACTCCAAATCACATTTTTGCCCTCGCGTTGCACCCTTCTTAAAAGGGGTGGAAAGTGGTTTGCAATCTTATCTGCACCCATTCTTATAATCAAATTCAATCTTCCTGGTTCATTTTGAGGATTGAGCTTGTCAATTAATTTGATCAATTCATCTTCATCTATGCTTGGACCAATTTTGCATCCAATAGGATTTTTGATTCCTCGAAAGTATTCTACATGGGCATCATTTAACCCTCTTGTGCGATCTCCTATCCAAAGCATATGTGCTGAACAGTTATACCACTCGCCAGTTAAGCTATCTTTTCGAGTCAACGCTTCTTCATAGTTTAAAAGCAGTGCTTCATGTGAAGTATAAAACACTGTTTGTGCAATGGCTGGAGTGTTTTCTGAAGTGATCCCACATGAGCGCATAAATCGCAGCGCTTCTTCAATCTTTGTTGCGATATCTTCATACTTTTGTCCTAGTGGGTAATCTTTTAAAAAGTCTTGATTCCACATATGAACTTTATTCAAATCAGCCATGCCGCCTCTTGCAAAAGCACGAAGCAAATTTAGTGTTGCGGCACTTTGGTTGTATGCTCGAAGCATTTTTTTAGGTTTTGGCTCTCTTGCGCTTGCTGTAAATTCGATATCGTTGATGATATCACCACGGTAACTTGGAAGCTTAACCCCATCTCTTATTTCAAAATTACTACTTCTTGGTTTTGCAAACTGCCCTGCAATCCTTCCAACCTTAACAACAGGTTTTCCACCACTAAAAGTCATCACAACAGCCATCTGCATCATCACTTTAAAAAGTGATTGGATAGTATCAGCACTAAAAGCACTAAAACTCTCTGCACAATCACCACCTTGAAGCAAAAAAGCATCCCCATTGCATACTTTTGCCAAACTTTCTTTAAGTGCTCTTGCTTCACCTGTAAAAATCAGTGGTGGATAGCTTCGCAACTCCTTTTCTACTTCTAAGAGCGCTTCTTTATCTTTGTAAATGGGTTGCTGTTGTATAGGAAAATTTCTCCAACTACTTGGACTCCAATCATTCATTCTATAGCCTTTAATCGTAATTATTAATTAAGATTGTATCTAAAAATAGTGCAAATATACCTAAGCATTGCATAGCACCATCTTTATTTTCCAAGACAAAACTCATTAAACATTTTATCAAGAATCTCTTCGGAGTGAAAGGGTTGTGTAATAGAGCTTAGATGCT
>Ga0052835_100070_pt1 | contig 10055 bp, 7 predicted proteins | sample Wilsouwater61714_FD_53172 | JGI IMG/M metagenome (GOLD analysis project Ga0052835, IMG submission 53172) | Hot spring water microbial communities from Wilbur Hot Springs, California, USA - Wilbur source water - 6/17/14 | ecosystem: Environmental > Aquatic > Thermal springs > Unclassified ...
TGTCCATCAGCCACGAATGGATCTACCAGCACCTGCGAGAGGACAAGCGCCGTGGCGGTGACCTACACCGTCACCTGCGCTGCCAGAAGCCTCGCAAGAAGTGCCACGGCNCTGATGACCGCCGTGGCCAGCTTCGCAACCGCCTCTCCATCGACAAACGCCCAGCCATCGTAGCGCGCCGCTGCCGCATCGGTGATTGGGAGCTCGACACNCTCATCGGCAAGGGCCACAAGCAGGCTATCGTCTCTTTAATCGAGCGCAAATCACGCCTGGCGCTCATCGCTAAGGTGTCGAGCCGCGAAACCGAGGGCGTGAAAGACGCTGTACTGGCTCTGTTACAGCCGCTGGCAGCTCATGTCCATACCATCACCTCGGACAACGGTAAAGAATTTGCGCGCCATGAGGCTATCGCCAAGGCGCTTGGCGCCGACTTCTACCTCGCGCACCCCTATGCCTCGTGGGAGCGTGGCCTGAACGAAAACACCAACGGCCTCATCCGTCAGTACTTTCCCAAGGGTTGTGACTTTGCCAAGATCACTGACGAGGATATCCAGAACGTTATGAACAGACTCAACAATCGGCCAAGGAAGTGCCTTGGCATGAAAAAACACCCAACTAGGTGTTTTTCGGAATTAACCCACCCGTTGCACTTGTGAGTTGAATCTGCGAATTAAAGGTTACTCTCGCCTCTGTTACCCATCACCTTGGCCGTATCACGGCCGTAGCAGCAAAGCTCCTAACAAGCTGATTAGCAGCATCGGTATCGACCAGGCATGGAAAGCCACCCACAGTCCTGGCTGCCGGCTTAACCGCAGGGCGATCAGATTGGCGAGGGAGCCGATTGCCAGCCCAAAGCCGCCGACATTGACCCCCCAGGCAAGCCAGTACCACTGCTCGGAGAACGGCGCCAGGAAGATAGCCGCTGGCACGTTGGAGATCAATTGTGATAGCAGCGCAGCCCCGGTGATCTCTGCGCCGGGCAAGGCGATTAGTCCTTCGGCCACATCTATCATGAATGGCAGTCTCGCGAGCAGCCCCAAATCGATGAACATCAAAATAAAAATGACCAGAATCAACCAGTCCACCCCCTGCAGCACACGCCGCCAGAAAAGCAGAAATAGCACCAAGACCCCCACCAGTGCAGGGCCCGTCTGCCCAAACTCGACCAACAACAGGAACACGGGATAACACAGCAGAGAGACGCGAAACAGCTGGTGATTAACGGGAGTCCGTGCCACTGCCAATCCCACGTCCACCCGACGGCCTGTAAACGCGGCTATAGTCAGCAGCAACAGGACCGCTAGCATCCAGCCGACTATCGGCAACATGGCTACGAGAAAGGTGATAAAACCGTCCCCCGACAGTTGCCACAGAAAGAGGTTCTGCGGGTTGCCGATAGGACTGACTGCCGAGCCGGCATTAACCGCCAGCGCCTCGAAGATGATCAAACGCCCCACAGGCAGCCGCGCCATATTCCCAAGGCCAGCGGTGAGAGGCACGATGATGAAGAGGGCGACATCGTTGGTAACAACTGTAGAGAGCAGGGCCGCAAACAGCACTAAGGACACGGCCAGCCGCCGCTCGCTGTGCATATGTACCAGCAGCCAGCGCCCCGCCTGCGCCAGCGCACCGCTGTCCTCCAGGCCGCGGCTCAACACCATCAGGCCAGCCAGGATGGCGATAGTATGCCATTCGACCAGATGGGGGAGCCATCGCCATTGCTCAGGCATGACCGCGATTAACATCAGGAACCCCGCCACTAGCGTTAGTAGCATCAGGTCCTCGGACAACCGGGTGTAAACGTAATGCAGCAGTCTCAAGTTCAATACGTCCTATACCGAAAGTCGATCGGGCGAGCATAGAGGGATTAACCCGCGCGATCATCATCGGCCTTGACCGAGCCCTGTTCGTTTGCTTTGAGAATCGACTTCACTAGGGGGATGCACTCCGCACATTTCGGCTTGCAGCCCAGCAAGCAGAAGCAGGCTCGAACGCTGCTTGCGCCTTGGCGGCAAGCAGCTTGAAAATCCTGGGCGCTGAGGTTGTGGCAACTGCAGTAGTTTTTCTTACTCATTTGATAACCTGCTCAGATTGCAGGTGCGGAATCAGGGAACGTACCAGTGCCGGATAGGCTTCCTGCCAGCGTGTGTAGACGCGTCCGACGTTACCGAGTGGTTTGGAGAGCAGGCGGAGGTTTATCACCAGCGCACTCAACTCGGCCAATGTGATATCGGAAAGTGACGGTCCTACGTCCAACCACATCGCGAGCAAGGCGAAGCCGGCGAATGACAACCAGAGCACCACATCGCTGGCGTTCTCTGCGAACCACTTGAACACATGCATATTCAGCACGGCGAGATAATACCGCTCCTGGTGACCATAGAGGGATTGTTGGTCTCGGGTCCCCGTGGTTTCCGCGATGTCTGACTGGGTGTCGAGGATCTGCTGACTGGTATGGCGAATACGGCGCCCGAAGAACCACACGAACAAGAGGGTGGGGACCATGCTTAATACTAGCACCGGTACCCAGTTAGCGCCCAGTGATAACTGCCAGAGCAGCACCGAAGCGGTGACGGTGATGATGGTCCAGATGTCCTTGTAGATGACCTGGAAGCCCTTCTTTGCCACGTCGCTGCCGAACAGAACGTGAGCGACGTCCTGCGAGGTATTGCCATGCGCATTGCGCTCCAGGTAGCTTCGCTGCATCACGATGATGAGTCGAGTCTCCGTTAGCTTGCTGAAAATCGACTCGGCAAAATCTGCTAGGATCAAGCCAACAGAGATGGCAAGAAAGAGCGGCAAGAACTCCGGCAGCAAGGCCCATGGGTCGACTTCACCCTGTTCGATGCGTTGCACCGTACTCTTGCTCAACCACGCGAAGGCAGGGGAGAGGGCGGCAGATAACGCCGCTGCCCCCAGCAGACAGAGCAAGATCCAGCGCAGCTGCAACAGCACCCGCAGCATCTCTCCGAGCAATAGCTTCCACGCACGGTACTTCAGCTCAGAAGATACCGACATTTCGGTTTCCGTCATCATGACAGGGCGACAATCACGGCACGGTCGGTGACCAAACGCGGCGCCATGCCACTGACGCTTTTTACCGCGGGCAGCCATTCCTCGAGCGCCACCCATTCGGGCTCTGCGGCGGTTTCTTTGAGCGCCCAGCCATTGGCATGATCCCAGACCAGCAGCCCCTGCTCGCTGACGAAGGCTTCCTTGAGTCGCTCGACCCCGTCTGGATGCGGCAGCGGCCGCACCGATTGCGGCGTCACCTCGAACAGCAGGCCGCCGCTGAGCACCCACAAGCAATCGCCCTGGGCGCGCAGCGGTTGGCAGGGGGCCTGAAACATGGCTCTGATCCAGCCATGGCCGGTCTCCGGATCGATTTGCAGCAGGCGGCCGTCCACGGTGCCGACCCAAAGGATATCACCCTCGGCAAGCAGGGCATGAACCGTGGCATTTCCAACGGCGCTGACCCAACTAAGCTCCTTGGGGTAATCCTCCGCCGATAAGAACAGTCCCGCCTTGGAGCCTAGCGCCAGACGATCGCCGACGAAGACGACATCGGTCAGCTCGGCAAAGTGCGGTTGCGTGGAAATCTTGACGTGGCGCCAGGACTCACCGTTGTCCCAGGAGCTGAAAAGCCCGCGCTGTGTGGCCAGGTACCAGGCACCGTCGGGGGACAGGGCCAGGCCTTCGGCATCCAGCGCGGCCCACTCTGCTGCGGCCGGCTGCCAGTGGGCGCCTCCGTTATCGGAATAAAAGGTGCCGAACGTTGCGGTAGCTAGGATACGGTCGTCCTCAAGGTTCCAGAGCCTCTTGATCTTGGCGGCGGAGGATGGAACGACGTGACCGGCAAACACGTCATGCATTTGACCGCTGCCGAGCTCGATCAGGAAGGCGCCGGAGATGCCCGCGACGAGCGCCCGTCCCTCCGATAGTAGGAACAGGTGCTCGGCCTCGGCGAAGCGGGGCTCTTCCAGTTCGACACCGGCGCCATTGGCGAACTCGCAGACTAGCTTGTTGCCGCTGATCCAGGCACGCGCATGCTCGGACTGGCAAGCGGCGCTGTAGGGACTTTTCTGGTGACGTACAGGCGTACCGGCCCGCCAGGGTCCGCGCCAGCGTGTGAGGTAACCGTCATCCCATGCGGCCAGGATACCGTCGTGGTAGCCAGTTTCCAGCTCTAGCTGCCAAGTCTCACCACCATCAGTGGACACCAACAGGGCTGGATGGGCCTTGACGCCTTGTTTCTTGCAAAAGGCTAGTAGGCGCCCTTGCCGAGCGGTCAAGCCAATGACCTCTGTATGCCCCTGGCCATAACAATGACGCCAGCCAGCTTCTTCCAGCCGATAGATACCGTGCTTACCGCCCGCCAAGAGGGTGCCTTGAGCAGACAGCAGGGCCTTGGCTTGATCCTGCGGCAGATCCGGCAGGCGCTGCTGCCGGCGGCCGTCACGATCGGTGAGAGCTAAGAGCGGGCTGCCGGCATGGATGGCACCGACCACCAGGCCGGCGTCACTTGTTGCCAGAGAGGTGATTCGGTGTTCACGCCAGTCGGCGTGGGCCTCCAGTTGCTCGCCCCGCAGGTGGTAGAGGCCGGCGGCTGTTCCTAGCCAAATTTCCTCGCCCTGCAGTACGACTGCCTTGACCTCCGGGCGGCGGTAGGTATCCAGTTGATCGATGTGTTTCATTGCACAGCTCCCTTTTCCAGATCACGGCCCGTTTAGTCCACGGTCGGGTCTGTGTCGTTTAAGGCGACGACCCGCAGCTGACGCCGGTCGGTGGTCAGTGCGGCGCAGCCGTTATCGCATAGCCACGCATGGCGAACTCCCGCTGGCCAATCGGACAGTATCTTGGGCGGCTTTTCGCCAACGTGCCAGAGCCAGGCGGCCCGCGCGTTCCAAACCAAGACCTGCGAACGCGAATCGCTGGTGATGTGATACTCGCCGTCGTTGATCCGCGGGGTGATCTCCCGTACCTCTACGCCTGCGTTCTTGCGGTCGAACACACTAAAAAGCCGCTCACCGGTGGCGATCAGGAAGTGGTGCAGGTTGCCGCCCAGTTCGGATTCGAACACAGGCACCTGTCCCGGCGCCGTCAGCGCCCGGAGCTTTTGCTTGTTGGGGCGATAGTGCCACAGGCGGTCGTGGCCGGCGGCGTGGGTGCCGACGATTAGGTGCTTTCCGCGCCGATCGGTAAAAAGAGCCTCGATGGCCTGCACACCGAACGCCGCCACGCGGCTGACGCACTCGGGATCCTCGAGGCGACATACCAGCAGGCCGGTCTTACTACCGATAAAGAGCCTCTCGCCAACGATAGCCAAGCCCCCGCGCAGCTCGGCATAGTGCGGCAACTCCTTTAACTTGAGCTTGACGTGACGCCAGCGTCGACCGTTGTCAGCGCTGACGAAGAGGGCACGCTGACAGCCCAGCCACCAACGACCATCGCCGCTGCGCACCAGATGCTCCGCGTCCAGAACCGTCCACTCCGAGTCAACGGGCTGCCAGCTGCGCCCCGCGTCTTCCGAACGGAAGGTGCCGTAGGTCGCAATGGCCAACAGTACGCCGTCGTCGAGCTCGAAGATGCGCTTGAGCTTGCCAAGCCCGGTGGTCAGTACATGGTCAGCGAAGAGATCTGTCACCCGCCCCTGGCCTGGTTCGACCAGATAAGCCCCCTGCACCCCAGCGACCAGGAAGGCATGGCCCTGTTCGATCGGATAAAGCCGCTCGGCTTCAGCGAGCAGCGGATGCTTGAAAGCGACACGGGCCTGGCCCTGTCGCTGGTATTCCAGCTTATTGCCCTCCAGCACCGCCCAGCAATCACCGCCCAGATAGCCAGCCGTTAGCGGGTGCTTTTTGTGACCGCTGGTAGCACGCCGCCCGCGGTAGCCCTTCCAGCGGGAAATCCAGTGTCGGGTATCGGCAGCGAGGATCAGGTCCTGATAATCGGCGACCGATTCGACATGCCAGCTCGTCCCGTTATCGTGCGTCTCAATAAGTGCGGGCTTGGCGTCCGCTCCCAGCTTTTTAACCGAGGCGCGTATGTGCTCGGCGTTATCGCTGTGGATCCACAGCACCTCGCCCCAGCCGTTACGATCACGGAACAGGCACTGCCACTGGACCTTCTCGGTAGCCGACTCAGAGGATAGCGCTAGCCGGAACAGGCCGTGCTTAGTACCGGCAAGCAGATTTTCATCCTGGCAGTGGAGGCACTTAATCTTTTCCCCCGGCGGAAGTGGCAGCTCGCGCCGGATCTGCCACTGCGCATCGCACAGATGGAGGGTCTGGCCGCTGTCATCCTCGAGCAGCACTAGGTACCCCCCCGGCGCAGTGGCTATATGCTGTACGGGCTGGCCGCGCCAGGCGATGATATCGTGAAGTTGACCTGCTTTCAGCTGGTACAGGCCGATCTCGGTAGCCAGGTACGGACCAGTGGGTGTGGGCAGAATACCCTTGACTTGCGGGCGCTCGAACGCCCTTAACGGGTGGCTCATATCCTTCTTCTCCCAATAATGCGCCGGTAGACGCTTCGAAGTGTGGGCAATTAAGCGGCGGAGCATCCCTACCCCTCCCGACAAGCGCCGAAGGTGTCGGCGCTTGTCGGGGCTACTCGCTCAGTGCTTGCTGCGGCCATCCAGCTCCAGCTTGCGGTTACTGATGTTGCCCTCGGGGTCAATGGTGTGCAGGTGCACGTACTCGCGATTGTCTTTATCGTCGTGCTTGATCTTGATCTTGCGAATCTTCTCTGGGGGCAGCACTTGCACAGCTGCGCGACCGGACTCCGGCAGTACCGCGATGACCCTGTCGAAGACCGCCGGATCCGAGCCGCCGAGCAGCTTGCGGGTAGTCTCGTCGTAAATAACGTCGTACACCTTGCCGTCACGTAGGTAACTCACGCTGGTCTCCACCACACCGTGGGCGTGAGAGGTCACGATCTCGATGATTTGTGCGCCATCAACGAACTCCGCCAGGGCTTGGCGGGCATCCTCGGAAAGTGAATCGAAGTCTTTCACCACGTACTCATATTCAGCCATCGTCATTGTCAAACCTCCTTGGGTCTTCTTCAGTTAAAACGCCCGAATGGGCAGCTTGCCTTCTCGTTAGCGAGAAAAGGGGCTTAGAAGCGTGCCTCGACGCCCAGCCAAAACATTCTCGGAATACTTACTGTGCGGAATTCTGTACGCTCCAGCTCGCCGTCTTTATCAAAGAAGGCTCGCAATCCAGATTCCTGCTCATTGAATAGATTGCTTGCCTCGAAGCGCACGCGCGCGTTAGGTGAAATCGGATAGCTGCCGGAAAAGTCCACCGTCGTCAGAGAATCAAAGCGTTTGCGACTGAACTCATTTTCTTCCGTCCGCTTGCCGTTGTGGTTAACGGCCAAAGAAAGCTGCATATCCGAGCGGGGACTGATCCAGTCGATACCGGAAGCCACCAGGTAGTCTGGCTCGCCGAAGAAAGGAACCTTACGCCCGCTCTGCAAGCGCATCCGGCCATTGAAGGCGGTCTGATTGCTCCAGATGTGCAGCCCCTCGAGTAAGTCGATGCCTGTCATCCCCAGGTGTAGACGTTGTTCCAGCTCCAGACCTCGTAAGGTGCCTCGCTCGATGTTTCTCGGCTGCACGACATCACGGTTGCCCACACGCTCGCCAGTGTGGGCAGTGACGATCAGGTCATCGATATCCTTGTGGAAAACCGTCACCGCGAAAAAGGTATCCGGTGTCGACCAAACCAGGCCTAGATCGCTATTGATGCTGGTGGCAGAGTCCAGTTCGGGGTTGCCCACGATAATCTCTTTGCCCCTTTGCTTACGGGAGGGGGTGATCTCATCCAGTTGTGGGCGGTTTTGTGTGCGGGAAATCGCGCCATGTAGGGTGAGTTCGGGGCGTAATTGCCAGGCGGCGTGCAAACTCGGCCCAATGTGAAGATTGTCGCTACCCTGGTGCACGCTGCCACCCTCACCATCATTGCTACGTGCCTTTAGTCGATAATCTTCGATGCGTATGCCAGGTTCGATGCGAATCTTGCCATCGAAGAAGCGGAACTGCTGACGCAGCCAGCCGGCCAGGTAATCTTCTCGGAGCAAATACTCATCGCCACTTGCCGGATCCTTGGCTTTCCCGTTTTCGATGACTATTTTTTTGCCATCGCGTTCGTTGCGACGGACCTGTAAGCCAAACTCCGTCTGGCCAAGACCGGCGAGGTTCCATGAGTAGGATAAAGCGCTGCGCAGCTCCAGCAGCTTGTCCGTAAGCTCATCGGTAGTCCGTGTCACATCCTGGCGATGCAGTGCCCCGTTACGGAAACGTAGCCGCACCTCATCCGTGTCGCGTTGCTGATCGCTGCGGAAGGCCGAAAGTCGACCTTTCACCTGCCACTGCTCGGTGATTTCATGTTCCCAACGGAAATTGCCCCCCAGCGTCAGTTTACTGCCGTCGACCGAGCTAGATCGGTTGTCCTGATTACCATTGGCTTGTGTGGTACAGCGCTCGTCCGATTTATTGGTCGTCTCTCCCAGCAGCAGGGGCTCGAACTCGAGGTAGGTCCGATCCGAGGTCCAGCCCAGCTTAGCGAAGGCGTTGATACGGTTGACATCCGAGCGGTCGCTCCGCTCCAACAGCTCCCGAAAGCTCCCGTCGGCGTTCTCCTCGAGGGCCCGGTGCGCCCGCCGGTAGGGTATACTGCTAACATCCAGGCCACCCAGCATGCTGACCCCCTTGGTTATAGGGCCACCGGCCCAGATACTGGCGCGTCCGGCGAACATATCTTTGCCCGCGTCCTCGCGGACTCGCCCGCCACTTACCTGGACATGGCCCTCAAATTCCTCGGGCGCACGTCGGTAACGGATAGAGACACGGCCGCCTATTCCATCGTGCTCGATATCGGCGGTGGGGTTGCGAATGACGCGAACCTCATCGACGAGACTGGTAGCTACCGTGCCCAACGAGAAGTTACGAAAGCGATTACTGCCCGGGATGTTGACGCCATCCAGCTCGACTCGAGTGAACTGCTTGTCGAGCCCACGTACCCTCACCTCCTGTTTCTCGGCAGGCGAGGTAGAGAACATGCCGGGTAGGCGATCCAGTGCTTTCCCGACATGCTCATCGGGAAGCCGCTGCATTTGATCACCGCCCAGGATCAAGTCTGGACGAAGGGAATTCAGCCGCTTGTGCTCGTTGGCGTAGAAAGCGTCGTGGTTGCTTGGTCGTTCACTTTCGACAAGCACTAAGGGAAGTTCGATGGCATCATCACTCCGTACGGCTCTCAGGGTCACACTGTTTGGGCCAGTAAAGTAGTAGATCAAGCCGCTGCCGTCCAGAATGGCCCGAAGCCCTTCCTCAATCGAATACCGCCCCTCCAATCCCTGGCTGGATTTTCCTTGAGTCAGTTCCGAAAAAACGAATAGTTCTATATCGGCTGCCAGCGCAAAACGATTGAGCACTTCGTCCAGCGGCCCACCTTCGATGTAATATGAGCGACTTTCGCTGGCTTGAGAGATAAGGGTGCCACTGTCTCCGGTCTGAGCTAGCACCGGCAAGGGTGTGACAGCGCTGATCGTGAAGGCAATGCTCATCACCAAGAGATGAGGAGCGGTGCGGTGCTTTATCTTTTGCAGCCGTATGGATGACGTGGGATACATAGAAAGCTCCAGAGTTCAATAAGTCGGTTCCATTTATTCCTTACGAGCGAAATCGCAAGATCCGTAAACGATTGTCGAAAAATCTCTCAGACGAACTTCAGCTAGCCGGGGCCCCTTTCACCCAGAAGGTGGTACGGTAACGAAGTGTCACCGGCAGGCTGCTGGCCAGGCTTTGCAGGGCCCGATCGGTATCCTGCAGCGAAAAGACGCCACTGACGGTCAGGTCGGCCACGGTGGAATCGCATAAGGTTGAAACCGGGAGCGTCGCGACTCGCCCTCTGGTGGGCGGTTACCGGTTTTCAGCAGGCACGGGAAGGTATCGAGTTAAGCTCAAATCTTGTGTATGGAGAGTAGGAGAGAAGGTGGCGTATCCTGTTGATTGATGATTTATTGATTACACCAAATCACAACCAACA
>Ga0052835_100071_pt1 | contig 9986 bp, 9 predicted proteins | sample Wilsouwater61714_FD_53172 | JGI IMG/M metagenome (GOLD analysis project Ga0052835, IMG submission 53172) | Hot spring water microbial communities from Wilbur Hot Springs, California, USA - Wilbur source water - 6/17/14 | ecosystem: Environmental > Aquatic > Thermal springs > Unclassified ...
AATACCCAGTCCCATCCCGAACCTGGAAGTCAAGCTCCACATCGCCGATGATACTTACCCTTTCAGGGTTGGAAAAGTAGGTCGATGCCACAATGAGGGTTGCACTCTTTCTAACTCAACTCTATCTTCTAGTAAGTATATGATTAATCCATTTGAGGTTTAAACCCCTTTTATTCAAACCTTTTTTATTATATCAGTTTTTTATATAATAATACAATACGATATGGCTAGAAAAGGATTTTTTTGAATATAGAATGGATTATTAAAGAAATTTCAAAAANGCTTCAAAGTAAAGAACACAATATCAAAATAGCGTTAGCAACATTTTTTTCTGGTGGAAATTTGTTGATTGAAGATATACCTGGAGTGGGAAAAACTACTTTGGCAAAAAGTTTTGCTATGGTGCTTGGNCTTGATTTTAAGCGGGTGCAATTTACGAGTGATATGCTCCCAAGTGATATTATTGGAGTGAATTATTTTGATATAAAGGAGGGAAAGTTTATCTTTAAAAAGGGGGCGATTTTTAGTGAGTGTATGCTTGCTGATGAAATTAACCGAACTACTCCCAAAACACAAAGTGCGCTTCTTGAGGCGATGGAGGAGCGGCAAGTGAGTGTAGATGGTAAGACTTATCCACTGCAAGAGCATTTTTTTGTGATGGCAACGCAAAACCCCTTAGAAGAAGGTGGCACATTTGAGCTACCTGTTTCGCAGCTTGATAGGTTTAGTGTTTCGATGAGTTTAGGTTATCCAACACTTGAGGCAGAAAAAAAGATACTGCTTGAAAAAGAGAATGAAATTGTATTGCAATCCATTCAAAAAGAGCAGTTGAAGCAATTCAAACAAAAGACAGCTCAAGTTTTCGTCGATGAAAAAATCATTGATTATATCTTAAAAATCGCCACTTTTACTAGAGAGAGCGGCTTGTTTGAGTATGGGTTGTCAACTCGCGGTGCCAAGCAGTTGTTAGGCCTTGCAAAAGCGTGGGCGATGATAGAGGGGCGTGATTTTGTAATTGATGATGATATTGATACATTACTGCCTTTTGTGATAAAGCATCGAGTCATTGCTAAAAAAAGAGATAGCGATATCTATGAAACAATCTTTCAAGCAGTTCATTGATTTTCATAAAAAGATAAAGGCTAAACCTACCAAATATTTTATCTTTTTAGTGTTTGTCTTTTTTGTACTTTTTTTTCAAGCATATATACACAATCATAATATTGTCTANATTGTGCTTTTTTTTCTTTTTTCAGTTGCAGGTAGTAGTTGTTTGATTGGTCGGTTAAATCTTTATAAGCTTTCCATTGAACCTTTGCACCAAGAGGGGTATTTTGCAAAAAGAAAAGTAATGGTTGGATTAAAGCTTTACAATGGAGTAAAATATGACTCCTATGCCCTAAAAATTGAAGATCAATACATTGCAAATATTGGGGCAAATGAGCAAAAAATTTTGCAGCTGCAAAAACTATTCCACAATAGAGGCTATCAAGATTTTGGTAGTGTGGAAGTGGTAAGTTTTTTTCCTTTTGGGCATATTCGATTTAGCAAAAAAATTCAAATTGAGGGTAAGTTTTTAATCTATCCAGAGCCAAGCGGTGTAGATTTAAAAAAGGCATTTGCAAAGGAGTTGGCAAATTATGGTGCAATTAGTTCCTTTGATAGGCTACAAAACTACATTCAAGGTGAGAGCATCTCTAAAATCCACTGGGCAAGTGTAGCAAAAGGNNANCTNCAAAGTAAAAAGTTTACATATGAAGATGATGATATGACGCTGCATTTTTATTTTGTGCAAGCAGGAAGCTCAACAGAGCAAAGGCTTTCACAACTTAGCCTTTGGGTGGTGCAAGCTTCAGCTATGGGGCTTAACTACATCCTCCATCTTCCAAAAAAAAGCCTGCATTCAAAAATAGAGGGAAAAGATGAAATTCTTAAACAATTGGCACTTTACTAATCTTTCTCTCATTGATACCGCCTTAGNAGTTGCACTTTTGCCTTTGCTATTTGTTGTAAAATTTCCAATGCTTTTATTTATTGTTGTAGCGATAGTTTTTGTTATCAAAAANTGGCAGAAGTGGCACTATTGGCTTTTNGTTTTTGGNCTTTTNATGCTTTTGTTTTCGATGATGGTGCTTCAAATTGAGGGGATGGGTTCGCTTCTATGGTTTGTAGAGCTTATCATTTCGCTTTTATTTATTGCTATATCCATACAGCGCCTTCGTGGCACAATTAATTTTTATTTAGTTATATCACCCTTTTTATTGATGGTACTATCACTATTTTTTCATAACTCCATTACTTCACTGTTTTTTACCATTTTTCAACTTATTATCTTTTCAACCCTTTATTTACTTTATTTTATGCAAAAATCTTTTATGGATGCTCTTAGGGTATCGTTGATACTTTTTTTCATTTCGCTACCTATGATTATGGTGCTGTTTCTATTTTTTCCACGAATCTCTTTTGATAGAGGTGATTTTGGATTCAAAGAGGATGCAACGGCACTATTTGGGCATGATGGATCGATGCGTCTTGATGCTGATGCACTCGGTGTCATTTCAAATCGTAAAATGATGGAGGTGGAGTTTTTTGACCACTTTCCTAGCAAAGAGGAGCTTTATTTTCGAGGGAGTGTGCTGTATGAGAAAAAAGATAACATTTGGGTTGAAACGCAGCACCTACAAAAGGCTGAACCTTTGGCGATGCAAGAAGATTTGGTACATTATCGCATCACGCTTCAGCCACATTTTAAGCACTATCTTTATAGTCTGGATTATCCAATCCGTGCAACGAAGGATGCAACACTCTCAAGAGGATATACAATCCATAGCGATAAAAGTATTGTTCAAGAGTATCGCTATGAAGTGCATTCAGCCAAAAAATATATCTCATTAGACCTTGGGAGTGAAGATTCGCTCTATTTTGATAAGAGTAAAAATAAAAAAACTCAAAATGCGCTTTCAAAGTTGCATAATTTGGATTTGATGCAGCGCTATGAGGGATTGGTTGCATACTTTAAGAGTTTGAATTTAAGCTATAGCCTTAATCTGCCAAATTATGATATGCAAAATTTTGTGGATTCATTTTTATTTGACCACAAGCAAGGCTATTGTGTTCATTTTGCTTCAGCTTTTGCAACGGCAGCTAGGATGGTAGGGATAAACTCCAGGATTGTTACGGGATTTTTAGGCAAAGAGGAAAATAGAGTCAATAATTATCTCATCATTCGCCAAAAAGATGCACATGCCTGGGTGGAGCTTTTTTTGGATGAAAAGGGTTGGGTGAGGATTGATCCAACAACATTTGCCATTACTAATCTTTCACAAGAACATTTTAGATCTTCAAGAGTGCAGCAGTGGAATTTGAAGCTTCATTACATCAAATATAAAATCCAAACTTGGGTGCTTTATTATAACTATCTTACTCAAAGAGAGTTTTTTCAAAATTTGTATAGTGATAGGGAGTATCTTTTAAGATTTGTTGCTCTTATTTTGGTGGTTACAGCTTTTGGGGTTACTTTGTTTTTTATGTTGATGGGTACAAGATGTGGCAAGAGAGTGGATTGTTTGATGCAAAAGCTTCTTAAAAAGCTAGCAAAAAAAGGGATTGTTTGGGACAAAAAAAAATCACTCCATCAATTTTTACTTCAAAATAACCTTGATGAAATCGATAGGCTATATCTAAAAATCAAATTTGCACAAAAGCATAGTAAAAGTGATGAAAAAAGACTCAAGGAATTGATAAAAAACTTAGTATAATGGACATAAAAAAGGTTGCTTATGTTTTTTAGTGAGTTTTTTAACTCATGGTTGTATGGTGAAGATGGGTATTATAATAAGTTTAAAATAATAGGGAAGCAGGGTGATTTTTATACTGCAGTAAGTACAACAAACTTTTTTGGTGCAAGTATCGCAAATTTTATCTACAATCAAATAAAAGATCAAAAACTTCCAAGAGATTTGACCTTNGTAGAGATTGGAGCGCATCAAGGGTATTTGATCTGTGATATGATCCAGTGGCTTTATACTTGCGATGCTAGNTTAATAGAGAGCATGGAGTTTGCCACCATAGAGAAGCAACCACATTTAANAGAGGTGCAAAAAGAGTATATCTATNAACGATTTGGTGATGATGTAAAAGTTGAAATTTATCCATCANTGCAAGATTTGCAAAAAAAACAGATTTTTGCTGTAGCCAATGAGCTTTTTGATGCGTTTGCGTGTGAGTTGGTATATGATAATAAAATTTGTAAAATCGATGAAAAAACCTTGCATCCATTTTGGGTGGATAATGAGGATGAAAAGATTTTAAAAAAAGTAAAAAAATATGGTATTAGCAGAGGTGAAGTAGCTATTGGGTATGAAGAGTTTGCACAGCAGCTTGGAAGTTGTGCAGAGATTGTAGATTTTGTTTCATTTGATTATGGGGAAAAGTTTGCACGAAATGATTTTTCGGTGCGAATCTATAAAGAGCATCAAGTCTACCCATTTTTTGAAAATGGTTTAGATATGCAAAAGTTTTATAAAAAAAGTGATATCACCGCAGATGTAAACTTTTTGCATTTAATTGATGCGTTTGAGCAAAATATGTTTAAAACTGTAACATATACAACACAAAATAGAGCACTTATAGAGTTTGGCTTGATGGATATTTTACAAAAATTTGCTAAAGTAGCAACACAGAAACAATATATTCACCAAATCAATAAAATCAAAACGCTTATTGATCCAGCGATGATGGGCGAGCGGTTTAAGATGGTGCATTTTAGAAGGGATAATGATGAAATTGATAATTAATGAAATTGAAAAAGAGTTTAAAGAGAGAATGAGCTTAAGTCAGATTATTGAATCTTTGCAAGTACAAAGTAAAGTGATGGCAGTTGCAGTAAATATGGAAGTGGTAAAAAAAGAAAATTGGAACACTTACTATCCAAAGGATGGTGATGAGATAGAGTTGCTTAACTTTGTGGGGGGAGGGTGAAGCTAAAGCAATTATACCCCTCTTTGTGGGAGTATTCTAGTTTGCTATGATGAAGGTTTAAAATCGTTTGGCACAAGTATAGCCCAAGCCCTAAACCTTTGCTATGCTGCTCCTTGGTAAAAGCATCGGTATAATACTCAAGTGGTTTTTGTAGTGGCGGTGCGAAGTTGCATACTTTTACTGTGCCTGCTTTGGCTTTGAGATAAATCTCTTTTGTACCATATTTGTGCGCATTTTCGATAAGGTTTTTTAGTACAATAGTAAACATCTCTTCATTTACATGCATACTAAAATCTTCAATTTGAGTTTTTATTTCTACTCCTTCTAAGATCATCTTGCGAGCATTTTCAAAAAGCTTAGAGAATAAAATTTTTTTTCTGCTAAGGTGAGCAATCTTTGCTTTTTCGATGGTGGCTATATCTTTGACTATGGTATCCATCCTATCAAAAACTCGTTTTAACAACTCTTTATCTTTAGAATCAGGCAGCAATTCAACAGTGATTTTTCCTTTGGTAATTGGGGTTTTTAGCTCATGCATAAAGTTTTTCATAAATAGGTTTTTTGATTGGATAAGAGAGTTGATATTGGTGATTGCTTTGTCAAAACTTTTAGAAATTGTTGCCACTTCATCGCTTCCTTCAATCTTTACATCGATATCGGTTTCGCCCCGTCCAAATCGTTTGATTTTGCTATTGAGTTCTCGAAGCGGCATAAGTTTTTTGACTATAAAATAGTAAAGCAGATAAAAAACCACAAAAAGTGTTGCAAAAAGAATAAAAGCGATATATTGGTTGTAGGATTTTGGTTTCATATCTTGAAGCATCAAGTTAAATCCAAAGTGCTGGATATAGATATAGTACTTATTTTCAAACAAAAAAACTCGCACTCTTGAGTCAAATCGCTCTCGAAAAAATATTACTTCACCCTCATTGAGAATTTGTAGTCTCTTTTGCCAATCATTGATCTCTTTGACTTGATAGTGCTCATAAAGGGTTTTGAGTTCATTTTGGCTTCGCAAAAACTGCAATCCAGAGAGAAAACCATTTGCAATGAGTTGGTATCTATTTTGTTGTTCAATTTGAAAGTTTTTTTTGTCATATTGCAAAAAGAGCAAAAATGTTGTTAGTAGCACCACAAATGTAATGGTAAATGCGATATGGATAAAAGTGGTTATGGAGATTTTATTGATCAAACTTCATCCTATGTAAAAAGTCCGTAACCCAATCCTCGAATCGATTTGATAAATTTCTTACTATCATCGATTTTGGCAATTTTGTTTCGAAGTCTTGAAATGATTACATCGATATTTTTTAAGCTGCTACCATCATCGATATGGTCACTTGCATAGATAAACTCCTCTCGTGAGACGGCGCTGCCCTCTCTTTGAATAAGAAGCTTTAGTATATCAAATTCTGCAGGTGTAAGCTCTAAAAGCTGCCCTTTCAATTTAATGGTGTTGTTATTAATTTCAAAGAGAGTCTTTTTGTTATCGCTACTATTTGTGTTGCTGCTGTTTTGTTTTCTTCTAAGGATAGATTTTATTCTTGCTTCTAACTCTCTAGGGTCATAAGGCTTTGGCAGATAATCATCCGCACCTCTATCAAGCCCCATCACTTTATCTAGTATATCATCCCTTGCTGATGAGATGATGATTGGAATGTCTGATTGTTCTCGTATTTTGATAATCATCTCTAGCCCATCCATTTCGGGTAGGGTCAGATCTAAAATAATCAAATCATAGTTTTTTTGATTAAGAAGTGAAAGCCCCATATAGGGACTATCTGTATTGGTCACCTCAATATCAAAAGATTTCAAATAGCGAACAATCACTTCAGCTAATTCTAAATCATCCTCAATCATCAAAATTTGTATCATTTTTTACTCCACTATTTGCATCAATGTTTGTCCATACCGATTGATAAAAACTCTCTTGGCACCTTTGCGATATTTATTTGTCGCAGCACTTAAATCTTCAAGAGTTTCAATCTCCATACCTTCAACTTGTACAATGACATCTCCAGGTTGAAAGCCTAACTTTTCTGCTTTGCTGCTTGGTTTGACATCAGTTACCAATACACCGCGAATATTGCTTGGAATTCTAAATCTTTGAGCATTTTCACGAGTAATTTGCGCCAGTGACAACCCTTCGATAAAACCTTCGTTTAAAGCACTAATTACTCCATCTCGTGAAGCAAGCTTTAGCTTGATTGTTATCTCTTTTTTATTTCGTTCAACTCCTAGTGTTATGGTTGAATTTGGATTGTATGAACCAATTACTCGAGTAAGCTCAGATGAACTCTCAATTTTTTTGCCATCGACACTGAAAATCAAATCACCTCTTTTGAGGCCTGCTTTGTGAGCTGGAGTACCTTCTGCTACATCAAGAATAATTGCACCCTTGTCTTTCTTATAAAGAGATCTTGCATCACTTGAGAGATCACTTATTGTTACTCCTAAGTACCCTCGCTCTACTTTTCCACTTTTGGCAAGTTTGCGTACTACATCCTCAACCATATATACTGGAATTGCAAATCCTATGCCATTATTTGCTCCACTTCTTGTTAAGATTGCACTATTGATTCCAACAAGTGCGCCTCTACTATCAATAAGCGCTCCACCTGAGTTGCCAGGATTGATTGAAGCATCAGTTTGGATAAAGTTTTCATATCGGTTGATACCTATTTTGTCACGGTTTGTTGCCGATACAATTCCTTTTGTGACAGTTTGACCAACACCAAAAGGGTTTCCAATAGCAAATACCACATCACCAACTAAAAGCTCTCTGTCACTTGACAGCTTGATTGGGTGTAGATTTTTTGCATCAATTTTGATAAGCGCTAAGTCACTATCTTTATCAGTTCCAATGATTGTAGCACTGTACTCTTTGTTATCGTCACCGAGCGCCACAATAATTTCATCAGCATTTTCAACAACATGGTTATTAGTGACAATATATCCATTATGGGTTAGAATAACACCACTTCCAAGCGACCTTTCAATCCTTTCTTGAGGAAATAGATCGCCAAATCCTCGACCAAAAAATTGTCTAAAAAAGGGATCATTAAACATTTGTCCAAAGGATCCACTATAAAAAGAGGTTTTGGTTGTTTTTTTTGTTGAGATATTGACAACTGACTTCATCGCATCTTTTACCACAGAGTGGTAAGAGAGAATCTCATTTTGCTTATTGGGCAGCACTCTTTTTGAGCTTTGCTCTAAATATTGAAACTCAATTCCAGAAGCAAAAAGGGTAATGCTAAATGTTGCGATAATTGCTACATGTCTAAACTTCATACAAGCTCCTCAAAATTTATTCTAAATCTAATAAAGAAGTATAGCTTTTTATTATTAATCCGTAGTAAATCTATAATTAATGGTTCGTTAATCATAATATCAACATCGCATCACCATAGCTAAAAAATCGGTACCTTTGCTTAATTGCTTCTTGATATACTCTTAAGCACTCTGGCAGCCCAATAAAGCTTGCAACAAGCATAATAAGGGTAGATTTTGGTAAGTGAAAGTTTGTTAGCAGATAATCAACTCTTTGCGGAGGATTATTTGGATGTAAAAAAAGTGAACACTCTCCGCTAGATCTTTTAAATCTTGCAAAATCCTCTACTGTACGAGCTACAGTAGTGCCTATAGCTATGATTTTAGCATCACTTTGAAGAAGTTTTGCTGTGTCGTTTGGAATGTTGAAAAATTCGCTATGCATTTGATGATTGGTAATAATTTCAGTATCAACAGGTTTAAAAGTTCCTGCCCCTACATGCAAAGTGGTGTAATAGACATCAAACTCATCTTGCATCTTTTGAAAAAGCGCTTCAGTAAAATGAAGTGAAGCCGTGGGTGCAGCAACCGCTCCATAGTGTTTGGCAAACTTTGTTTGATAATCAATAGCATCCTTAGCACAATCTTTTCTTTGGATATATGGTGGCAGTGGAACATGTCCGATAGCTTCAAGCGTATGAACTAAAGTTTCAAAGTCACACTTTTTGTTGTGAAGAAAGAAACGAACAACTTTTATGCCTGTTTTTTGAATTTTTTCAACCTTTGCACTTAAATTGTTTTCAAATAAAAGTGTCAAGCCCTCTTTGACTCTGCCTCGTATCATCACTTCATATGCACCATCTGCCAAGGGCTTATGAAGCAGCAACTCAATCTTGCCGCCACTTTCTTTTCTTCCAAAAAGGCGCGCTTTTATTACTTTGGTATCATTTAAAATAAAACTGGTTTTTTTAGGAATATAATTAAAAATATTTTTAAAAATTTCATGCGTTATTGTTTGTGTTTTTCTATCATAAATCAAAAGTTTTGCACTATCTTTAGGGTTTGCAGGTCTCGTGGCGATTAACTCTTTTGGCAACTNATAATCATAACTAGCCGTTTTTGTAAGATTAAGATTCAAAGTTAAGCCTTTTTCTCTTTTTCTTCACTTTTAGAAGGTTTTTCAGGGTTGATTGCTTTTGCTATTNCAATACTTACTCCATAAAGTAGTATCATCGGTCCTGACATCAGTATTTGTGTAATTACATCTGGTGGTGTAAGGATTGCTGAGAGAATAAAGATAATGATGATGGCGTATTTGAAAAAGCTTTTGAGTGACTGATCGGTTACTAATCCAATAGTTGCTAAGAAAAAGGTGATAACAGGAAGTTCGAAGCTAAGTCCAAAGCCTATTAATAGTTTGATAAAAAAACTGACATATTCACTGATTTTTGGCGCTACACTAACAAGCGATTCACCAAAAGTAACCAAAAATTCAAATCCAAGTGGTAGTACAATATAGTAAGCAAATCCAGCACCTAATAAAAACATTATTGTTGCAAAAAATGTAAATGGAATGATAAATTTTTTCTCATTTGGATAGAGTCCAGGAGCGACAAAAAGCCATATTTGCCAAAAAATAATAGGAAGTGAAAAGATAAAAGCAGAGAAAAAACTCACCTTCAGTGCAACAAAAAATGGTTCAGGAATGCCTGTGGCAATCATTGATGAGCCTT
>Ga0052835_100072_pt1 | contig 9973 bp, 11 predicted proteins | sample Wilsouwater61714_FD_53172 | JGI IMG/M metagenome (GOLD analysis project Ga0052835, IMG submission 53172) | Hot spring water microbial communities from Wilbur Hot Springs, California, USA - Wilbur source water - 6/17/14 | ecosystem: Environmental > Aquatic > Thermal springs > Unclassified ...
TTTGCTAGCCATTTTGTTGCAATGAAAATTTTATCTTTTATCTTTGCAACTCTTGCACTTAACTCCTTTTGGCCGCGGTTATTCAAAAACACTTCCCAATCATGTGTAATCATTGCACTACAAGTAGCTTCTGGGATGATGATTGCTTCAACTTCATCAATAAAACTTTCAAAATACTCCACATTGTGTTTAATAAGATACAAAACGGTATCAAAATCACCTGTAAAATANGCTGGAGCGCCACAGCACTTTTGCTTTTTGGGGATNAANATCTCTTTATCTAGCGCTTTTAAAATTTTTACTAAACTATCACCCGTTTTGGTGTAGTTATAATTTGCCAAACATCCAATAAAGATAGCAACCTTTCCATTTTTTCCGCTAATGTGCTGGGGGTATGAATTTAAAAAGCTTTTCTTTGCCATTGANGGNAGCAATCGCCCCTTTTTAATGATAGGGAGGTTGAACTTTACTGCAAGCCCATTTCTCTCTTGCTTCAGCGCACAACTTTTAAAGATAAATCCCATTTTATTTGCTAGATCCATCAAAAAGCGATGCCTTAGCAAAAAGAAAAAAACCTTTTTATACCATGCGATGCCATATTTATCAGCAATATCGGCTCGAACCTCTTCTATCATTGTATCTGTTGGTAGTGAGTTTGGACAAACAGCTGTGCAGTGAGTACACAAAAAACAGCTCTCAAAAATATCTTTCGCTGTTTTATCCAGTTCTAAATCACCTCTTTTGTACGCACCCAAAAGATCTAAAAACCCTCTAGGGCTTGTGACCTCATCATTGTTTACAAGGTTTATCGTGCATCCAGGGGTGCATTTACCGCATTTTATACACTGATCGCTAATTTTTGTAAAATCATATTCGTGAAGCATTAGCTCGCCCCATACTAAATAGTTTTGCTGAAGGTTTTTTTACTACCTTCATACTTTTTCATATAGGCATCAAAAAGCAGTGCTATATTTCTCACAATCATCGCTCCAGTTTCACTAACTTTGATATACCTCTTATTGATACTTACAAGCCCCTCATCAACAAAAATCTGCAGCGCTTTAATGGCATCGGCAAAATAATCGTTAAACACAATTGCAAACTCTTTTTCTACCCTCTCTTTATCGATGACAAAGTTTGCCATCAGCTGCATAATAACCGATTTTCGCACCCTATCATCAGCGTTTAATTCCACTCCACGCCAAAATGGAAGCTTGCCCTCATCAATTGCAGCTTCATAGCTTTGCATCTCTTTGTAGTTTTGGGCATAATAATTTGGACCCTCACCAATGCTCGTAAGCCCAATTCCAACTAAGTCAGCGCCCCCTTTGGTAGTGTATCCTTGGAAGTTTCTATGCAGCTTGCCTTTGGCTAAACTTTTAAAAAGCTCATCATCTTCTTTTGCGAAGTGATCCATCCCAATCATCTTGTAACCACTATTTTTTAAAAACTCAATCGTATATTTTAAGATTTCTAGCTTTGTCTCTGGTGGTGGCAGAGTCGTTTCATCAATCTTTCGCATCGTTTTTTTCATCCACGGAACATGAGCGTAGTTAAATACCGCTAACCTATCTGGATTAAGTGTTTTTGTAAGTTGCAAAGTTTTTTGAAATCCTTCAAAAGTTTGGTAAGGAAGCCCATAAATAAGATCGATATTGATACTTTTAATCCCATATTTTCTTGCTAAATCCACACTTGCTTTTGTAAGTTCATAGCTTTGGATTCTATGGATTGCTTCTTGCACCTTTTCATCAAAATCTTGGACTCCAAAGCTTATGCGGTTCAATCCATGTTTTGCAAGCACAATCATTTGATCTTCATTAAAAAAACGAGGGTCAATTTCACAGCTAATTTCAGCATCTTTACTAAAACAGAAAAATTTTTTTACCGTATTCATCACCTCATCAAGCATATCTGCATGAAAAAATGTTGGAGTTCCACCACCAAAATGAAATTGTGTGACAACTTTGCTTGTATCGATATGGAAACTAAGCAATTCAATTTCTTTTTTGAGGTAATCCAAATATCTTTGCAACTTCTTCTCTTTGGAGGTATATACCACATTGCATCCGCAAAAATAACATGCACTTCTGCAAAAAGGGATGTGAACATAAAGCGAAAGATCACGCTTTTTTGTTAAGTTCTTTAAATAATTGATATAGCTTTCATATTTGAAATCTTCACTAAACTCCACTGCGGTTGGATAACTTGTATATCTTGGACCAGGTTTGGAAAATTTCGCATACTTTTTAAAATCTACCATCTTTTTTTATTGCCTTTTAAAATTTTATATACCGCTCTTTAACGACATAGGTTTTAAGAAATTCTTCACTTTTAAGTTGTAACTCTTTAGCCCATTTTTCACTAATAAGCCGATAGGTGAGAGTAATTTTTGCTTTTGATGCACTATGCGGAATTGCAAAATCTACTTTTCTTTTTTCACCTGCATCAAGTCTAGTGTCACTGAGTGTTTGATATGCAAGCTGTGAAATCGTTTCTTTGCCAAATTCATCACCAAAGGTTGCTTTTAAGGTGTATTGATCTGTTCTAACTAAATTTTCATCATAATCTAAAAACTCTACTATAATAGACATCTCCCTATCCCCATAACCAGTAGGAATTTTATGCGCAGTTTCATTGACAAGTTCTAGCCTTAAGTTTTGACCTACTCTAGAGGGATTGATAGTAATTGCTGCAGCTACAATATCGCTATTTCTCACTCCAGCAAAAAGATGACTTCTTGATTCTCTTTTCTCTTTTGCTAATTTGTTATCAACGGTAAATCGCATTGTAGACTCTCTCATGTGGCAATCAACACAGCTTTTGTCACTGTTTGATTTGTCATATTCGTTTGATGTTTCACAAATTAAATGCCCATAATAACTCTCACCGCTATGGTGACAAATGTTGCAAAGTTGATTGGGTTGTTCTTGAAAATAAGCTCTATATTCGCTTTTGTGATATGGAGAGTCAACATTATCAAAAGGCCCAACCATCGTTCCACTTGGTGTCCAATCAACAATCTTTTTGCCTCTATTTTCTGGACTGTTGTTGTGGTAAATCTTATCTACATTGTGACATGTGATACAGTTGACACCATCTTTAGCATATTGAGAATTTAATATTGCCGAAGTTTCTCCACTATCTTGACCGTATGCTTGAGAATAGAACTCTTCAAGCGACATTTTATCTTTTGCTACTCGAGGGTTGTGACAGCTAGAGCAATTAAGCACGATTTGATCTTTTAATAAAGTTGTTTTCAAGCTCATATATTCAATCGTTTTATCAATGAGCTCATTTTTGCTAAAATGTGATTTTGCATGCAATGAAGTTTCCCACTCCTCTACAATCGTCTTGTGACAAGCTTTGCACGCTTGGCTTGAAGCAAACCTTGGGTCAATATCTGCATAAGCATAGCAAAAGAGCAACGCTACTATAAAAGCGATAGAGATATTTTTTTTCATCTTAATCCCTTTTTTGATCTAGCCATACCATGATAGCTTTTTGAGCGTGAAGTCTATTTTCGGCTTCATCAAATACTACGCTTTGATTGCCCTCTAGCACCTCTTCACTTACTTCATAGCCCCTATATGCTGGCAGGCAGTGCAAAAATATCGCATCTTTTTTTGCCAATGCCATCAAACTAGTATCAACCATAAAACCTTGAAAATCCTTGATCCTTTTTTCCTTTTCATCCTCTTGCCCCATCGATATCCATGTATCAGTTGTAACAACATCACTACTATAAACTGCCTTTTTTGGGTCGTTGGTGGTGATAATTTGTGCGCCACTTTGGGTTGCAAATGATTGTGCAAGCTGTAATACTTCATCCTTTACTTCATACCCCTTTGGTGTGGCAATACGAAGTTCAAAACCAAGCTTTGAAGCCAAAAGTAGCCAACTATGCGCCATATTGTTTCCATCGCCTACATATGCCACAATGGGATTGTCTGCTTTGTTCTTTTCTACCATCGTCAAATAATCAGCCATCAATTGCACAGGGTGGCAAAAATCGGTCAAGCCATTGATAACTGGCACTTGTGAATACTTAGCAAACTCTTCAAGGCTTTTATGCGAAAAGGTGCGAATCATCACCATATCTACCATGCGGCTAAGTACCCTTGCTGTATCTTTCATCGGCTCTCCGCGTCCAAGTTGGATATCTTTGCTTGAAAGAAATAGTCCCTTACCACCAAGTTCATGAATACCTACTTCAAAACTCACTCGTGTTCTGGTGCTGCTTTTTTCAAAAATCATGCCAAGAGTTTTCATGTGCAAATAGGGGATTTTTTCGCCAGCTTTGGTTTGTTTTTTGATTTTTAAAGAGAGCTTTATTATTTCTAAAATTTCCTCTTTTGAAAAATCTTTTAAAGATAAAAAGTGTCTCATAATCTATAGCCCTTTTTGAGTATTTGNGCTACCTCTTTAGCGTGGTAAGAGATGATGATATCTGCTCCTGCTCGCTTAAAGCTTATCATCGTCTCCATCATCACTTTTTCATAATCGATAACACCCGCTTTTTGAGCTGCTTTGAGCATCGCATACTCACCGCTTACATTATATACTGCCAACGGTAAAAGGGTGTTTTGTTTAATCTCTTTGACCACATCAAGATAAGCCAAAGCAGGTTTTACCATCAAAATATCTGCTCCCTCTTGCTCATCAATTAAGCTTTCAAGCAAGGCTTCACGGGAGTTTGCAGGATCCATTTGATAGCTTTTTCTATCGCCAAAGCTTGGAGCAGATTCAGCCGCTTCACGAAAAGGTCCATAGTAACTACTTGCAAACTTTGTAGAGTATGCCATCAAGGGTAGATGCGAATACCCCGCATCATCCAAACCCTCTCTTAAGGTCTTAATGGTGTCATCCATCATCCCACTTGGTGCTATCATATCTGCGCCAGCTTTTGCATGGATGATTGCTTGTTTGACAAGATTATTTAGGGTGGTGTCATTATCTACTGTTTGAAGCTTCCTATCTATCACCCCACAATGTCCATGGTCAGTATACTCACAAAAGCATAAATCAGTAATGACAAAGATACCAGGAAAATGTTTTTTAATCTCTTTGATACTTCTTGAAATTAAGCCATTTTCATTAAGAGCATCACTACCAACGCTATCTTTTATATCTGGAATTCCAAAAAGAATAATTGATTGTAACCCTAAATTCTCAAGAGTTTCACACTCTTTTAAGATATTGTCCAAACTTAATTGAAAAACTCCTGGCAGTGCAGAAATTTCATTACGAATATTTTCTCCCTCTTTGATAAAAAGGGGGTAGATAAAATCATTGATATTCAATGAATTTTCTCTGACAAGCTCTCTTAAAATAGGGTTTATTCTTTTTCTTCTTAAGCTATATGGCATCAAATGTCCTTCAGATTTTTGCTACTATGCTATAATTTGTTTTTTATATTGTAACACAAATTGGTTTACAAAATAAATGACTTAAAAATTTCTTTATCTATCATAGAACGAAGGATTAAAAAAATGATTCAAGTTTCACAAGTGGCGAATTTGCCAACGAAATTTGGTGATTTTAATATCAAAGCTTACAGTGAAAATTCACAAGAGCATTTAGCTATAATGAGCAAAAACTTTTATGAGTTGGAGACTCCACTTGTGCGAATCCACTCTGAATGTTTAACGGGCGATGTTTTGGGGAGTTTAAAGTGTGATTGCAGAAATCAGTTGCATTTGGCCTTAAAACTTATTGCAAAAGAGGGTGGTTTGGTGATATATCACCGCCAAGAGGGTCGAAATATTGGACTATTTAATAAAGTCAATGCATACGCACTTCAAGATAGGGGGCGAGACACTATTGAAGCTAATTTGGAGCTTGGATTTGGTGAAGATGAGCGAACCTATGAAGTAATTCCTTTTATTTTTAGAGATTTAGGTATTAAAAAAGTGCGACTTATTACCAATAATCCAAAAAAAATCGATGTTGTTTTGCGTTGTGCAGAAGTGGTGGAGCGAATCCCTGCAATCACTGAAATCAACAAACACAACAGATGCTACATCGATACAAAAAAAAAGAAGATGGGGCATCTCTTTTGANCCAAATAGATGCTTATGCAAAGCTTTTGTTGCAATGGAATAAAGTTCATAACTTAAGCGGAGCAAAAACATTAGAAGAGATATATAAAAATATAGAGGATTCTCTAAACCCTAAAGAGTTACTTTTGGATGCAAAAAATATTGTAGATGTTGGAAGTGGTGCGGGATTTCCAGGTTTGCTGCTAGCGATGCACTACCCTAATAAACGATTTGTGCTTACTGAACCAATCCAGAAAAAAGCAAGCTTTTTAAAAACGGTCTTGCGAAGATTAAAAATACAAAATGCAAAGGTGCAAGCTTGCAGGGTTGAGCAGTTGAATAAGAAGTTTGATTTTGTTGTTAGTCGCGCTGTAGCACCTACGAAAGTGTTGTTAGATATCACTCAAGAAGTGACAAGCGCCAAAACAAAGTATCTTTTTTATAAGGGTGAAGAGGTTTATAATGAGATAGAGGGGTTAAAGATAGATTATGAATTGATACAACAAGGTAAAAGAATCTATCTTTACATAAAGGAAAAAAATGCTTAAAATTTTATTTGTCATTGCAGTATTTGCAGTGATATATTTTTTATTTTTTAAAAAATCAAAAGCAAAAAAGAAAGAGTTGGAGGACATGGTTGAGTGTGATAGCTGTAAAGTGTTTGTTTCTTTAGAGGAAGCGATAGAAAAGAATGGAAAATACTATTGTTCGAAAGAGTGTTTAAACTAAGATAAGGTACAATATTTGAGGTTTTATATAAGTGTAATGAAGTGATTGCTTATATAATTAACTTTATCGTGATAACATCTTTGAGTGTTTCGATTGAATGTTTAGGGAATATAAATCAATGAAGGAGAGATATGGAATATTATATTTGGGTTAAGGTGCTACATGTATTAAGTTTTGTAAGTTGGATGGCAGCGCTTTTTTACCTCCCTCGACTTTTTGTTTACCATGCAGAAAACAAAGACAATAAAGGGTTTGTTGATGTTGTAAAGATTCAAGAGCAAAAGCTTTATAACTATATTGGACAGCCTGCTATGGTAGCAACGGTTGTTACCGGAATAATAATGTTAGCGATGGTGCCTTCAATACTAACGAGTGGCGGATGGATGCATGCAAAAATCACAGTGGTTGTATTTCTTTTGTTGTATCACTTTAGTTTGGGTGTGATGATGAAAAAGCTTGCAAATCAAACATGTAAAAGAGGTGGGAAATTTTTTCGGTTTTATAATGAAGTGCCAACAATTTTATTGATATTTATCGTTATTTTTGCTGTTGCAAAGCCCTTTTAATGATTATCATTGGTTATAGCTATATTCCTTATCAAAAACACTACTTAATAGACTCTATTGAGTCTATACAAAAAACTCCTCCCAATGCAATTTTGCATCTAAAGGAGTTTGATATTGAGTTGATGCAATACCTTTTTCAAAATGAACTTACTTATAGTGTGNTTGTTCAAAATAAAACCCAATTGGTTTTGGCTAATGCATTAAAAGCTACATATATTATTACAAGTAATCCCAAAGAGGATCAGCAAATAGCTAATGAGTATCTGTTTGATTCTAAACTTTTAAGCTTCATTGAAACAATCNATCAGATTGAAACTCTTATTGATACAAAAATTGATGGTGTTATTTTTAAAAGTGCAATCGTTACTGTGTATTAACCCTTTGTTTATGTTTGCTATTTATAATTTATGTAGATTATCAAAAGGAAGATAAAAAAAGGAAAGCAATGATGGAAAGATTAAAAACGGTTTTTTTACTAACACTATTAACCGTATTGCTCGTGTGGCTTGGCGGGTTCTTTGGTGGAACAACAGGGATGGTAATTGCACTTCTTGCTGCTGGAGGGATGAATTTTTATGCATATTATTACTCAGACAAAATGGTGCTAAAGCACTACAACGCTGTAGAGGTTGATGCCCATAGTGCACCAGGATTGTATGCGATAATGCAGCGATTGTGCCACAAAGCAAATTTGCCGATGCCAAAACTATATATAGTCCCTGATAGTGTGCCCAATGCATTTGCAACGGGGCGAAATCCTGAAAATGCAGCAGTTGCAGTAACAGAAGGGTTGCTTCAATTGCTTCATGAGGATGAGATTGAGGGTGTCATTGCACATGAACTTAGTCATATAAGACATTATGATATATTAGTTGGCACTATTGCTGCAACTATTGCTGGAGCGATTGCGATGATTGCTAATATTATGCAATTTGCCGCGATGTTTGGAAATAGAGAAAATAATTCCCCCCATCCTATAGTGATGATTATACTTGCTATTGTGCTGCCGCTTGCTGCGACGGTGATTCAAATGACGGTGAGTCGAAGCCGTGAGTATATGGCAGATGAAGGAGCAGCAAGGCTCACTGGAAAACCAGAGCATTTACAATCTGCACTTTTAAAACTAGAAAATTACGCCAAACAAGCAATGATGCAGCAGGCCCAACCGCAAAATGCGCATATGTTCATCATCAATCCCTTTAGTGGGAAAAAGATGGAGTTTGGAAGTTTGTTTCAAACCCATCCAAGCACACAAGATAGAGTTGCACGACTTGAGAAACTCAAAACCACTCTAACACAAAGAACCAGCAGCTACTTTAGAAAGTAGTTGCCCTCTTTTTTATTTCATAAAAGTAGTCTTTATAAATTTTTGCAGTTTTTGGGTCATTGAACAAGATTATGTTTTCATAGTTGATGGTAAATGCTGATTGTGAAAAATTGGCTGACCCAGTGAAAGTGAGAGTATCATCAATAATAATTATTTTAAGATGCATGCTACCGGTATGCTCTTTTTTATTCTTTTTGCCTTCAAGTGTGTAGATTAAGATATTGTTGTATTTATTGAGGTAGGCAATTTGTGAAAATTCATTTTTACTTTGTTTTAGATCAGTGATGATATTTACTTTTACACCTCTTTTTGCAGCATCTTTTAAAGCTTTGGCAATCTGTTTGTGTGTAAAGTTAAATATCATTACATAGATACTTTCTTGTGCGTTTGAGATTGAAGAAAGGATTGCATTGAGAGACTTTTGGCTTTCTTTGGGGTGTAAAAAATGTGTGATGCTGTTTTGATTAGCACTAAGGCTAAGAGATAGAAGCACAATTAGGAATAATTTTTGAAACATTTGTACTCTTTTATTCAATTTAACCCAAATCAAACATTTTTCATTATACAATAGAGTAGATAAAATTTTTGGAGAGAGCTATGAAATTATTACTAATTAATAATAATCATGTGGTTTCTAAACTTGCTTCAATCAGTGCAGATAAAGCTTCTATAGAGTTAGCAGAGTATGATGACTTAGGCTTAGTTCCGCAAGACAATTATGATGTTTTGATATTTGACTCAGAAATCTTTAAACAAGAGTTTTTTGATGAGTTGAAATCAAGATTTGATTTTAAAAAAACAATCTTTATCCATAGTGCAAAAAGTAAACCTATCGAAGGTTTTGATATATACTTAAAAAAACCTTTTTTGCCCACAGAACTAATTGATTTGATAAGTAGAGTAAAAAGCATAACTGATACTCCTAATGTAGAGGATAATGAGGATATTGCTGATTTAGATGATTTGTTTGACAAAGATGAAAAAGACTCAAGCGAGAATACCCACAAGGAAGCAACCCAAAAACGAAGCGATTTAAAAAAAAGCCAAGAGCATGAGAGCATGATTGATGAAGATGAAGAGCTTTTTGTTGATGCAAGCTTAGATGAAGCAAAAGACTTCACTACTACCGATGAGCTTGAACTCGATGAAGAGTTGCTTGAAGATGATGAGATAAATAACAATAACCAAGAGAGTAAATATCATGAATCAAGTGATAGTTTAGGTATTGATGAGGATGAGTTAAGTGAAGTAAAAGATTTGCTTGGCAGTGATGATAAAGATGGTGAGATGGAAACAGAAAAAGAGGGAGA
>Ga0052835_100073_pt1 | contig 9917 bp, 7 predicted proteins | sample Wilsouwater61714_FD_53172 | JGI IMG/M metagenome (GOLD analysis project Ga0052835, IMG submission 53172) | Hot spring water microbial communities from Wilbur Hot Springs, California, USA - Wilbur source water - 6/17/14 | ecosystem: Environmental > Aquatic > Thermal springs > Unclassified ...
AAAAGCTCCTCCAGTAACTCCTGAGACAAGAATTGTTGCAGAGATGACTAAAGAGGAGATTAAAGCATCTTTGAGAGGCTACAAAGATGGAACTTATGGTAGAGCTACAGCAGCGATTATGAAAGGTCAAGTTGCTAGACTTAGTGACGAAGACATTGAAGCTATCGCAGAAGCATATGGAAAATAACTACTTTTTAGGTAGCCTCTTGGCTATCTAAAGATTTTATCTACCAAGTGCTACTAAATTTAAAATTTATCATTATCGTCTAAAAAGAATGTATTGTTTCCTTAAAATTTTAGATAACTAAAAAATCACCTCATAAAGAAAGTTTATTATCAAACATCTTTCAAAGATAAATTCGATATAATCACCGTTCATTAAATTACACTATTAGGACTTTTTATGATACAAATAGATATCGATTCACCAGAGTTTAAAGCTGAACTTGAAAAAACAAAAAAATTTACCGATAAGGTGATAGCGCAATTTAATTTTGTCTACAATCCCCAAGAAGAGATAAACGAAGGCGTTTGGATGGGGCTTGCAAGAAACAAAATGATTTATGGCAAACGCTACTGCCCCTGTTTTATGGTTTTGGGCGAAACTGAAGAGGAGAGAAAAAAGGAGGACAATAGAATTTGTCCCTGTAAACCCGCTTTGGAAAAAGAGATTCCAAACGATGGAAAATGCCACTGTGGTATCTTTTGTACGCCAGAGTATGTAAAGCTTTATGAATCAAAAGATAGTGCCGAAGAGGTTGCACACAATCATAGCCGAGGTCTTAGCAAAGAGGAGGCCCAATTTCTAGTCCAAAAGCCGCAACTTGATTGTGATGAACTAGAATCGCTTTTAGAAGCTAGAGAGCTTGGGATGGTAGAATTTATCCTGGTAGATTGCCGAGAAGAGATGGAGTACAAGATGGCGCACATCAAAGGTACCAATCTTTTGATGCCAACAAGCCAGTTTTATGCCAAAATCAACGAAATGATAGATATGCAATCAAAGCAAATCATAATCTATTGTCACACAGGCAGCAGAAGCTACCAGGTCCAACAAGCGATGCTTTCGTTGGGATTTAAAAAAGTGGGCAATTTAGCCCCTGGCATCATTAGCTACAATGGTACTATAGAAAAAGGATAGTTTTGAATACAATTGAGCTTTTTCTAAAACTACTCTCTTTTGAATCGATTACGCCAAGTGATGCTGGATCACTTCAATTTATCAAAGAGTATTTGAGTGATTTTGAAACGATAGAGATTGATAAAAATGATGTAAAAAACCTCTTTTTATATAAAAAGTTTGGCGATGGTGCACATCTGTGTTTTGCAGGGCATGTAGATGTGGTGCCTGCAGGTGATGGATGGAGTACAAACCCATTTGTGCCTGTAGTAAAAGATGGCATCATTCAAGCAAGAGGCGCCCAAGATATGAAAAGCGGAGTAGCTGCATTTGTGCAAGCACTTAAAGAGTGTCAAGAGTTTAGGGGAACGCTTTCAGTTTTGCTTACAAGCGATGAAGAGGGTGATGCAGTCGATGGGACTAATTATGCACTTGAAATTTTAAAAGCAAAAAATCTACTTCCAGATTTTTGCGTTGTGGCGGAGCCAACTTGTGAAAAAGTGTTTGGTGATGCGATTAAAATTGGGCGGAGAGGCTCTATCAATGGAGTTTTGACGCTGCATGGGTTGCAAGGTCACGCAGCTTACCCTGAAAAATCTATCAACCCCATCCACCAAATTGCTCCAATTTTAAACCAACTCGCGGGAGTTAACCTTGATGATGGAGATGATTTTTTCGCTCCAAGTAAATTTGTCATCACCGATATCCGCTCAGGCATAGAAGCAACCAATGTCACCCCTGGAAAACTGAAGATGATGTTTAATATTAGAAACTCCACCAAAACAACCAAAGAGGATGTAGAAGCATTTATAAAAAGCAAATTTAAACATTTGAATTTTAAGCTTCAACTCACCCAAAGCTCTTTTCCATTTCGCACCGATCCAGACTCAAAAATAGTCAAAGATTTGATTTTCTCAATCAAAGAGATTACAAACACTAACCCCAAACTCTCCACAGCTGGCGGTACAAGTGATGCAAGATTTATCGCAAAGCATGGCATCGCTGTTGTGGAGTTTGGCGTCATCAACGACACCATCCATGCACCCAATGAAAGAACTTCGATTCAAGAGGTTGAAAAACTCTATGAAGTATTTGTCAATTTGATAAAAAAATTTTAAATCTAAAGTTACGCAAGGGATAATCCTTATGTTTGCAATAAAGAGTCACTAACCCATAGTGTAGCCATTTAAAACAAGAAGTTTAAAAAAAGTTTAGTCTTATAAAAAAGCTCTTTAAAGTTCTAGCCAGAAATTGAAGCAAGTAGCACAATAAAGGCGGACTTATAGTATCACTCTTTTGTAAACTGCAATCAACTGAGGGCTACTAATTTTCCTACCGAGGGTAGTAGCGATCTATCTTATACCCAAGTCCTCGAATATTTTTAATAAAATCCTCTTTCAAGCTTTTATTAAGGCGGCTAATTTCAGCCCGTATCGTTGGATTGTCGATATTTGCTCCATTCCACACATCGATGCGAAACCGCTCAAAATCTACTACCATGTTGATATTAAGTGCCATCGTGTGGATGATATCAAGTTGTTTTTTTGTCAACGGCCACGGTTCATTTTTATAATAAAGTGTTTTTTTCTCTTTGCAGTAGCTATAATTTCTGCTAAAAAGCATATGGTTGGTAAAAGCATCCTCTCTTTTGACAAGTTGGTTAATTTTAATCCCAAGTTCCTCAAGATGAAATGGCTTTTTCATATACTCACTACATCCTAATTCATACCCTTGCAAAATATCATCTATCTCTATGAGTGCACTAATATAAATCACAAAAACACTTTTTTTCAACTCATTGAGTCTGCGCAAAATTTCAAATCCATTGATGTTAGGAACATTGATATCTAGCACCAACAAATCATAATCACCCGCAATGATAGCATCAAATGCTTTCTTTCCATCACTATAGCTATCGACTAAATACCCACATTGCTTTAGATACTGCGTTATGGAGTTGTTGAGTATCATCTCATCTTCAAGTAGTAATATTTTCATCAGTTGCCTTCAAAAACTTATAACTAAATTCCGTTTTGTTATTTTGAGATTTTAGATTCATTATTATATCGTTTTCATTACAAATCTCCTTTACGATAGTAAGCCCAATACCATATCCACCCTTGACTTCATTTTCTCGGTAATATTCATTATAGATTTTATCGATATTTTTAATCGTATCTGAGCTATTTTTAAATTTCAAAACAATTTCATCTGCCCTGCTAATTAAAGAGATAAATACAGCGCTATCATGATAGCTATATTTAATCACATTGGAAAGATTATTATCAATAATTCTTTGCAGTTTTGTTTCGTTGATATACACTTGTAATCCATCTTCAATATTTGTTACAAGTTGTAAATTGTTAACAATTGCTAATTCACTAAAAAATGAGATGCGATCTTTTAAAAATTGAGAAATATTGATGAGGGTTTTTTTATATGTGATGCGATCTTTTTTTACCAAATAACTCAAATCATTGAAAAGATTATGGATAAGTTTTGAAGCTGATTCGATGTTGACAAGGTTTTTATTANCCATTCCTTGCATTTTCAAAAGATCAATATTGGTCAAAATTATACTTAAGGGGGTGTTGATTTCATGGATTGATTTTTTAATGAAATTATCTTGTGCTTTTACAAGCATTTGCAGTTTTTGTGTTTTTTCTTTGACTTTATCTTCAAGGCTTTTGTTTAGTTCTACCAACTCATTTTCACGGCTATGAATCTCTGCTATCATTTGGTTGGCATTTTTGATTATCGCTTGTGATTCTTCAAAGTTAAACTTGTCTAACTCTATCTTTGTATGATTTTTTGNNGCTTTGGCAAACTCTGCAACAAAGGTTGTAAATTCATACTCCACTAAGTATGAAATTGTGCGGATGATAGAATAAATAGTTATAAACATAAAAAGAGTCAAACCACCTACGCCAATTACAAAGCGCATCTTTTTGACACGAAATTCCTCTTTTTTAGCCTCCAGCTCTTTGACTAGTGCAGCGTCGCCTGAGTCTATATTGTTTTGTATCTTTTGAACTTCTACTTTGTAGCTTTCATACTCCTGATGAATAATCAAAGCAGCAAAAATAAAAACCAGTGAAATAACTAAAATGACACTAATGAGTTCAATTTGTTTTATCGATAGTGAACCCTCTTGAGACGCCACTAAAACTCTTTACTCACTTCTATTTTGATAATCATTGCATCTAAACCTATCTGGGGATGTTTTGTGTGCCAAATATCGAAGCAAAAACAAAAAAAGAATCACCCCACTAAAAACCATCAAATGAAAATTGGTTGATGAGTTAAACATCGCTTCAAATGAGTCGGCACTTTCTTTATTTACTTTGACTACTGTAACAATAAATTCACGCAACGCTAAAATCAAAAATGCATCAATCAATGGTGTGATGCGAACTCTTTGTTCACGGATAAATCCACCCACAGCTCGAACAATCTCTAAAAAAATGATAAAATAAAGCATCATAATAATAAAATCTACGATGCTTCCCATAAACCACGCAATAAAAAAAAGCAATGTTGCAATGATAACTTCCCAGTAGAATTTGTTTTTGAAAAATTTTGATATCTCTTTTCTTTCCACACCAGTCCTTAAGTTTTTTATGATTATACTAAAGTTTGAGGGATTTTAAAATTATACATACGCCCCAAAGGACGGTATGATTCATCCTCTTTAATTAGTGGATATATGCCGTTTTCTCATCTCTTGCTTCATATCATCCACTTCTAAAAATCTTTGCTTTATCCTTTATTATCCTCTTGTTACTTTGAGCAATGAAACTACACTATCTATTTAATTGAATTCTTAAAAAGAATACAGCAGTGCAAGTTGTAATGTTATAGTAATTCTTTTGAATCTTTACAAATTGTTTCCCACATCGAATCAATCTCCATACACTCTTCATACGCTTGATTTGCTGCATCGTTATTGTTTAGTTTAGCATTTACATTGCCAATTTCAAAAAAGACTCGAGCTCTTTGTTCACCCTGAGCAATTTCTAAAGATTTTTCTAACAAATCTATTATATCTTGTGAAGCTTCCAAATATCGTGCTGCTTGTAACTCTAGCCACGGAGAGTATGTGCTAACATTTAAACTGCGCTGATTTTGAAGCATCCTTGTGATATAGACTTTTTTTACATTTTCATCATCACTTTTTTGTATGATTTCTCTATAAAGCTCAAGCAATCCTAAACCTTGATCAAATGCTTCTATGCGCCCAATGGTATCAATCATTCCCTCAACATCATTGAATTGTTTATATATTTCAAACAAATTATAATCAATATTGGGGCAGTTATCTTGCATATTAAGTGCATAGATATCATCATAGATATCTTTAGCAATGGCAAATTCCCGCAAGGCAATATTGACTTTGGCACTACTACATAACCAATAAACCCTTTCTTCAATACTATCTGCAACTATATTTGCCTCTGCTAACTCTTTGGCAGATTGAAATCTTGCACTTTCAAAGTAGCATTCAAACAACTTTTTATTATCATACTCATTATAATCTAACTCTAACTCATACCTACTGATGAAATTATCTATTTCAACACAGCTTTGAGTATCCAAAAGTGTTGATATGTGTCTATAAAAGGCTTCATCTAAATACTTCTTCGCCTCATTGTAAAACTCTTCACTTAAATTTTGCACAATCTTATGCATTTGAATCGTTTCTGCAAACATCCCCTCACCATTGAAAATCTGCATCTTTGCAACCACTGCTTTTTGCCCGACACTTTTATCTAAATGCTTTTTTATCAATTCATCCAAATTGGAAATCTTTTCTTCAATATTATCACTATCTTGCTTGATTAAAAGCATATCCAAAGCTTCTCTTGACTCTTTTTCATAGCTTCCATAGGGAAACTGGGCGATATACTGCTCATAATAATTATACGCTTCATTATAATTTTTCATTTTATCATAGGTCATTGCAATTTTATAAACAACCTTTTCATACGCATCATCTTTATTTTTATCCAAAGAAGATAGAATAGTTTCATAAATTGAAATTGCTAGCTCTAGCTCTCTATCCCCCGATGCAATTGCATCTGCAAAATAGATTGATTTTTCTAAATCCGCTACCAAGTACTCTCGATTGTTGTCCCAAATCGTTGAAATAAATGGCAATGCTTCATCTAAACTATTTGAAGAGATATAGAGTTTAGCAATTTCATCAGCAGCTTTTGTGGCTACATCGATAAAAGTTGTTGAATAAAATGTATCTAAAATCATATCAATTCCACCTGCATGGTCCCCATTTTTGTACCGATATAATCCAAATTCAATCATACCCATCCCACCGTAATAACTATTACGATGCTCATTGATCAACCTTTCAAAAAAATAGTTCGCATCACTCAAAAACCCTGTAGTTGCGTAACTTTTTGCCATAATGAGTAAAACTTCAGGAAGATACTCATCAGAAGTATAGTTTCGAATAAAGGATTTTCCAATTTCAACAATTTCATCAAAATATTCATCGATTCCAAGTTCTTGTAAAATCTTCATTTCATAGCGCAAAAAATCACTAAAAAAAATCGATTGTGGAAATTTTTTCATCAACTCTCTAACAACCCTCAAAGCTTCAACATAATCTTTTGCATTATAAATATTTTCTAACTTGATATATTGTTTAATATCAGCGCTTGCCTCAGTTGTAACTGGCAGTGAATTTAAATCCACTGCTCCAACATAAGGAAGCTGCGTAAAATCTCTAGGAATTGGAAAATTCATACCTTTTTGTTTTGTTTCAGCGATAAAAGGTAAAATGGAATCATAAACAATAATACTCCAATTGTGTGATCTCTCTTTTTCAAAGTAAGTTAAAACTTTATCCTCATAAAAAGGTTTTGAAGTTGCAAAAAGTTTAAGGCTCTTTGGTGATTGGATTGAAAGCAAAAAGCTTTCTCTACTTTTTTCAAAGGCAATGTTTACACTAGGGTGCTTAATATTATCAATCTCATCATAAAAACTACGAGGAACTTCGCAAACAATTTTATCTACATTCATAAAATCATCAACCACCTCTTTGCATACAAACGCTACTTGAGTAGAGCTCAGCGTAAGAATTGTGTATTGTTTAGCTTGGTGTTTTCCACTTTTAATGGAGACCTCAAAGGCACAGAGGGAAGAGAAAAAAAGTATTATTAATAAAATATAACGCATCAAAAACCTCTTGCTTGCTCCCTCAAACAAGTAAGAGGAAGCAATTAATATCCGCTAAGTAGCATCATCTGTGTTATTATATCCAAAAGAGGACCTACATAAAATGTCGCTATAGCAGTCAAAAATGCTGAAATACCAATCACCGTTTGTAGTGATTTGGAAGCATTTTTCACATAGATTGTGCCATCATTTTGAGAGGGGTCTTTTAAGAACATATAAACTATCAGTTTTAAATAGTAATATGCAGCGATGGCACTATTAAGCACCATGATTAATGCCAGCACAATATATTGTGAATCAACCGCTGCACTAATTACATACATTTTGCCCCAAAATAAACTAAATGGAGGAACTCCTGCCAGTGAAAGCATAAAAAGCGCCATAATGACAGCACCTAGAGGTTGAATCTTGATCATTCCAGAAAATTTCTCAAATGGGTGGTCATACCTATTATCAAATATTTTTGATTTATGCCGTGAGATCCAAAGCATTGTAAATGCACCCATATTAGCAAACAAAAAGAGTGCAAAGTATAAAAAGAGTGCGCTATTTGCTTTTGTTGTTCCAATAACGATTGCAAGCATCAAAAATCCCGCATGTGAAATTGAACTAAATGCAAGCATTCTCTTTACATCTTTTTGCACCAATGCCGAGACATTCGCAATCACCATTGTCAATACCGCTAAAACCATTAACATATCATGCACCCACCATATGCCGCTGCTTATCAAAAACTCAAACAATCGAATCGCAACAACAAAGCCCGCAACTTTTGGCATAATCGACATATACCCTGCAAGTGGGGCTGATGAACCTTCATATACATCTGGAGTCCAGGTATGAAATGGCACAATAGATAGCTTAAACCCTAGTGATGCTATTAAAAAGACTGAAGCAGCTAGCACTACGACAATAGGTTCAAATCCTCTTTCAGTTAGGACGGTTGCAATTTGATTGATTTCCAAGCTTCCCGTAAGTCCATACAAAATCGCTGCACCAAATGCAAAAAAGGATGCACCAAGTGCGCCCATCGTAAAATATTTAATCGCTGCTTCAAATGAGCTTTCTCTATTGTGAAGCGCAATGAGCGTATAAAGTGCCAATGAAGCTGTCTCAAGTCCAACAAAAATCATAATAAGATTGTCACTTGCAACCATAAATTGAAGCCCAGCTACCATAAACAAAAAGATAGCAAAATATTCAGGGTAGCGATATTCATGAAACTTGCTCTTTCCAAGCGCTAAAGGCAAAAAGATTGATGATCCAATCAAAATAATTACTTGTGAAACTATCGCCACACCATCAATGAGCATAATATCAAAAAAGCCTCTGCTATTTACCTGCTGTCCAAGAACCAACCCTAAATCAACCAATAGCACAAGCATACCAAGCATTACATAGAGAGATTTATCTAAATCTCTTTTTATCAAATCAATTACCAAAATTAGCAATGCTCCAAATGTCGCTACAAGCATAGGTGCTAAGGTGCTAAGATTGAGTGATTCTACTGTTACATTTATTGGCTCGATCATTACTCTGCCTCCTTATGTTGACTTACTACAATTAACTCTTTAGCCCTATCGATTGTAGCAAGAGCATTTGCAGAGTTGTCATATGAATATTTTAATGCTTCAACTTTATCATGCATAAACTCCATCAACGAATTCACACTATTATTAATTGGCCCAAGAACTGGTTTTGGATATACTCCAAGCCAAACAACAATAGCCACCAAAGGAAGAAGTGCTGTCATCTCTTTTACATCCAAGTCGAAAAGTTTTTTATTTTCCTCTTTTGTTATTGGGCCAAAAAATGTTTTTTTATAAAGTGTGAGCATATAGATAGCACCCAAAATAATCGTCGTACCTGCTAAAAGCGTGATGGTATGGCTAACATTATAAAATCCAAGCAGTGATAAAAATTCACCAACAAAACCTATCGTAAGTGGAAGTCCAANGGATGCCATCAGCATCACACCAAACACCGCTGCATACTTTGGCATCACCGAAGCAAGTCCACCATATTGATCCATCATCTTTGTATGCTTTCTATCATAAATCATTCCCACAAGCATAAACAGTGCTCCACTTACAATACCATGCGAAATCATCAAAAAGATTGATCCACCAATACCCATCGCATTCATCGAAAACAACCCAAGCATAATCACACCCATATGTGAAACTGATGAGTAAGCAATCACTTGCTTAATATCTTTTTGTGCAAATGCAATCATCGCTGTATAGATAATCATTATAAGCGATAAAATTGCAATAGGGATAATAAAATAGACACTTGCAACAGGAAACATCGGAAGCGAAAATCTCACAAAGCCATAGGTACCCATCTTAAGCAGTACCGCTGCAAGTAGCACCGAACCAATGGTTGGGGCTTGACCGTGTGCATAAGGCAGCCATGTATGAAATGGGAACATCGGTACCTTAATAGCAAAGCCAATAAAAAACGCTAAAAAGAGCCATAATTGATATTCAAATGGCAATACAAGCATGTGCCACTCAGTAATTGCAAAACTCCAAACACCTGTTGCTTCATAGTAAAAATATGCCATCGCAAGCATACCTACAAGCATCACAAGTGATCC
>Ga0052835_100074_pt1 | contig 9793 bp, 7 predicted proteins | sample Wilsouwater61714_FD_53172 | JGI IMG/M metagenome (GOLD analysis project Ga0052835, IMG submission 53172) | Hot spring water microbial communities from Wilbur Hot Springs, California, USA - Wilbur source water - 6/17/14 | ecosystem: Environmental > Aquatic > Thermal springs > Unclassified ...
AGCGGGGCATGGGCAAATAGGGTGAATGAGTGATGGTCGATATTCTAACGTATATTCAACGTGTTATGCTCAATCAGCAGGGATAGCCCACGGATTCAGGATTTACATTCTGTGGGTCAGAGGATTTCATTCATGATAAAAAAAGATACTGCCTATGGATTACCGATGAAGAAAAAGATGATGCAGTTGCTATCCAAGGAATAGCTAAGCGACTCGAAAAAGTGTCCAATGCGCGTCGTGAGATGAAGGCTTCATCAACGCAAAAGTTCGCTACTCGCCCTCATAGGTTTGTCCAAATACAGGGGATAGCAGAACATCAATCTATCATCATTCCTCGACACAGTTCTGAACGTCGCGAATATCTGCCCGTTGGCTTATTAGATGCAAAGACAATCGTAGCAGACAGTGCTCTCGCTATCTATGATGCACCCCTCTGGAGCATAGCCATCACCGCTTCTCGCCTACACTTAGTCTGGATTGCTACAGTTTGCGGGAAGATAAAAACTGATTTCCGCTATTCCAATACTCTTGGCTGGAATACTTTCCCAGTGCCAACGCTGACCGAGAAAAATAAAGCCGACCTCACCCGCTGCGCCGAGAACATACTGCTGGCTCGAGAAGCCCATTTCCCGGCCACTATTGCAGACCTTTACGACCCCAAAAAAATGCCAGCCGACCTGCGTCACGCCCATGAACAGAACGACGAGGTTCTGGAGCGAATTTATATCGGTAGACGCTTCAAAAACGACACTGAGCGTTTGGAGAAGTTGTTTGACATGTACACCAAAATGACGGCTACACCCAACTCGACATCCAAATCGAAACAGGAAGCATCCTGATGGGGCAATTCTTGCTGTTTCACATGTGGGAACCCTACCGACAGTCCCTGATCAAGGATCATCTTTTCTACGCAGAGCAAGCGAAGAAGCGGCTGTTATCACAGTTTAACGATATCGGGGGTGAAGCAGATAAAGCTGCCGAATCCTGGCTTGATGAAAACAAAACCCGCTTTGATCCTGGCTTTCATGACCCAGGTTACTTTGATGAAAGAGCTTGGTATAAAGAGATCGAGTTCTACCAGCTTCTCTGTGACATGCGCGACCACATTCGGTTAAGTGTAGTCGCTGGTATGTATCACGAGTGGGATAAACAACTACGCAAATGGCTCACACAAGAAATCCGTTATTGGCATCGGGGTAAAACTGTTCTAGATAAGATTTGGGCTGCCGATTTTGGAAAGTTAGCAGACCTTATGGGCAGCCTTGGTTGGAGGATTCGTGACCAAGCCTACTTTTTAAAGCTTGACGCCTGCCGCTTGGTGGTCAACGTCTATAAGCATGGCAATGGCAACTCCTTCGACGAACTGAAAGAAAAATATCCAGAGTACCTTCGCGACCCATTGAGCAATGATAGTTGGGCTCTCTCAGGCCGGAGATATTTAGACTACACGCATCTAGTAGTGAACGAGAACCAGATTCAGGGCTTCTCTGATGCGATCGTCGCTTTCTGGAGAGACGTACCTAAAGATATTTTTTATCGTGAAGACTTGGAAGTACCTGGTTGGTTCGCAAGAGCCATATCGGTTGACCAGCAGGCTGCGCGAGACCAGCATGAGGGCTTGAACCCATGAGCGAATTGATCCTGTACACCACGGATGATGGCCGAACCCAACTACACCTTCGGGTGGAGGGTGACAGTATCTGGCTCAGTCAGCTGGAAATAGCCGAGCTGTTCCAAATCACCAAGCAGAATGTCTCCCTTCATGCCAAAAATATATTTAAGGACAATGAGTTAGACCCAGAGGCAACTGTCAAGGAATCCTTGACAGTTCAATCCGAGGGCAACCGCCAGGTCAAACGAAAGATCAGTTATTACAACCTCGACCTGATTCTGGCCATCGGTTATCGCGTCCGCTCCCCTCACAGCGTCCAGTTCCGTCAATGGGCAAGCACGCACCTCAAGGAGTTTCTGCTCAAGGGATTCGTGATGGATGACGAGCACCTGAAGAACCCCGGTGGCTGGGATTATTTTGATGAGCTGCTGGAGCGCATCAGGGACATACGGGCTTCAGAGAAACACTTCTATCAGAAGGTGCATGATCCATTTGCCCTCAGTTCGGATTATCAAGCTCGCAAGTGCGAGACTGCACAGTTCTTCGCCGAGGCGCAAAACAAACTGCTCTACGCCACCACCGGCCATACCGCTGCCGAGCTGATCCTGAAGCGTTCGGACTCCAACCAGCCCAATATGGGGTTGTCCAATTGGAACGGTTCACGAGTACGTAAGCAAGATGTCATTGTGGCCAAATTTACCTGACGGCAGACGAGATCGACACACTCAATCGGCTGGTGGTGATCTTCCTCGAACAAGCGGAACTGCGAGTCAAACAGCAGAAAGAGCTGACCCTGGACTTCTGGCGTGACAACAAAGACAAGATGTTGGTATTCAATGAGCAACCCATTCTTGAAGGTGCCGGCTCAGTCAGCCGCGAAAACATGGAGCGTGTCGCCCGTGAACGTTATGAGGTTTTCGACCGACAGCGGCGCATTGCGGAGGCCAAGGCCGCTGATGCCGCTGACCTTATGAAAATCGAACGACTGGAACAAGACCTTAAACAAAAAAAGCAAGAATCCCTAATAGGTTTCGCCTTATGATCAAGCCCACGACGACAAAAATCGTACCTTCCGTTTCCGTCTCGTATGCCAGTAATGGCAGCTCGACAAAGTCAAATGAGCTGGGTATGCGCCCTATGCAGGAACGCGCCTACGAGCGCCGAGGCGAGCAATACCTGTTGATCAAGTCACCGCCAGCCTCAGGCAAAAGTCGTGCCCTGATGTTTATTGCCCTGGACAAGCTGCACAACCAAGGCCTAAAGCAGGCCATCATCGTTGTACCGGAAAAGTCCATTGGCGCCAGCTTCAATGACGAGCCACTCAGTAATTATGGTTTCTGGGCGGACTGGCATGTAGAGCCCAAGTGGAATCTATGCAATGCACCAGGCTCCGACAACGGTGGCAAAGTCAAATCCCTGGGTGCTTTTTTAGAAAGCGATGACAAGGTATTGGTCTGTACCCATGCCACCTTTCGCTTCGCAGTAGACCAGTTTGGCGTTGCAGCCTTCGATAACTGTCTGATTGCCGTGGATGAGTTCCACCACGTTTCAGCCAACCCGGATAACAAGCTGGGTGCCCAGCTTGGCGAATTCATAGCCCGTGACAAGGTACACATTGTCGCTATGACCGGCTCATACTTCCGAGGTGATGCCGAAGCCGTTCTAGCGCCACAGGATGAATCACGCTTTGTAACTGTCACCTACACTTACTATGAGCAGCTCAATGGATATGAGTACCTGAAGCAGCTGGATATTGGTTATTACTTCTACTCTGGTTCCTACGTCGATGACATTCTCAAGGTGCTCGACCCTCGCGAGAAGACCATTGTTCACATCCCCAACGTCAACTCTCGTGAAAGCACTAAGGATAAGATCCGTGAGGTAGAGCACATCATTGAGGAACTAGGTGAGTGGCAAGGAACTGATCCAGAGACAGGCTTTCAGCTGGTTAAAACCAGTGATGGCAGGCTGCTAAAAATCGCCGATCTGGTGGATGATGATCAGATCAAGCGTGACCGAGTTTCCAGCGCACTGAAAGATCCAGCGCAGAAAAACAACCGTGACCACGTAGACATCATCATTGCTCTCGGTATGGCCAAGGAAGGTTTCGACTGGATCTGGTGTGAACACGCACTAACTGTAGGCTATCGCTCCAGCCTAACCGAAATCGTGCAGATCATTGGCCGCACCACGCGGGACGCGCCGGGCAAAACGCGGGCACGCTTTACTAACCTGATTGCTGAACCGGATGCGACCGAGCAAGCTGTGACGGAAGCCGTCAACGACACGCTGAAAGCCATTGCCGCCAGCCTGCTAATGGAGCAGGTACTGGCCCCACGCTTCGAGTTTAAAACAAAAAAACCTACTAATAGCCCGCAAGAAGGCTTCGACTACGGTGAAGGTGGTTATGACCCCGGCAAGTGCAACGTGGGCGTAAATGAGGAAACCGGCAAGTTCCAGGTTGAGATCAAAGGGCTGTCAGAACCGAAGAGCGAGGAAGCTACCCGAATATGCCAGGAGGACCTAAATGAGGTGATTGCCAGGTTCGTCCAAGACAAGACGGCCATCGAGCGCGGCTTGTTCGACGAAGAATTAGTGCCCGAGGAACTGACCCAGCTTCGTTTGGGCAAGATCATCAGGGATAAGTATCCCGAGTTGGACCCAGAAGACCAGGAGGCGGTACGCCAGCACGCCATTGCCGCACTGAATCTCACCCAGCAGGCTAAGCAGTTACTGATCGATAGTGAGGCTGTTAATATCAATAGCAATGAATCTCGGCCGAACACAACCCTGATTGCTGGTGTGCGCAAGTTCGCTATGGACGTGAGGGAGCTCGATATTGACCTGATTGACCGCATAAACCCGTTTAGTAAGGCCTACGCTATTCTGGCTAAGACAATGAGTGAAGAGAGCCTTAAGCAAGTGGCTACGGTCATCTCAGGCAAACGTACCAACCTGACGCCAGACGAGGCGAAAGAACTTGCTCTGCGGGCGTTGAAGTTCAAGAGAGAACGAGGCCGGTTGCCGTCAGTCAACTCTACGGATGCGTGGGAACGACGCATGGCCGAAGGTGCAGCTGCATTCGTGCGGTATAAAGATGAGGGTCGTTATGACTGATCTAGACGAGTTACGCTTTGAGTTGGACGAGTTCGCTCAACCGGAGAAAAGGAAAGGATTATCCGCCAAGGAAGAGCGCATCATTGCCGGCTTTGAAGAGATCCAGCGCTTTGTAGATGAGCACGGTCGAGCGCCTCAGCATGGCGAAGACAATGACATCTTTGAGAGGCTTTACGCTGTGCGCCTTGATCGCCTGCGGGCGCTGACCGAGCACCATGCCTTACTAGAACCGCTGGACCATCAAGGATTACTCGCCGAAACACCGAGTAGTGATGCGCCGATTGCAGCGGATATCGATCCCGACACGCTCGCTGCTGAGCTAGCAGACCTGGTCGACTCTAACGACATTACCGTTTTGCGCCACGTTCGCTCTACTGCCGAGAAGCGCGCTGCTACAGAAATCGCGAGCCGAGAAAAGTGCGAGGACTTTGCGACCTTCCAGCCATTATTTGAAAGGGTAGATCGCGAACTGAAAGCCGGAGTACGCATCACACGCCCCTTCGGCAAGAACTCGACTATCGAGGTAGGCCAGTGGTTCGTCCTGGATGGGCAAATTGCCTACGTGGCTGATGAGGGGGAAGAATTCGACTCTCCCCAGGGCAAGAAAGATGCTCGGTTGCGCGTAATTTTCTCCAATGGAATGGAAAGCAACTTGCTACGCCTTTCGCTAGTCAGGGCGCTTTACAAGGATGAATCCAGCCGCCGAATCACAGAACCTGATCCTGGGCCATTGTTCAGTGAAACCTGGGAAGACGACGACATAGAAAGCGGAACTATCTATGTACTGCGCAGCCTGTCTGAACATCCGTTCGTTGCCGAGCATCGCGAGCTAATCCACAAGATTGGCGTGACAGGTGGCAAGGTAGAGACGCGTATCGCCAACGCTGAACACGATCCCACTTACCTACTAGCTAAGGTGGAGGTGGTGGCGACTTACAAACTCGCAGGTATCAACCGTAGCCGGATGGAGAGCCTTTTCCACAGGCTGTTCGCACCCGCGAGGTTGAATATCACCATCGAAGATCGCTTCGGCCACCCAGTTCAGCCTAGAGAGTGGTTCTTGGTGCCGCTGCATGTCATTGACGAGGCAGTGCAGCGGGTGAAGGATGGAACAATCACAAGTGTCGTTTATGACCCAAGCATCGCAGAACTAAAGGTCTAACATGCAGTTCGTCCGCCATGGTCCGGATATCCCCGAACGCCTACTGCAGGCGCACGAGGACGGGCGCGTGGTTTTCTTCTGCGGCGCGGGTATCTCGTACCCTGCGGGTCTCCCCGGCTTCGCCGAGCTGGTAGATAAGTTGTACAAAGCTCTGGGCATCGAACCCGATGAAGTGCAGCAAGCGGCGATAAAAGCCGGGCAGTTCGATACTGCCATCAGCTTGCTAGAAGCACAGGTTGTCGGCGGTCGCAAGAAAGTGCGCAAGAAACTGGCCGAGATCCTGACACCCAACCTCAGCGCTCGCAACGCGACCACCACCCATCAAGCCTTGCTGACATTGAGCGAGTGCCGCAATGGCAATACACGCCTCATCACCACCAACTTCGATCGTCTGTTTGAAGAGGTAATTGAGAAGAATTCGCTGTCCATCAAACGCTATCAGGCGCCACTGCTACCGATACCGAAGAACCGCTGGGATGGTTTGGTGTATCTGCATGGTCTACTCAGCCCTGCACCGACTTCGAGCGAACTGGATCAAAAACTGGATCAACTAGTCGTTTCCAGTGGCGATTTCGGCCTAGCCTACCTCACCGAGCGCTGGGCCGCGCGCTTCGTTAGCGAGCTGTTCCGCAACTATACCGTGTGCTTCGTCGGCTACAGCATTAACGACCCGGTGCTGCGCTACATGATGGATGCCTTAGCCGCCGACCGTCTGCTAGGCGAATCGCCACCGGAAATGTTTGCATTAGGCAGTTTCTCCGAGGGCGAGGAAAAGGAACGAGCCAACGAATGGAAGGCCAAAAACGTCACTCCTATCCTTTACAGCGAGTGTGATGGGCACGCTTTACTGCACGATACTCTTCGCCTCTGGGCCGAAACCTACCGCGACGGGGTGCGCGGCAAGGAGCGCATCGTGGTCGAAAACGCCATGGCCCGCCCCTTGGCGAGTACTAGGCAGGACGACTTCGTTGGCCGCATGTTATGGGCGTTGAGCGACCCAAGTGGCGTGCCCGCTAGATGCTTTGCCGATCTGAACCCGGTTCCATCGCTAGATTGGCTAAAGCCGCTGAGCGAGGAACGCTACCGGCATGCCGACCTAGGCCGCTTCGGTGTGCCGCCCAGAACTAACGTAGATGACAAGCTCACCTTCAGCCTGACCCGCCGACCTTCGCCGTATCCGCTCGCACCGTCAATGTGTATCGTCGATGCCGGTGCGCGAAGTAGCCACTGGGACGAGGTGATGCGGCAGCTGGCGCGCTGGCTGACCCGTCATCTGAACGACCCGGCGCTGCTGCTATGGTTGGTCAAGCACGGCGGGCAACTGCATGACGATCTAGCCTGGTTGATCGAAGATCGTTTGGACAAGTTGGCCAAACTGGAACGCGACGGCGACAACGCAGAGTTGGCGCGCATTCGTGAAGGCGCACCCAACTCGATCCCCAGCCCGCAGATGCGTACCCTATGGCGACTGCTACTGACCGGACGCGTGAGATCGCGGCTGCGATACATCCACCTGAAACGCTGGCACGACCGCTTCAAACGCGACGGGCTCACGGCCTGCCTGCGCCTGGAACTGCGCGAGAAACTTACACCTCGCGTATTGTTGCGCGAGCCGTTCCGCTGGCCTGCCGAGGACGGCGAAGCCCGCGAGCCTAAGCGCATTAGAGACCTGGTGGAATGGGAGATAGTGCTGTCGACGGATCACGTCGGTGTCATGCTGCGCGATCTGCACAAGGATGATCGCTGGAAAGCTGCATTGCCGGAACTGCTGTCTGACGTAAGTACCCTTTTACGTGACGCGCTTGATTTGATGCGCGAGCTTGGCAGAGCAGTGGACAGGAGCGACCTGTCCTACATATATCAACCCTCGATCAGTGAACACCCACAGAACCGAAACTTCCATGACTGGACCACATTGATCGAGCTGACCCGGGATGCTTGGCTCGCCACTGCTGCGCAATCACCAGAGCAGGCAGCGCTCACGGCGAAGGTGTGGTGGCACACGCCCTACCCGCTGTTCCGGCGCCTCGCCTTCTTTGCTGCGGCACAGGACAACATAATCCCCCATCGCCAAGCGCTCGACTGGCTGCTGGCGGACGATCAATGGTGGCTGTGGTCGGTGGAAACCAAACGCGAGGCCATGCGCCTGCTGGTAGCACTGGCACCTCACCTCGATGCGGTGATGCTAAAGGAACTGGAACAGGCCGTGCTCGCCGGCCCTCCGCGCGATATGTTCAAGGATGATATCGAGCCGGAACAATGGACCCGTATTGTGGAACGCGAAATATGGCTGCGGCTGGCAAAGATCGCCGAGACCGGCGCGGTCTTGGGTGCTGAAAGCAACGCCCGACTAGATGAGCTTTCAGCAAAGTATCCGACATGGGCGCTGGCGGAGGATCAACGCGACGAATTTCCTTACTGGATTGAAGTTTGGGACAAGCAGCAGAAGTTCGTAGCCACCCCGCGTCGTCGCCGAGAATTGATCGAGTGGTTAAGGCAGCAACCCAGCCCAGATCATTGGCAGCAGGATGACTGGCAACAGCGCTGTCGCGACAACTTTGCAACAACAGCTTGCGCCTTGTGCGCCTTAGCCAAGGAGGGTATATGGCCGACAGATCGCTGGCACGAGGCCCTGCAGGCCTGGTCAGAAGAAAAGCTTCTAAAGCGCTCCTGGCGCTACATGGCGCCGATCGTTAACGACGCGCCTAAAGAGGTACTACAGACACTCGCCCATGGAGTCAGCCGTTGGCTGCGGGCTGTTGCCGAGTCCTTCGAAGGCCACGAAGCAGTTTTCTTCGCGCTCGCTGACCGCATCCTAGCGCAGAATCATCAAGATGGCGTCGATATCGACAAACCAGTCATGAGCGCCATGAATCATCCTGTGGGCCACATCACCGAGGCACTGCTTCGCTGGTGGTATCGACGCTCTCTAGCGGATGGGCAAGGCCTACCTGAAGAGCTAAAGCCCAGGTTTACTGAACTTTGCGATACACAGATAGATAAGTATCGGCATGGCCGAGTGTGGCTGGCGGCTCATGTCATCTCCTTGTTCCGCGTCGACGAGGATTGGGCGAGGCAACACCTGTTGCCGCTTTTCAACTGGCAACGCTCAGAAGCTGAAGCACGTGCGGCGTGGGAAGGCTTCCTGTTGTCGCCGCGACTCTACCGTCCTCTAATGGAGTTGCTTAAGCCAGACTTTCTCCACACCGCTCACCACTATGAAGCATTGAGCGAGCACAACGGGCAATACGCCTCTCTGCTGACATTCGCCGCCCTTGATCCGGGTGAAACCTTCACCACAGCCGAACTGGCGGCCGCCACTCGTGCACTGCCACCAGATGGATTGCACAATGCAGCACAGACATTGGTGAGATCGCTGGAGAGTGCGGGCGATCAAAAGGCCAACTACTGGAAGAACCGGGTTGCCCCATATCTGCATGCCATCTGGCCTAAGACGCTAGACAAGGTTTCATCCGCTATCGCCGAAAGCCTCGGTCTCCTTTGCGTAGCTGCACAGGATGCGTTCCCCGAGGCCTTGACAATGCTCCGCGATTGGTTGCAACCACCAGCCGACCCAGACTATCTGGTGCATCGGTTATACGAAGCAGGTCTCTGCGGCAAGTTTCCGGAACAGGCACTGGATTTCCTGAGTCTGGTTATAAGGGATCAAACCCTATTGCCGCCGAATGATCTAGGCGCCTGCTTGGAAGCAATCAGGACTATGAGACCAGACCTAGAGGTTGACAAGCGCTTCGAAGAGCTAATGGAATATTGGCGCAAATTCTGGAGAGAATGAGTCGACCCTGAAAAATCCATAACCTACTGAATTTTATCAGTAATCTGCCGGATGTATCTGCTGAATTTGGCCTTGATGAATGGCAAGAAACTGCGACCATGATGAC
>Ga0052835_100076_pt1 | contig 9694 bp, 9 predicted proteins | sample Wilsouwater61714_FD_53172 | JGI IMG/M metagenome (GOLD analysis project Ga0052835, IMG submission 53172) | Hot spring water microbial communities from Wilbur Hot Springs, California, USA - Wilbur source water - 6/17/14 | ecosystem: Environmental > Aquatic > Thermal springs > Unclassified ...
CACTTAATAAAGTTTAAATCAGTTAAGCTGTTATAAAAAAAGCTACAGCATTCTATTAATTTTACAGTCTTTGTCAAAACTTTTTTTAAAAAAAGTTTTGACTGGGATTTTTATTAGTAAATAAATTATATTTTAAAATATAAAATTAAAACAAAATCAACTGTTCTATATATAAAGCTTATATAGAATATAAATTTTTAAAAAAAATTTTTGTTTTATTAAGAATATATAATATAATATATATGTATTTAAAAATAAATTAATTTTAATAAAATAAAAAATGAATCAAAATGAAAAATTAAAAGAACTTGTTTTTAAAAGATACTCTTGAGATGCTTATATTTGAGAAGAATTTAAAAAACCTAAAAACACTAATGAAATAATAAACAATTTAAAAAACAAAAAAATTGAAAAAATAAATCAAAAACAAAAAGACAATAAGACTTTAAACGAAAAAGAAGAAGAAAAAAATATAATAAAAGCTGAAAAAGAATATAAAGAAGCTATTGCTTTTATTAAAGATATGATAGCTCCTTCTTTTATGAAAATATATCCTGATAAAATAAGAATAAACAATGTATATTCAAAAACTTTTTTTGTTTATGCTTATCCTAACTTTTTAGAATGAAATTGGTTATCTCCTATAATAAATTGGGATACTAAGTTCGATATGAGTCTTTATATTTATCCTATAGATGTAGCATATATTCAAAAATATCTTAAAAAAAGATTAACTCAATTAAATTCTGAAAGAAGTATAAATGCAGATAAATGACTTGTAAATGATCCTTGACTTAATGCTCAAATTCAAGATGTTGAAGAATTAAGAGAAAAACTAACTAGATGACAAGAGAAATATTTTCATCTTGCATTGTATATTACTTTATATGCTGAAAGTGAAGAAAAATTAAATAAATTATGAAAAGATGTTGAAACAATGCTTGCTTGAAGAAATGTATTACAAAAACAAGCATATCTAAGATCTGAACAATGATTTATATCAACTTGACCTTTTGCTCGTGATGAATTATGAGTGTATAGAAATATATCTACATGATGATTATCAACTACATTTCCTTTTTCATCTAGTACTTTAAGTCATGATGATGGAATATTATATTGAGTAAATACTCATAATAATTCATTGATACTTTTTGATAGATTTAAACTAGAAAATGCAAATATGTGTGTTTTTGCAAAATCTTGAGGTTGAAAATCATTTGCTGTAAAACTAGAAATACTTAGAAGTCTTATGATGTGAATTGATATTATAGTTATTGATCCTGAAAATGAATATAAAGCATTGGTTGATACAGTTGGTTGATCATATCTAGATGTTTCGCTTAACTCAAATGAAAGAATAAATCCTTTTGATTTACCTCTAGCTTTAAAAGATAAAAATATAAAACCTTGAGATCTTCTTAGAGAAGCTATTGTAAGNCTTTTATGACTTATGAATTTAATGCTTTGAAAATTATCTAGCTTTGAAGAATCTATAATTGAAAAATGATTAATAACTACTTATAGTCTAAAAGGTATAACTTTTGATGATGATAATGCTGAATGAAAACAAATACCTACAATGAAAGATTTTTATGATGTAATTGAGACAATGGAATGAGCTTGAGATTTAGCCAATAGACTAGAAAAATATACTACTTGAATATTTTCTTGAGTTTTTTCAGAACATACAAATATATCACTAAAAGAATGATTACAAGTTTTTTCAGTTAGGGATCTAGATGATATATTAAGACCAACTGCCATGTATGTAATATTAAATCATATATGGAATAAAGTAAGAAGTAGTAATAAAAAAAGAATATTAGTAATAGATGAAGCTTGGAATATAATGCAACATGAAGATAGTGCTAAATTTCTTTTTGGTTTAGTAAAAAGAGCCAGAAAGTATAATTTATGAATAACAACAATAACTCAAGATGTAGAGGACTTTATTAGTAGTCCTTATTGAAAACCTATTGTAACTAATTCTTCTATGCAATTATTACTAAAACAATCAACTGCTTCTGTTGATGCACTTCAAAATGTATTCAAAATTACTGAACAAGAAAAATATATTTTACTTAATTCTGCTGTATGACAATGATTATTCTTTGCAGGATCTGAACATGTTTGAATACAGGTTATAGCTTCTTACTATGAAGAACAAATAGTTTCAACTGATCCTAATAGATATTAAATATATAAAAATATTTTATAACATTTTTTTATAAAAAATCAATGTTTGTTTTTAGGTGTAAATATATTTTTATGATATAATACTTCAAAATAAATATAATATCATAAAAATATGAAAAGGGTAGATATTGAACATAATATAATTAAAATACTTAATAATATAAGACATCCATCTGTAGAGGTTATCAAAAATAACCTATCTTTTTTTGATATAAATGATTTATATAAAATAAATTCTTATCTAGAAAATTGAAATTTAAACCATCTTGAAAAACTTTTAATAGATAAAAAAAATGAATTTTTAAATTTATTAAATAAAATAAAAATAACTCAAGATTCAATTAAATTAAGTCAAATTAAGATAAAAGAGAGATTAGAACTTGAAAATGAACAAAAAAATATTGAAAAAATAGACTTTGATTTTTAAATCAAGCTCTATTTTATATATCATTTAACCTTTTTAAAAAACATAAATATATTATACATAAAAGTATTTTTCTTATAAATATAACTATCACTAACTTTTCTTATATCACTAGTTAGTTTCATCTTAAAATTAGTAACTCAAGCTAGGCTTGAGTTTTTTTCATCTGGTGAAGATACTCACAAAAAATCATAATATTTAGAACCTAAATCTTTTGCTTTTTTAATAGCAAACCATTGCATAAGATATGGAGCCATTAAATTTCTATATCTTTTATCACTAGTTGAAGCACCATAATAATAAATTGATATATTCTTATCAAAAACAAATATTCAGGCTGATAATATTTTGTCACCATATTTTGTAAAAATAAGACTTGATCATGGTATTGTATCTAAAAAGTGTTTATAATAATCTTTTTTATTTCCTAAAAATTTATCTCTTGAAGTAGTCTCAAGCATTAATTTATAAAATATATCTAGATTTTGAGAGTTTTTTTCAGCTTCATAAACTTTTACTCATTTTTTTTCAGCTAATCTTATATTATATCTTCATTTTTGCTTCATATCTGATAGTATTTCATCAATAGATTTTTCAAGATCAATAATTGCTGTATAAGGAGTAATAAATTTCTTATAATATCATTTTTGAATTTTTTTCTCTCATATGAAAATAGGTTTTAGAGAAGAGATACCAAAAGTTTCTATTTGTAAAAATAGAGTTTTTTCTTTTTTACAAAGATCTATTAGTTTTTCTAGTGTTTCACTAGATATAGTTTTAACTCACAATACAAAAAGTCAAAATTGGCCCATTCAGATACTTCTTTTTTCTACAAAAACTCAATCTATTTCAAAGACTTTTTCAGCCTGGTTTGATTTAAGTAATAACTCTTTCCAAGTATTTGTTTGCCAGATAGACATAATTTTTAGTTGTTAACATTTAGTAATTTTATAGCATTGTTTGTTAGTTTTCTTCATCTAGAAGTTTTTTCTAGAAATCATATTTGAAGTAAAAATGGTTCTACTACATCTTCTATGGTTCATTCTTCTTCTCAAAGTGCTGAAGCTATAGTTGAAAGCCCTACCGGTCATCACATAAACTTAGAATGAAGTGTCTGTATGTATTTTTTATCCAGATAATCAAGTCAATTCTCATCTATTCATATTCACTCAAATATTTCATTAAATGTATTTTCATCATTTATATCTTTTCAAATAACTTTATAATCTCTTATAATTTTTAAAAGTCTATTTGCTATACGAGGTGTTCATCTACTCCTTTTTGATATTTTTTCTATTATAGAAGAAGATATGTCTAGCTCTATTTTTTTTGCATTATTTGAAATAATAACTCAAAGATCATCTGATGAATAAAAATCAAGCTTCATAATATTTCAAAATCTATCTCTTAAAGGACTTGAAAGTGAAGAAAGTTTAGTTGTAGCTCATATTAAAGTAAAGTTTTTAACAGGCATCCTAACACTTTGAGCTCAAGTTCATTTTCAAACAATTATGTCTATAACAAAATCCTCCATAGCAGTATAAAGTATTTCTTCTATTTGTGATCTAAGTCTGTGTATTTCATCTATAAACAAAATATCTCACTCTTCTAAATTTGATAAAATGCTTACCAAATCAGCTTGTTTTTCTATAGCAGGTCCAGATGTGGTTTTTAGATGGCTTCCCATTTCAGATGCTATGATATTTGAAAGAGTTGTTTTTCAAAGTCAAGGTGGTCAATAAAACAAAATATGCTCTAGTGGTACTTTTCTTTTTTTAGCTGATTTAATAGAAACATCTAAGTGTTTTTTTATAAGTTCTTGTCATACATAATCACTAAGTTTTTGTGGTCTTAGAGATACTTCATTTATATCTATATCTTTTTTAGTAGAACTAACTACTCTTGAAGTATAATTATTTTTTGATGATTTAATTCACATGTATTTATTTATTATTTAATAATCATTAAAATTCAATCTTCTATATCTATTGGTATTATATTATATTTTATATTGTTATTTTCAAGATATTCCCAAAGTCATATCATTTTTTCTCTAAATTTTATTACATCATCTATTATAATAATTCAACCCTTATCAACCTTATTCCAAACTAGTTCTAGAAAATCTTTTGTTCTTCTTTTCATTCAATCTATAAATACAAAGTCATAAATATCAACTAGTTTAGGTATTTCATCTAAAGCATTTCAATTAATTGGAGTTATAATATCTAAAACTTGAGATTCTTCAAAGTTTTTTATTGCTTTATAAAAAGAAAGCTTAGAAAACTCTATAGTAGTTAATTTTCATCAAGTATTTCTAAGTTCAAAAGCAAAATTTATAGCACTAAATCAATTAGCTGTTCAGATCTCTAGCATATTTTTAGTATTTTGAATTTTTATAAGATCCCTTATAAATTTAGCATTTGTCTCACTTATATTTGGAATATCATTTTCTATTCAGTGTTTTTTTAGTTCTTTTAAGAATTTTTCTTGATCTATCATTTTAATAATTGAAAAATATTATCTGATTAATAATAAGTAAAATAACAAATTTTTTAGTATTTGTATCACTTTGTATAATATGTTAAAAATTATAATAATCAATTTATTTATAAAAAATTTGCAAAAAATACTTTTTTTATTATGATATGCGAGTTTTAAAAACTATTTTAATTTTGTAATTATAAAAAAATGTCAAATAGTGTATTAATAAAAGAAATTCAAAAAGAATTTCTAAAAGATAGACCTGATATTAGAACTTGAATGGAAGTTGAGGTATATCAAATAATAAATGAATGAAATAAAACAAGAACTCAAAGATTTAAAGGTATAGTTATTAAAACTGCTTGAAAAACTCCTTTAGAAAAAACTATTACTGTTAGAAGAAAAGTATGACCTTTTGGTGTTGAAAAAATATTTGCTGTTCATAGTCCTACTATTGAAAAAATAGAAGTAATAAGACAATTTAAAGTTAGAAGAAAATCTATTAAATTTATTAGAGAATTAACTTGAAAAGCTTCAAGACTTAAAGAGGTAAGAAGTTAATAAAATAAAAAAAGATTTCTTGTATAAAGAAATCTTTTTTTATTCTTCCGGAATTTGAAAAAAAGCTCATCTAGAAAAAACTTTACTATCATCATTAGATGTTATAACAGGAAATACTATATCACACTTTCTAAGAGTTGCATTAAATTCTAATCTGTAATTACTACATAAATTATCACTATATAAATTTCAAAATATACCTGATAAGCTAGAAGGGAAATTACAAGTTCAGTATAATTTATGATTTTTCATACTCTTAGCTTCACAATATCAAGTATTAAAATTACAATTATATCAATTATTGCAAGATTTTAATTCATTATCACTACACTTGTTATCTAAAATAGGACATCAATCATTTTCTTTTACTCATGGAATAAAAGGACATTTATCTATATAATCTGGAACTCAATCTCAATCTGTATCTTTTGTTTTATCTAATAAATTTTTATTATTTATTTGATTAATTTTATCAATAATATTTTTAATACCTTCATCATCTGTTTTTTCTTTTAACTCTTCCAATTTATCTAATAAATCTTTATTATTTAATAAATTTTTATTATTTATTTGATTAATTTTATCAATAATATTTTTAATACCTTCATCATCTGTTTTTTCTTTTAACTCTTCCAATTTATCTAGTAATTTATCTAAATCATCGATATCATCTTCAGATAAAGATTCAATTACTATATTTGCTTTTCTTTCTATTCAATTCTCTCTAACTGTTAACTCAACAAAATAAGTTCAAACATCAAAAAAATTTGATGGATATTTTTGATTAGATGTATTTCAATCTCAAAAATCCCAAAAATATTGTGCATTATCTGAAAATCACTCTACTATAGGTACAAAATCAAAATTAGCTGGTCAAATTTTAGGCAAAACACTTTCAATATTAACTCAATAAAATTTATCCTCTTTATTATCAATATTTCAAAANCTTCAAAGTTCCATACTTGATTCAGATATACCTCAACANTTGTCAATTACAATTAATCTTACTTCATATATTCAATCTCAAAATTCATGATTATCTATATTTTTTTTGTTATAAGTAGTNTATTCAAGAGTTTCTTTATTTACAATATACCATANATAACTATCAATACCTTCNGGACAAAAATTTATAACTTTTGATTCAAAAGCATATCTATTAACATCTCAAGATATATCTATTTTATCACACAAATCAGCATCTGGATTACAAACATCTATACCAAGTGTAAAATCACTCTCTCTAGAATCAGAAAACTCACATCATCAAGTAACTTTTTGAAAAAAATATGACATATTTAAAAAATATTCTCTAGTTATATTTTGTTTTAATCATAAATTTCTACTATCATTTGGTTCTAATAATCTCAATGTTTTTTCATTCAAATCTCTGTCATAATATTTTATACTTGTTTCTAGTGCCGTAATCACATAAGGATAAAAAGAACTTGAATATATTAGGTCATCATAAATATGTTTATCATTTTTTTTCATATCATAATCAACAAATATTGGTGAATGTCTTAAGATTATAGCTATTGCTTCTTCTAATGTTATATAATTTTCAGGACAAAAAGGTGTTTGATTAGGATCTGATACTCAATTTTCACATTTATGTCAATCTGAATAACCTTTAACAACTCCATCATCAAGAGCTTTAGCAATACAATAAAAATTTTTATTATCTTTTGATACATCAAAAAAAGGAGTTGAATTATGATATTGATGTAATAATTTAGCACTTACAGATGGTTGCTTACAATCTTCACATTTTAATTCCATTACCATACTAGTAAAATCATCTCTTTTTAATAAAGATAATGGATTAAATCTTCAATTTTTATCAGGAGTTATAACTCATGCATCATATAAACTCTGAAGTTGTGTTAAATATTTATAATCACTATTTATATCACTAAAAACATCCTCAACTCTATCTGCTTGAGCTTGTATAAAAATAAAATATACAAAAATAAAGATAGTGATTCTAAAAAAAATTTTCATATTTTTATGTTTGAAAATAAATATTATAATAGAGCATACATAACAATTCATGCTGCAACTGAAACATTTAATGAATTCTTATTTCATAACATTGGTATTATAACATGCTTATCAGAATTAATCAAAACTTTTTTACTTACTCAATTAATTTCGTTTCATAAAACTAAAGCTATATTTTTTTCTTTATATCAAAAAAGAGTTTTATAATCTTGAGCTTGAGGTGTTAGCTCTACAGATATAATTTCATAATTTTTATCTTTTAAATCTTTTATAACATCCATTATTTCTGAATAATATTCCCAATCTATTGTATTTTGAGCTCAGAGTGCAGTTTTTGATATATCTCCTCTTGGAGGAGTTGGAGTATGACCACATAAATAAATTTTTTCAAATCAAGAACCATCTGCATTTCTAAAAATAGCTCATACATTTTGCATTGATCTAATAGAATCAAGAATAATAACTTTTGACATAATAAAAATTATAAAAAATAAATTTATAAATTTAAAAAACAAAAGAATTTAGTGTTTTTTTCATTTTTTATCAATAATAACAGGATCATATCATCATTTACTCCATGGCATACATCTCATAATTCTAAAAAATCAACTAAGTCATCACTTTATTGCTCATTTTTTTTCTATTGATTCTATCATATATTCAGAACATGTAGGTATATGTTTACAATAAGGTGTGCGATTTATAGCTTTAGCCCAAAATGAATGATCTGGAGAGATAAATTTTTGATATAATTTAACTATTTTTATTAAAAACCTTTGTAATATATTCATAATATATGATATTAAAAAATATTTTCTAAAAATTATCACCTATTAATTTTTTTAACTCATCAATTCATTTTCCAGAATAAGTACTTATAAATATAGGATTATAATGCATATATTTCTTTCTTATTTCATCTAATTTTTCATTTGAAATTAAATCAATTTTATTAAAAACATAAAGTCTTTTTTGATTTGCTTCTATATCTTTTAATATATTATCTACTACTGATATTTTTTCGTCACACTTAGGGTCACTAACATCTATTAAATGAATTAGCAAATCTGACTCTATAGAATCCTCTAAAGTTGAACTAAAAGCTTGAATTAAATTTGGTGGGAGATCTCTTATAAATCAAATAGTATCATTTACTAAAAACTCTCTTGGTTTATTATAAAAAACTACTCAAGAATCATCAATAATTGTGTTATTTTCTAATCATAAAACCATTTTTCACACACTAGTACCAAGTGTTGCAAAAAGTTTATCTTCTGATAATACTTTTTTTGAAGTAATAGCATTAAAAAGTGATGATTTTCAAGCATTTGTATAACCAACTATTCAAATAGTATTAAGTCATTTTTTCTGTCTTGATTTTCTATGTTCAAGTCTTACTTTTTTGAAATGTTCTAATTCTTTTTTTATTGCTATTTCTCTTCTTTTTAAGTGAGATTTCATTATAGAAGTATTTGTTTCTCATTTACCTCTTGATCATTTATTACCTCATGCTCATTGACTTCAAAGCTCACTTGACATATCAAAAATTCTTGGTCACATATGTTTTATTCTAGCTAGCTCAATTTGTAATAAAGATTCTTTTGTTTTTGCATTTTTTTCAAAAATCTTAAGTATCAAATCAACTCTATCCCAAGCCTTTGCTCAAATAGTTTTTAATTTTTCATTTATATTGTAAATTTGAATTGGTTTTAGTATATTTCATAATATCAAAAGATTTGCATTTTTCTCTTTCATCTCTTTTATTATTTCATCAATCTTTCAGCTTCATATATATGTTTTATAATCAGGATGTCATCTTTTTTGTAAATGTGAGACAATTACAACTCAACCAAAAGTATTAACTAAACTTTCAAGTTCTTCCATTCTATCTTTCATTTCATCTTTAGAATCAATATCTGGTGGTAATAAATCAGCTATAAAAACTCTTAATTCTCAGTTTTGATATTCAAGATTTTGTTGTAATTGTTCTAAATCTCTTAGTGATTTTGTATTTGTCATAGT
>Ga0052835_100077_pt1 | contig 9661 bp, 18 predicted proteins | sample Wilsouwater61714_FD_53172 | JGI IMG/M metagenome (GOLD analysis project Ga0052835, IMG submission 53172) | Hot spring water microbial communities from Wilbur Hot Springs, California, USA - Wilbur source water - 6/17/14 | ecosystem: Environmental > Aquatic > Thermal springs > Unclassified ...
AAGCGATTGACGCAGTACCCGGAGCTCGTCGAGCGAGCCGCTCTGGCGCATGAGCCTCATCAGATCGTCCATTTCCTGCGCGATCTTGCCAATGACTTCCATGCTTATTATAACGCCCATGCCTTCTTGGTTGATGATGATGGATTGCGAAATGCTCGTCTGTCGCTGGTGGCAGCTACTAGGCAGGTGCTGGCGAATGGTCTGCAGCTGCTGGGTGTGACGGCGCCGGAGGAGATGTAAGTAATGGCGGCACGACGTAAGCCGGCGGCTGAGCGGCGCGATGCCAGCGTTCCGCTAGGTATCTGGATACTGCTGGGACTGTTGATATTACTACTGGCGGCCGTGCTGATTGTGTTGTTGATGCGCACGCCGGCAGCTCCGGTGAGTGAAGCTGTGCCAACGGCGCGCGATGTCCGCGAGGTGCGCAAGGAGCCAGAACAGGCAGCCGTACCACCGCCGCCTCGCTTTGAGTTTTATCGATTGCTGCCGGAACAGTCTGTGGAGCGCTCTACCGGTTCGACGGCCCCGCCCATGCCTACTGTGCCGGCCCCCGAACCGGCCCCATCCGTTGATTTGGCGCGCTTTGAGATCCAAGTCGGTTCGTTTAGGAACAAAGCGGATGCCGAGCGTCGTAAGGCGGAGGTCGCGCTGTTGGGGCATGCATCGGTGGTGACTGCTGCGCAGGTGCATGGCCAAACGTACTACCGGGTGAAGATCGGCCCCGTGGGATCGGCCGACGCGCGCCGTATCGAATCCCAGTTGCGGCAGGCATCTATCGAGCCATTGCTGATTCGAATCAAACCCTGAGGTGGGTCGGACGGATTGCCCGGGGCTCTCAGCCAAAACAAAAACCCCGCGAAGTAGTCACTATCGCGGGGTTTTTGTAGGTTGGCTTGTTAATCTGACTTAAGGGAATTGGTCGGAGTGACAGGATTCGAACCTACGACCCCTACGTCCCGAACGTAGTGCTCTACCAGACTGAGCTACACTCCGAAAGCATTGGTTGAATTGGATATTAGCTATTTCGATTAGCCGCCACATGCGCCAACGCAGCCAATGCGTCGCGGTACTTGGAGGCGGGTATCGCGTTCAGGGCATCGATTCCCTTTCGAGCTTCCTCTTTAGCGAGGGCGCGAGTATAGACAAGTGCGCCGGTGGATTCAATAGTCTTCCGGATTTTCTCCAAGTCGTTCCTGTTCTGCTGTTCAATAGCCTGACGGATGAGGCTGACTTCATGTTGGTCGCCGCGCTGCATCGCAATGATCAGGGGCAGGGTCGGCTTGCCCTCGGCCAGATCGTCACCAAGGTGTTTACCGGTCTCCCCTTCATCTCCGTCATAGTCCAGTACATCATCCATCAGCTGAAACGCCGTACCCAGATGCACTCCATAGGTGGCCAGGGCATCTTCCTGTTCCTGGGGTAGATCCGCAGTACGGCCCCAAGTCGGGCCGCGGCCTCAAACAGCTTCGCGGTCTTGCAGTGAATGACCTCCAAGTAGCGTTCAACCGTGGTGTCAGGGTCGCCACAGTTCATGAGCTGCAATACTTCGCCTTCGGCAATTACATTGGTGGCGTGTGGGCCAGGATCTCCATGACCCGCATTTTGCCCACCTCCACCATCATCTCGAAGGCGCGGGAGTAGAGAAAATCGCCAACGAGCACCGAGGCGGCGTTGCCAAACAATACATTAGCTGTATCGCGCCCACGTCGCAGGCTCGATTCATCCACGACATCATCGTGGAGTAGGGTGGCGGTGTGAATGAATTCCACGACGGCAGCGAGCTGCGGCGCCCATCCGCTCTTATCCCCTGCGGCACGGGCGCTGAGTACCGTGATTAGAGGGCGAAACCGTTTACCACCGGCACCGATGATATAGGCCGACAACTGGTTGACCAGCGCGACATCCGATGCCAGTCGGTCGGTAATGACCTTGTTTACCGCTGACATGTCGTCGTTGGTCAGGTTGCGTATTTCTTCCAGTGTCATCATCGGGGTAAGCCGTGCTTGAATTTAAGTGTGCTCTAAAGATACACCAAAAGCCCCAGTGCGAGGGCGGTTGATGGGATTGGGATATGGGAAAAATGCCTTTGGTTGCTTCATCGGCAAAAGATCACTAAAATGCCGCCCCAAGCCGGCTTAGCTCAGTTGGTAGAGCAACCGCCTTGTAAGCGGTAGGTCGTGAGTTCGAGTCCCACAGCCGGCACCAAATTTGTCAGCAATTTGTTGTTGACATGCGTTCGGTCGTGGCTAGAATGGCCGGTCTTTGGTGGGGTTCCCGAGCGGTCAAAGGGAGCAGACTGTAAATCTGCCGGCACTGCCTTCGAAGGTTCGAATCCTTCCCCCACCACCATATTCATAGGTGTTGGTCGCAATCGACGCCTTAGGTTTGCGGGTGTAGTTCAGTGGTAGAACCTCAGCCTTCCAAGCTGATGGCGTGGGTTCGATTCCCATCACCCGCTCCAAACGCTCATGTAGCTCAGATGGTAGAGCACGTCCTTGGTAAGGACGAGGTCACCGGTTCGATTCCGGTCATGAGCTCCATTTTTCAGGTGATCCTGTTTCAGGAGATTTGGCGATGTCCAAGGAAAAGTTCGAGCGTAGTAAACCGCACGTAAACGTTGGTACGATTGGTCACGTTGACCATGGCAAGACCACGCTGACTGCGGCGTTGACCAAGGTGATGGCCGAGACATATGGTGGCGCGAGTGTGGCCTTTGACCAGATTGACAAGGCACCTGAAGAGAAGGCGCGTGGTATTACTATCTCCACCTCACATGTGGAGTATGAGTCTGAGAAGCGTCACTATGCGCATGTTGACTGCCCGGGTCACGCTGACTACGTCAAGAACATGATTACGGGTGCGGCCCAGATGGACGGTGCGATTTTGGTTTGCTCTGCTGCGGACGGCCCGATGCCGCAGACCCGAGAGCATATCTTGCTGTCTCGTCAGGTTGGTGTGCCGTACATTGTTGTGTTCTTGAACAAGGCTGACATGGTTGATGATCCGGAGCTGTTGGAGCTGGTCGAGATGGAAATTCGCGACCTGCTGAACACCTACGAGTTTCCGGGTGACGACACCCCGATCATCATTGGTTCTGCGTTGAAGGCGTTGGAAGGCGACCAGTCTGAGATTGGTGCTCCGGCGATTATCAAGTTGGTTCAGGCGATGGATGAATACATTCCTGAGCCGGAGCGAGCGATTGATGGTAGTTTCCTGATGCCGGTTGAGGATGTGTTCTCGATTTCGGGTCGTGGTACGGTGGTGACTGGTCGTATTGAGCGCGGCACTATCAAGGTGGGTGAAGAGGTTGAAATTGTTGGTATCCGCGACACCCAGAAGACCACCGTGACCGGTGTTGAGATGTTCCGCAAGCTGCTGGATCAAGGCCAGGCTGGTGATAATGTGGGTATCCTGCTTCGTGGAACCAAGCGTGATGAGGTTGAGCGTGGTCAGGTTCTGTGCAAGCCGGGTTCTATCAAGCCGCACACCAAATTTGAAGCTGAGGTGTATGTGCTGAGCAAGGACGAGGGTGGTCGTCACACGCCGTTTTTTAATGGATATCGTCCGCAGTTTTACTTTCGGACTACGGATGTGACTGGTTCGGTGAGTCTGCCGGAAGGCACTGAGATGGTGATGCCGGGTGATAATGTTGCCATGACGGTCAGTTTGATCAGCCCGATCGCTATGGAAGAAGGTCTGCGCTTTGCTATCCGTGAGGGTGGGCGTACCGTCGGCGCCGGCGTTGTATCCAAGATCATTGAGTAATTAAACATGGCTGGTCAAACTATTCGCATTCGACTAAAGTCGTTCGATCATCGTTTGATCGACCGTTCTGCTAGCGAGATCGTCGAAACGGCCAAGCGGACTGGTGCCCGTGTAAAGGGCCCCATTCCGCTGCCCACTCGTAAAGAGCGTTTCACTGTCCTGATTTCTCCCCACGTCAATAAGGACGCACGCGATCAGTACGAGTTGCGTACCCACAAGCGTATGCTTGATATCGTCGATCCGACGGACAAGACCGTGGACGCACTGATGAAACTGGATTTGGCAGCCGGTGTAGATGTTCAAATTCGTCTGAACTAAGCCGGGTGAAGGGCATGGCAATACTAAGTTCTTGCTATGCCTTAAATCTTTGCTAAAATACGCCACTCTTTTTTCAGCCCGATGCGTATTGTGCGTGTCGGGCTGGGCTTTTCCGGTGAGCCGGTCAATCGTAATCGGCACCGTTTCAAGAGGATAAGAGAATGTCATTAGGTGTAGTCGGTCGCAAGGTCGGCATGACTCGGGTTTTCGATGAATCCGGCGTGTCGACTCCAGTGACTGTAATTGAGGTAAGCCCCAATCGGGTCTCACAACTTCGCACCCCGGAAACCGATGGCTATTGCGCCATTCAGGTGACCACTGGCGAGCGTCGCTCGTCCCGCGTGACCAAGCCGATGGCGGGTCACTTTGCGAAAGCGGGCGTTGAGGCTGGTCGTGGCGTTTGGGAATTTCGCGTGGATTGCGACGTGTTGAGCCAGTACCAGCCGGGTTCTGAAATCACGGTTTCCATATTTGAAGGCGTGCCTGCGGTGGATGTTGCGGGTAAGAGTAAGGGAAGGGGCTTCGCGGGTACCGTCAAGCGTCACAACTTCCGGACTCAAGACGCATCCCACGGTAACTCGCTGTCACATCGTGTACCGGGCTCTATCGGTCAGAACCAGACCCCGGGTCGGGTATTCCCGGGTAAAAAGATGGCGGGGCACATGGGTGCAAAGCGCGTCAGCGCGCTGAATCTGAAGGTGGTTCGTGTGGATGCTGAGCGTGGTTTGCTATTGGTGAAAGGCGCAGTGCCAGGCGCCACCGGTGGGGACGTAATCGTTCGTCCTTCCGTGAAATTGAAGTCTTCAGGGTAAGCGTCATGGAAGTCAAAGTGCTTAACGGTAGTGCGCTCACCATCTCTGACAATGTTTTCGCGCGTGATTTCAATGAAAGCCTGGTGCACCAAGCGATTGTGGCTTATTTGGCTGGGGGTCGTGCCGGTACTAAAAAGCAACTGAGTCGTGCGGAAGTTTCCGGTGGCAACTCTAAGCCTTGGCGTCAGAAGGGTACCGGTCGCGCGCGCGCAGGTACTACTCGGGGCCCGATTTGGCGTACTGGTGGCGTGACCTTTGCGGCCCGTCCCCGCTCCTATAAACAAAAGATGAATCGCAAGGCCTACCGCGCTGCGATGCGTTCCATTTTCTCTGAGCTGCTGCGTCAAGATCGGTTGGTCATTGTGGACGAGTTCAATGTTGCGGCCCCCAAAACTAAAGAGGTGCTGGGTGTGCTTAACGGCATGGGGTTGGATACAGGTCGCCGTCTAATTGTGACCGAGGCGTTTAACGAAAACGTGTATCTGGGATCGCGAAATGTGATCGATCTGGGCTACTTGACGGCGGCTTCGTTGGATCCGGTAAGCCTGGTTGGTGCCGACAAGGTGGTGATGACCGTCGGCGCCATCAAGATGGTTGAGGGGTGGTTGTCATGAGAAACGAACGTCTGCTTCAAGTGCTGCGTGCGCCAGTGGTAAGCGAAAAAGCAAGTCGTGTTGCAGAGAACAACCAATACGTCTTCAAAGTGTCTCGTGATGCCACTAAGGCCGACGTTAAGGCGGCGGTTGAAATGGTATTCGACGTGAAGGTTAATGATGTTTATGTGGTCAACANGCCGGGCAAGGCTCGTCGCTTCCGTAATATCAGAGGTAAGCGTGCGCCCTGGAAGAAGGCTTACGTGACTTTGGCTGAAGGTCAGTCCATCGATTTTGGCATATCTGCTAGAGGGAGGATTAGTTAATGGCTCTTATCAAAACCAAGCCGACCTCGGCGGGCCGTCGNGCAGTTGTCAAGATTGATAGGTCGGATCTTCACAAAGGCGCCCCTTACGCGGCGTTGCTTGAGAAAAAGTCCAAATCTGGTGGTCGTAATAACGCCGGTCGTATTACGGTTCGTCACCGTGGTGGCGGTCACAAGCGGCACCATCGTGTTGTCGATTTCAAGCGTAATAAGGATGGTGTGCCATGCGTGGTTGAGCGTCTGGAGTATGATCCGAACCGCAGTGCCCATATTGCACTGGTTCGTTATTCAGACGGCGAACGTCGTTACATCCTGGCGCCTAAAGGAGTGAAGGCGGGCGATTGTCTGCAATCGGGCTCGGATGCACCTATTCGTATCGGTAATGCGCTGCCGTTGCGTAACATTCCGGTTGGCTCAACCATTCATGCTGTTGAGTTAAAGCCCGGTAAGGGTGCACAAATTGCACGTTCAGCTGGCACCTCTGTTCAGTTAGTGGCCCGAGAAGGTGCCTATGCCACGCTGCGTCTGCGCTCGGGCGAGACGCGCAAGGTGTTGTCTGAATGCCGTGCTACTCTGGGTGAGGTGGGTAATTCCGAGCACAACCTACGTTCACTGGGTAAGGCTGGTGCCAAGCGCTGGATCGGTATTCGTCCGACCGTTCGTGGTGTCGCGATGAACCCGGTAGATCACCCGCACGGCGGTGGTGAAGGCCGCACATCTGGAGGCCGTCACCCGGTTACTCCGTGGGGTGTGCCGACCAAGGGCCACAAAACCCGGACTAATAAGCGTACGGAAAAATTCATTGTCCGTCGTCGTAGCAAGTAATAAGAGGATTTTAAGGTGCCACGTTCACTGAAGAAGGGTCCCTTTGTGGACCATCACCTGCTGAAAAAGGTGGAAGAGGCCGCTGCTTCTGGGGTCAGGCGGCCCATAAAGACCTGGTCCCGTCGTTCCATGATTATTCCGGAGATGATCGGTCTGACCATTGCAGTACATAACGGTCGTCAGCATGTGCCGGTGCTGATTAATGAAAACATGGTTGGTCATAAGCTCGGTGAGTTCGCGCCTACACGTACTTACAGGGGGCATGTGGCCGACAAAAAAACGCGCCGCTGAGGAGATTGAGTCATGCAAGCTAATGCAACACATCGTTACGCGCGTATTTCTGCTCAGAAGGCGCGTCTGATTGCGGATATGGTCCGTGGTCAGTCTGTAGCAGCTGCGATCGAAACTTTGACCTTTAGTACCAAAAAAGGCGCTGGTCTAGTTCTTAAGGTTATTGAGTCGGCTATCGCAAATGCTGAAAACAACGAAGGCGCCGATGTCGATCGGTTGAAGATCTCCGCGATTTCAGTCGATGAAGGTCCGACGCTGAAACGCTTCCGTGCGCGTGCGAAGGGGCGTGGTGCGCGTATCCTCAAGCGGACCAGCCACATCAGTGTCACCGTCTCGGAAGTTTAACGGAGAGTAGTCATGGGTCAAAAAGTACATCCGGTCGGCATTCGCCTCGGTATCTCCTCTGATTGGAGTTCTCGCTGGTATGCTGATTCCAAGTCGTTCGCCGGTAGACTCAATCAAGACCTCCAGGTGCGAATTCCTGAAAGAAAAACTGAAGAATGCATCAGTTTCACGCATCCAGATCGAGCGTCCGGCTCGCTCCGCGTTCATCACCATTCACACTGCTCGTCCAGGCATTGTGATTGGCAAGAAAGGTGAGGACATCGAGAAGCTCCGAAAGGAAGTAGCGCCGATGTTGGGGCTAGAACCCAACGCAGTGAAGGTCAATGTCGAAGAGATTCGCAAGCCGGAACTCGACGCCCAGCTGGTGGCGGACGGTATTGCCCAGCAGTTGGAGCGTCGCGTGATGTTTCGTCGCGCCATGAAGCGGGCGGTGCAGACTACCATGCGCTTGGGGGCGCTAGGTGTGAAGGTTAGCGTCGCTGGCCGTTTGGGTGGTGCCGAGATCGCGCGCACCGAATGGTATCGTGAAGGCCGTGTGCCGTTGCACACTCTGCGCGCTGACGTGGATTATGGTATTGCCGAAGCGAAGACCACATACGGGATCATCGGTGTCAAGGTATGGATTTTTAAGGGTGAGATCTTTGGTCGCAACCCGACTGACAATCAATCTGCCGCCTGATTGCCGGCTTGAAACGGTTTAACTATTGGAGCTTTGAATTATGCTGCTGCCAAAACGTACAAAATATCGCAAGCAGTTCAAAGGCAAAAACCGAGGCGTTGCCAACACCGGCAACAAGGTGAGCTTCGGCGAATTTGGACTGAAGGCACTCGAGAGAGGGAATATCACTTCCCGTCAGATTGAATCCGCACGTCGTGCTATTAGCCGTCACGTGAAGCGTGGAGGCAAGATCTGGATCCGNATTTTTCCGGATGTGCCGATCACCCAGAAACCTCTCGAAGTGCGCATGGGTAAGGGTAAGGGTTCTGTCGAGCACTGGGTCTGCAAGGTCCAGCCTGGCAAGATACTGTATGAAATCGAAGGGGTCTCGGAAGAAGTGGCGCGTGAAGCGTTCTCTCTGGCTGCTGCCAAGCTGCCGGTCAAGACCACGTTTGTTTCTCGGGTGATGATGTGATGAAAGCAAGTGAACTGCGTGAAAAGTCAGTTGACGAGCTGCGTGAAGAGCTGCTGTCGGTGCGTCGTGAGCAGCTGAACTTGCGTATGCAGCAGGCGATGAATCTGGAAGGCAAGACTCACTTGTTGAGAGAGGCACGTCGTAATATTGCCCGCATNAAGACAATTATCGCCGAGAAGGAGCGTGGCCAATCATGATTGCGAACAGCGAAAAAAAGAAAGCCCGTACCCGCGTGGGGACGGTGGTTAGTGACAAGATGGACAAGTCCATTGTGGTAGCAATCGAACGTCGCGTGAAGCATCCGGTGTATGGCAAGTATATTTCCCGTACCACCAAGCTGCACGTTCATGATGCCGACAACACCTGTCGCACTGGTGATCGCGTAGAAATCGTTGAGTGTCGTCCGATTTCAAAAACCAAATCTTGGAACCTGGTACGCGTTATTGAACGCGCTGCCGAGTAAGGGGGTGTATCGTGATTCAGATGCAAACAATTCTGGACTCGGCTGATAACAGCGGTGCTAAAAAGCTCCAGTGCATCAAGGTGCTGGGTGGCTCCCATCGTCGTTACGCCGGTATTGGTGACATCATCAAGGTCTCCGTTAAGGACGCAATTCCCCGTGGCAAGGTGAAGAAAGGCGACGTGTATAACGCTGTCGTGGTTCGCACTACTAAGGGCGTACGTCGTCCTGATGGCTCGCTGATCCGTTTTGATAGTAATGCGGCTGTACTGCTCAACAATAAGCTTGAGCCGATCGGCACTCGGATCTTTGGGCCTGTCACGCGTGAACTGCGAAGCGACAAGTTTATGAAGATCGTATCGCTTGCGCCCGAAGTGATTTAAGGGAGACGTAACAATGCGCAAGATTCGTCGAGGTGATGATGTTATCGTCATTGCCGGTAAAGACAAGGGTCGCCGGGGTACTGTGCTGCGAGTGGTCGCCAAGGGCCGAAAAGTTGTGGTTGAAGGCATTAACATCGTCAAGAAGCATCAAAAGCCAAATCCGTTGTTGGGCCGTACTGGTGGAATTATCGAACTGGAAAAGCCGATTGATATTTCCAATGTGATGCTGTTTAATCCCGCGACCCAAAAGGGTGATCGGGTCGGCTTCAAAATGCTTGAAGACGGCCGTAAGGTTCGCTATTTCAAATCTAACGGCGAAGTCGTTGATACATAAGGGTTTTTATTAAAATGGCTCGACTTCAGGAATTTTACAACCATACGTTGCGTGGTGAGCTTCAGTCGAAGCTCGCC
>Ga0052835_100078_pt1 | contig 9625 bp, 5 predicted proteins | sample Wilsouwater61714_FD_53172 | JGI IMG/M metagenome (GOLD analysis project Ga0052835, IMG submission 53172) | Hot spring water microbial communities from Wilbur Hot Springs, California, USA - Wilbur source water - 6/17/14 | ecosystem: Environmental > Aquatic > Thermal springs > Unclassified ...
CAAATGTCCGAGACAGCTTTGGCGCCAAGACTCTGCCGCCTGTTGCGAACTTCGTACTCCCTACACGTAGGCAGGTTGTAGGTGTTAAAGGTGCAGCTCATGAGGTTAGGCGTGAGGGAGCCCTAGACCGATTTGGTGCGCGATCTGGGGCTGTTGCACGTGGTTTCATGGTTGTGCGCGATGTCGCCGCCGCGCGATCTGCGGTCACTATAGCTGCGACCATACCTGTCTACGTCTCAGATGCGGCTGGCGCACGAGGCAGGGCGCAAGGTGGAGTAGTGAGCCGAACCGACGTCGCCGACTCGTTCGCTGCGTCAAGCGCTATTGCCGAAGTTAGGATCACGCCTAAGCCACTCCGAGATTCTGCTGCGGCTAAGAGCTTGGTAATCACCAAAGCCCATGTCCAAGTAGGTGTTAAGGACGTCTTTGCGGCCGATGATGCTGCGCGTGTCTTTTGCCGAGCTGCTGTCCGTGAGTCTGGCGGTGTGCGAGGCAGTGTTATCTCCGACTATGCGTCACGCGGGGCTGTTAGAGATGCTGCTGGCGTCTCGGCTAGTGCCGTCGGGGTTATTAACACTCGCAGCATCGCCCGAGAAAAAGGACTCGTCAGCGCGCGGGTTACGTCTAAGGCTGTTGTGCCGTCGTATGCGCGCGACAAGATGGCGATTACGGACTACATCTACTTCCCTAGGTCGAACAAAGTTGTTGGCCACGACACTGATGTCTGGACGGCGGATATGCGTTCCTGGGGGATGAGCCGTTATGTTGGGCATCCGGTGACTGACTTCATCCCGAGATGGATCGGTGCTAACTCGGAGGGGCTTCTCGCCCCTGCTGGATGGATGGCGAATAGCTATATCGAGACTCCTGATGTGAGGTTCTCGTCCGTTAGCGCTCAAGAGGTTAAGGCTGATCTAAACACTCGCAAGCGGATCAATCATGTCTACACGTACTCTGTGCATGAGTCGCCGTTGAAAGTGACTGTGACGGCAGATGTCAACGGTAGGCGCGTTACGCAGGTCTATGCCCAAGACCCTCGGCCGAGCGATAACACGCGGGCAGTTAGGTGCAAGGTTGGGCGCGGCTTTGCGTCTAACTACATCAAGCTGCGGATTGGTGGTGAGCCATTTGACTTGAGTCACTGTGAAGTAGAAATCTCTAACACCCGTCGGAGAGTGTGACATGAGTGGTAAGTTTATTGACTGTGATGTGACGCTAGTCAATAACCTCCCTGACTCATCGGAGGTGCACAAGAATGTCATCAACAAGGCCGACAGCATACTTGGGCGGATCGATGCGCTGCACGACACGTCCGACGATCTCAGCAAGATTGCTGAGAATATACTTGAAAAAATCAAGTCTTTTGACGTCTCTATAGATGAGATCAGCTATTCTTTCGAGCTGGGGGACTATACGAGGGCGGAGTTGGGGCAGGGCACCCCGCCGAATGTTCTGAAGGATATTTCTATCGACCGGGGTAGTTTTGGTGATCTTCCTTCAGTCGACGTTAAGGAGTTTGAGTCTTCGTCGATCGAGGCTCCGGACGCACAGTCTTTTTCGTTCCCAGAAGCCCCCACGTTACCTTCAGCGGGCGCTGCGCCCAATCAATCTGCGATTGGGAACATCCCTGAAGTCCCAGACGCTCCTACTGTTGAGATTAAGACTTCAGAACTGCTTGGCTTGCCTGACTTTACACCGATGGTCGTCAATGAGATCACTGTCCCTGACATATCTCTTGCCGACCTTGATGAGATCGACCTCCCCCCGATCCCTGAATCAATGCTCGATCGTTATGAGAACATTATCGCTAAGACTCCGGAGCTGCCTGACTACGATGAGCAGACAGCTAAGGATGGGCTGAAAGCTGCGGAGGCGCTGCTCAGCGGCAACTTCATCTTGGATGTAGATGATCTTGAGCTGGGGGCGCGGCTTAACACTCATCAAGCGACTGAGAGATACGTTAAGACGGTTAGTGACTTGTGGCGGCGTCGAGGCATGCCTGATGTCCGTGAGGGTCTCGCGGATCACTTGCACCTTGTGCGGCAAAGGGTGAAGGCTGATTTAGATGCGGATAGGGATGCCATCATTGAGCGGTGGCGGATGAGGCTACTGCCGGTGGCGATCCAGCTCAACGCTGAGGCGCATAGTTTCCTGGTGGACAAGCTCAACAAGCTCCTCGATGTGGAGTTCGACATCCTTCTTGCTGAGGCGGAGGCTAGGATCGGCCTTTATGCTGCAGCGGTTGCGAAGTATCGAGTAATGCTGGCGCGCGTGTCGCAGCAGGTTGCCAAATACAAGCATAAGATCGCCACTATCCGCGCGGAGCTCCTCAAGTACGCCGCTGAGGTGGATAAGCAGAAGGCAGTGGCGAAGATGAACGGTGTCAAGGCGGCAGAATACACCGTGTTGCAGAATGTGCAGGGGGTTAGTGTTGATGCGTTTTTAGCTCGCGTCGACGCTGTGAAGGCGAGTATCAGCGCCTTCGACGCGCAGATGCGGGCGGTGCAGGCTAAAGCTAAAGCCATAGGCGCGTCGCTTGCAAAATACGAGGCGGAGTCAGAGCAATGGCGGGGGGAGTTGATTTCTGTTAGGGCAGCCTACCGCACTCGTCGGGCGGAGAATCAAGCGATCATGGCACAAAACCGTGCTATTGCGAGTCAGATAAGTGCTGAGGCGCAAAGTTCGTCAGCGATTGCTTTTGAAGCGGTTAAGAGTGCGCAGGCAGTGTCGGCTACTGCGGCGATGTTACGAGCGGGGATCGCGAACCGAGTAGGGGAGTACGCGAAGACAGAGATCAACAACACCCAGTCCGCGATGGACTATAAGATGGCGGCGACGAAATATCGGATAGACGCGGCTGAAAAAGCGGCTGAGATGTTTTCTGACGTTGTGAACTATACAGCGATCCTAGGCAATAATTCGGCGATAGCGCGGGTAGTTTCTGCTGCTGCGGAACCTGTGGCTAGAGCTGCCGAGACCACGCAGAAGCTGCAGTCTCAGCTTGCGTCGGCCTATGTGGACTTAGCTCGCGCGGCGGCGGATGCGGAGGCTGCTAGACTATCTGGTAAGGCTGCGCGCATTAGGGCGTCGACTACACTGTCTGCTAGAGGGACGATCAACCACACTAATGGGGTGGCGGTCAATGGGTCGTTCAACAGCTCTATCACGGATAGCCACACGAACCAGTGTATTGCGAGTTACAAGAACATTTACATGTGAGGCGCTAGATGAGGTGTACCGGTTGGGGGGTTTACGGTAGGACTCTGTCGGCCCCTAATTTGAGCCTACAGTCATCCATTTTCGACAAGGTGATGGACTCTTTGGGAGACCTGACCATCACTGATGTCAAGTTCAACCTGCCTGATATGAAGCAGGTAAACTTGGGGGCGAAAGTAGGTGATATGGCGCGGGGCAAGCTAGAGAAGCCGGTTGCGCCGAGACTCTCTGATCCTACGTTTAGCGCTCCGAGCGTGTCGCTTGATAGCGTCACCTATCAGGCGGCGCAATCGATCAGTTTTGGTTTTAACTCCCCTGTCCTATCCAATGTCACGTATAGGGAAGGTAAGGAGCATTTGTCGGTTCCTGATGCCGCGCCTAGCCCAGCGCCGCTAGACTACCCAACAGAAGACTTGATAGATACTCCAGAAGCGCCTGACGTCGAGAAAGTTGCTGTACCTGAACTCAAGTACGGCGACCGTCCTGAGCTGACGCCGATCAAGCTAATCGAGTTCGAAGCTATCCCGCTAAAGCCTTTGGAGATTGACGCTAGCGCGCTGCAAGATATCTCGTTGCCTGACGTAGCAGAGCTCGATTTCCCCGAGTTTTCCAAGTACGAAGACGACGAGACGCTGAAGGAGCGCGTGGTACAGATACTCAACGGGGACGATGAGCTGACTCGCTGGGTGGGGAGTGTTGTGCAAGGCAAGCTATATGCCTCAGACATGCGTCGCAAGGCGCTGCTCGCCAAGCGAGAGATGGACAAGGTTTACGAAGAGGTTGCTGGGCGCAACTATGCGTTGCCTGCTGGCGTTGTCGACGCGCGCATTATGGAGATCGCGGACAATGAGATGGAGCAGGGGTACACCACAGCGCAGGCGATCAAGAAGGAGATTTATGAGTCCGCGATAGGGGTGATAACCACCGCCATCAAAGCCTCGCTTGATATTGAGCGCTACCACCTTGCGCATTATTTGGCGTTTGCGCGCAGGCTAATAGCGACGTATAAGTACAACATAGAGCTAGGTAAAGTGGTGTTCAACCAGATAGTTGAACTGTATAACATCCAAGTAAACCTAGTCGCAGCGCAAGTTGAGGCTTACAATGCCTACTTACAAACTCAGGAAGCGCAGATCCGTACAGGGATGAAGTCAATGGAGCTGCTCGATGCGCAGATCATGAACTTGGAGTCGCAGATTAAGATGTACGGTGCTGATGTGGAGACGTTGAAGGCCTCAGCACGTGCGATGCGGGGGGATGTCGAGCAGCAGACACTGCCGTTGGATGTCTATGAGGCGGAGTTGCGCGGGGTTATCGCGAATTTGGACATCGTGAAACAGAACATCGCGTCGTTCAAGCAGGCGATTGAGAATTACAGCCAGAGTACCGATTGGTACATGGACAAGATCGGCAGCTACGAGGCGGCGGTTCAAGCAGAGGCTTCCCGAGTGAATGTGAGTGAGGCCAATGTGCGCGCATACCGCGAGCTTTGGTCGGCGGAGAACACAAGAATGTCAGCCTACAAGACCTATCTCGACGAGACATTCCGTGTCGCGGACGGTGAGCTTAGCGCGTTCAGGGCGGCGTCGAGCGCCCAAAGGAGTTACTTGAGTAGCGCGGCGCAAGTACTTGGAGATTCTTTGTCTGTAGCTGAGGCTTACCAGCAGCATGTAAGTCGAAAAGCGTCGGTGCTGAGGGCTTACAACTCAGCAAACACAGGTTATGTAGAAGGAAGCGATCGCAGTAAAATGGCGGAAGCGCAGCTCGAGATGACCCAACAGATTCTTGATAACTCTGCGAAGGTAGAGGCTGGGCGCATACTGGCTGCTCAGGAAGGCATCAGAGTGCGTGCTGCTGGCGCGCTATCACAGGCTGGTGCGTCGATAAAACAGGTGTCTCTGAATGCCGCAGGCGCAGTCTCTGAGTCTGTTTCAGGGACATTCCGTGCATCTAGTCAAGAGTCATTTAACAAGAGCAGGCGGTTCTCACGTGTCTGCTCTGAAGAGACTAACGCAGCGAGAGGTTAGCCATGACAAGCGCCATAGGCTTGATACGAGAGGGTTTAGAAGAGCAGGATCGTGATGGCTCTTCTGAAGAGACTACGACGCCTGAAGAGCTTGTCGACAACATTGTGCGGTATGTCCGCCGGTGCTGGGTAGAGGCCCGGGACTTCAAGCGCCAGCACCATGAGAAGAGTCTAATTGAGGCGTCGTTCGCGCGCCGTGGGCTATACACGCCTAACAAATTGCGGGAAATTCTNAAGGTCGGCGGGAGCACAGAGTATGCGAGGATTGTGGCCAACAAGAGCCGTGTGCTTGAGTCATGGCTGAAGGATATCTTCCTGTCTCAAGACGAGCGTCCTTGGACGATCGCGCCGACTCCTGTCCCTGACTTGCCGGATGATGTGACGGCGGACATTCGCAGTCAGGTATCCGCATGGGTCGCTCAGATGTATGCTCAGGGGCAGCCTGTCCACCAGCAGGACATAGAGCATGTAGTCAACATGCGCATAGACGCAGAGCGCAGCAGGGTGAAGTCGCTGGCGGAACAGCGAGCTAGTCGGATGGAGCAGCTGATCGCTGACCAGCTTGCGGAAGGTGGGTTCGATAACGCATTCGCAGAGTTTATCTCGCATCTGACGACTTACCCGGCTGCGATATTCAAGGGCCCCGTTTTCAGGAAGAAAGAGCGCGTCAAATGGTCGAATTCTGATGGGGTTTTCATCCCGGAGATAGAGTCCGAGATTGTGATGGAATTCGAAGCGGTGAACCCCTTCAACGCTTACCCTGCTCCCGGTGCAGTTACTCCGCAGGACGGGTACTTCATCGAGCACATCACGATCACTGCCCGTGATTTGCACGCGCTGATCGGTGTTGATGGTTATGATGAGGCTCGCATTCGTAAGATACTCGACCGCGTAGCGACTAGAGGGGGCTATCGATGGCTGACGGACGCCAATGATTATGCGGCGAATGCTGGGGAGGAGATCAACACGTCAGAAGTAGCGCATCGCGCTTCGGAAGCGTCTTACATAGACGTGCTGGAATTCCACGGCCCGATCAGTGGAGCGCATCTAGCCGAGTGGGGAGTCGAAGGTGTGGACGATGACCCACAACGGTATTATGAAGCAACAGTTTGGCTGATTGATGATGAGGTTATCAAGGCGACGCTGAATGATGACCCTACTGGGCGTCGACCTTATTACAGCGCGTGTTACGAGCCGATCCCTGGGCAGTTCTGGGGTTACTCGATGTACGACGTTCTAGCCGACGTGCAGGGGGTCTGTAACGCAGCGATACGCTCGCTAGTCAACAACATGGCGATTGCGTCTGGCCCGCAGGCGGTTGTGAATGTGGATAGGGTACCTGCGGGGGAGGATATTACTAACATCTACCCGTGGAAAATTTGGCAGGTCAACGACTCGCAGCTAGGCAATACTGGGTTGCCGCCTGTTAACTTCTTCCAGCCAAACACGAACGTTAGTGAGCTGCTAGCCGTCTTAGACAAGTTCTACGCGCTGGCGGATGATTTCTCGATGATCCCGCGGTATATGAGCGGGTCGGACAAGATATCTGGCCCCGGCCGAACCGCCTCGGGGTTATCGATGCTATTAGATTCTGCGAACAAAGGGATTAAGTCTATTGTCAAAAGCATCGATCAGGGGGTTATGACNCCGTTATTGGAGACATTATTCCGTCATAATATGATTTATTCGGATGATGAGACGATTAAAGGCGATGCGCANGTAGTTGCTCGTGGTGTATCTAGCCTAATGCAGCTTGAGACCTTGCGGATGCGCCGGAATGAATTCCTACAGATTACGAATAACCCGATTGATAACCAGATTGTTGGGCTTGAGGGTCGCGCAGTTATTTTGCGGGAGTTTGTTAAAGCGCTTGGTCTTGATGCGGATAAGATTATCCCGCCTAATTTCGCCGAGATGGCCCGACAGCAGGCTGCGGATCAAATGGCTGCGGGTCAACAGCCTCCGATCCCTGAAGCTTCTCAGGAGCAGTTAATGGATGGTCGGCCTGTGACTGATTTTGCTAGCCCGTCGAGTATGATGCCGTGAGACGACCAAATGCCGAACAGTTAAAACAGCTTATGTTAATCCGCCAATATCCTAAAGTTCTTGAATATCTTCAAGAATTAGAGGAGGATTATATAAGCACTCTTATATCTGCAGTAGAAGAAGCAGAAGTGCGAAAATTGCAGGGCGCAGTTTCTACTGTACGCCGACTGCGACAACTTATCACTACTGAGCAGAGGTAAATTATGGCCATCCCTAAGCAAGTTCAGCAGCAGCACGAGCTCGCCGTAGCGATGATGCGCGGTGAGGCGGGTGCACAGCCGACTGAAAAAACTGAGAATGAGGCGCCGACGCCCGAGTCGACTAGTGAGGATCAAGCATCTTCTGAAGGACAAAGTACCCAGGAGCAAGTCGGCGAAGCCGCAGGCTTCGAAGCAAATGAGAGCGCTCCTGCAGAAGGGCAAGACCTAAGTAGTGAGCTCAACAAACTGCGTGAGCAGTTGGAGAAGTCTGAGCAGCGCTACCGGTCTTTGGACGGGATGATCCGCCAAAAGGACGCGACGATCCGTAAGCTAGAGACGCTTATCGCTCAGATGCAGACGACGCAGCCTGCTGCGGAGCAGAAGCAGGAGATTCAGAAGCCGCAATCGCCTCCCGCGGATGAGGTGAAGGATCGCTCGGAGTTTGGTGACGACCTCGTGGATATGGTCTACCGTGCGATCGACAGGCGTCTGGCGGCGATCGAGTCTAGACTGGCTTCGGTCGAAAACGTCGCGAAGGAGACACACGCTGAAGCGACAAGCACACGTCAAGCTAGATTCTTTGAAGCGCTAGACGCACGGGTGCCGGGCTGGCGTGAGATTGACAAATCTGAAGAATTCACACAATGGCTGCACGCATCCCCCTCTCGTGTTGAGTATGTCAAACAAGGGATGGCGAGATTAGATGTAGATGCGATAGCAGAGATTTTCGAGCTTTACAAAGTGGTGTCTGGCACAGGACGGGCTCAAGATGCCGACGCTCCAGCCAAACCATCACTTGGGAAGAAGGTGGCGCCGTCTAAAGGCGTAAGTAACACAGCCGCGCCTGCTGAGAAGAGAGCATGGCGACGTTCCGAAATTATTGCTGTGTATCAGAACCGACGAAAGTACTCTCAGAAGGAATTCGACCGGTTGCAGCGCGAGATTTTCGCCGCGCAGCGAGAAGGTCGTGTTGATTACACAAAGTGAGGTGATTTATGGCCTTTCCAGTCCATCCTAGTTCGCCTAACGCGGCATACCCTAGTCCCTTATCCGCCTATCCAAATTACTCGGGGGTGATGATCCCTGAGATTTGGTCGTCGAATCTCGTTAAGGAGTACTACGACGCCACGGTGTTGTCCCAGATCACCAACACCGATTATGAGGGCGAGATTTCGAACATGGGCGATAAGGTGATTATCCGTACTCAGCCCAAGGTGAGTGTTCGTCCGTACCAAATCGGCATGAATCTTGAAACGGAATTCCCCACTGGCGGCAAGATTGAGCTGTTGATCGATAAAGGTATGTATTGGCAGACAGCCATCGACGACGTTGTTGCCAAGCAGCAGGATATCGATCAGATGACCTTGTGGGCGCAGGACGCTGCTGAGCAGTTGAAGATTGCGCTCGACACTGAGGTTCTCGCGTTCGTGCCCGCTAATGTGCACCCTGCTAACACGGGCAACACGGCTGGTGTGCGGTCTGGCACCATCAATCTGGGCACGCAGGCTGACCCTGTGACCGTCACCAAGGACAATGTCCTAGAGTTGGTGCTGAGCCTCGGACAAGCTCTCGACGAGCAGAACGTCCCGGAGACTGGGCGTTACTTGGTCGCCCCGTTCTGGGTAACTACGCTGTTGAAGCTGTCCGACCTGAAGAGCACCTGCATCACTGGTGACTCCACGTCGCCGTTGCGCAACGGTTTGGTGGGTACGATCGACCGCTTCACGGTCTATAACTCCAACCTGTTGCCGATCAACCCGAACCAAGGGGCGAACGATTGGCGAACCGTTGTTCTCGCAGGTCACCGAGATGGTGCTACGTTCGCGACTCAGCTAACCAAGACTGAGACTCTGCGGTCTGAGAAGACCTTTGGTGACATCATGCGCGGTCTGGTCGTTTATGGATATCAGATGATTAAGCCGGAAGCAGCGGCAGTCGCGTATATTCGCTAAGCCATTATTGGTGTACTATAAAGGGTGCGAAAGCACCCTTTCTTTTTGGAGGATAGATATGACATTCTTAATCGATAAAAGCGGGCGCCGGTTTTTGGCGTCAAAAGATTTGGTCAATCGTTCTGATATGACTATTGTGTCAGAGCCTACTGTGACCGCGATCCCGCCCAGTCCCGAGAAGAACG
>Ga0052835_100079_pt1 | contig 9563 bp, 15 predicted proteins | sample Wilsouwater61714_FD_53172 | JGI IMG/M metagenome (GOLD analysis project Ga0052835, IMG submission 53172) | Hot spring water microbial communities from Wilbur Hot Springs, California, USA - Wilbur source water - 6/17/14 | ecosystem: Environmental > Aquatic > Thermal springs > Unclassified ...
CGCCATGCGCTACGAGGTTTGTCGTAAGGCTACAAGAATGCCATACCAAGTTATTGATGGGGAGGCTGCTGCCATGCTGATTACTAAAGGCGATGCTTGGCCGCCAGATGATTGGTCACCGTATGCAGATATACACCCCTACCATTGGGCCTTAGCGACAAAGTGTCGCTAAGACTAACAACCTAACTAAGGAGGAATAGAAATGACTCACAAGAAAATTTCACTCGCATTGTCTCGCTTGGCGTTGAACACACCGTTCTATGCCGCGCTGGCGTTGAGTACACCCATCGTCGAAGCAGACTCAATTCCTACCTTTGCGACTGATGGGTCGAAAATTTTCTACAGCCCTGACTTCGCGGACAGCCTATCCGTCGAAGAGATTGAGTTCGTCTTGGTGCACGAGCTAGAGCACATCGTTAGGCTGCATAACTTCCGCATGCAGGGGCGGGATCATCAGCGGTGGAATATCGCCTGCGACCATATCATCAATCTTGATCTGCTGAACATGCGTGATCTGAAGCCACCAATGCGAGATGGCAAGTTCATCGGCTACGCAGACGCGCAGTACGCGGGTATGTCATCCGAGCAGGTCTACGACTTGCTTAAGGACAATCCGCCGCCCACGTCTGACGACACTGCGAGTGGGCATGATGATTTGCTGCCCCCCAGCATTGAGCACGGTCAAACGATTCAAGACGTCGAGAGTGCGGTTAAAGGCCGGATACAAAACGCTGCGAACATCATTCAGGCGAAACATGGTAGGGGCGCGATTCCTTCGCACCTGCGCCACACGATCGAGACGATGTCGCAGCCTAAGGTTGATTGGCGTTATGTGCTCCGCGACTTCATGCTCGCTGCCGCCGCAGACTCCGAGTCCTGGGCGCGCGTCAACCGTCGGGTTCGTCATCGCGGGCTTAAGATGCCGGCTAACTATGCTGAGCGGATGGGATCTGTAGGTGTGATCGTCGACACGTCAGGGTCGGTGCACTATTACATCGAGCAGTTCATGGGTGAGCTGTCTGGTGTTGTGACAGAGGTCAATCCTGAGAAGGTGGTGGTTGTGTTCGTCGACTGCGAGGTGCAGGCGGTTATTGAGACTGAGCCTGAGTCGTTCGAGGCGGATATGGGCGATTACCTACATTCGCCGCCGTCTGGTGGGGGTACTGATCTTCGCCCTGCGTTTGAGGAGTTAGGGAAGCATGCATGCGATGTAGCAATCGTATTGACTGACTTAGATACACCATGGCCGGAAAAGTTTGACTTAGATGCTAACACGCTTATAATCAGCACAACTAGCGAATATAACGAGCCGCCATTCGGGCGCGTGATTGTGATGGAGGAATAAGAATATGGCTGGGCAACGCAATGTAGTTGCATTGATTCGTACGAAGGATTCCCCGCTCTACGCGGGGGTCATCCACCTACAAAAAGAGGGGTATTTCATCGAGATACTCAGCACGCCACCTATGACCAATGTAGGGCCGTTTCCGGAATACTCCCACGCTGTTAGTCAGGTCAAGTGGGCGCTAGGTGGCAGGCTGGATAGCATTACTTTGAAGAAGGAGATTAACCATGAAGAAGAGTAGTCGCATCGACGTCATCGGGCAAAACGGCAACGACGGCCTTCACTACAAGGTCGTTCAGCTCCGCCGATCTGAAGAGGCTCCGAAGGGAGGTAAATCAATCCCCGAGCGCATGGCGGATACGCTATCGAGTATGGGTACAAATTCGCTGAACCACCCGCAGAGCACTTTCAAATTGCCCAGCAGAAGTTTCCGTGACTTTGTTGAGCGCCAAGAGAGGAGGATGGCTAATGTTCGAACACGAGAGAGAACTGAAAAAACTACAAAATGAGGTCGAGCGTTTGCGATCGGAGGTAGAGCAACTGAAACGCGACAAGCAAGAATGGAAGAGTGCAGCACATTTGCTACTGATGAAGTTAGATCTACAGCACAAACAAGGAGCCAAAAAATGAGCGTAATCCACAACACAGCGATGATCGCCTATGTCCACGCCACCGCGTGGGCTGGGCGGAAATACGACGCAGAAGTCACTGCAGAGCTAAACAGAAGCAAGCAAGCCAAGCCTGATGCGTCACGGGTCAACAAGCTACTGGTCGGCAAGAATCTACTCATCCCTGTGACGCGTGTGATAGGTAAGCTGCGAGCTGCTTTCTACCGTCGCTCTCTGCCGTGGAGCGAAGATGGTGGCCGCCTTATGCCCGCGGCCATGTACCCTGAGTTCCTCAGCATATACAACAAGGCACAGGACGACCTAGAACAAGAGCTGGATATATTCATCGACGCCTACCGCAACGAGGTGAAGCAAGCCGCTAGACGGATGGGGGCGATGTTCAAGCTGGAAGACTACCCCTCGCCGTCGGACGTGCGGAGCCGGTTCTCGATGAAGTTCTACGTCCGCCCTGTGCCATCAGATGGTGGCTTTCGGGTTAGCCTGACTGACGACCTGCAAGAGGCTATCAAGCAGAATCTGCGCGAAGACATCGCCAATCTGACAGACAGCGCTATGCGGTCTCTGTGGAAGCAGGTCGGGGAGTTAATTGAGACTGTCCGAGATCGCCTATCAGACCCTGAAGCGCGTTTTCGTCGGGGGCTGTTGGACAACTTGATTGAGATCGTTACGAATCTGGACAAGTTAAATGTCACCAACGACCCCCACCTGCGTCAGCTCAGGCATGATGCTATGAGTGTGATCGAGCCGCTGCGCGATCCTGAAGTCATCCGCAATGACATGGTGCAGCGTGCAGCATCAGCGAAAGAGCTAAAAGCGCTAGCGGATCAGTATAGCTCACTTTGGAGTTAATTTGTGAAAGAGGAAAACGACAAGAACTTAACTGGCGACAATGCTGACCGCGCGGATGCTGTCACCCGTGCGGAACTAGAAGCGGCGATCGCCATAGCCCGAGCCAATTTGGTTCAGGCGCCCTACACAGGCCGATGCCTCTACTGCGGAGCAGTGACTGATGCGAAGCGTCGATGGTGTGACGCTGAGTGTCGCGACGCGTGGGAGGTAGAGAAATCTCAACAAACTGAATAGGAGGTAAATGATGGAAATTGAACGTGGCGTCCCAGTACCACCATTTCGTGGTAAGTACAACATCAGTTCAACCCTGAAGAAGATGCAGCCGGGGGATAGCTTTCTGCTGAAGGTCGATCTTTTGAAAGGTGATCGGACGAAACAGTTGCGACGGTTGCATGGCGCGGTGATGTCCGCGATCCGGACTTACCGCAAGAAGTATCCCAATCGATATGTCAGAACCCAGCGCGTCGGGTTGGACGGACTGCGGGTATGGCTTTTGGAGCGAGAGGAAGATGAGTCTCAGTCTAGTTAAGGAGGTGACCATGTATTACGGCGTTGAACAAAGCACTGATATGCGTAACAAGATGACCGTCATTAAAAAGTTTCGTAGCAAAAGTGCGCTTTTGAAATGGATGGAAAATTCCGGCGGCTTCACCTACGAAGACCCAGAAGCGGCTAGAAATTATCACCATTCATTTCGCAGTGGCTATTACCTTGAGGGAAGGGCCAACAAGAAAGACGACGTTTTTAGGTCGAGAGGTACGCGAGACTACCCGCTTACGAAGGATGACTTATTAGCGACTTACCTCCGTGTTTATGGAAAAGAAATTGAACGGGAGGATGAATGATGTCATGCAGCTACTACAAAATAAAAGAGCCGTTCACATCTATCGAAGTGAATCATCACATGATGGATAGGCTAGACATTATTTATTTTTACATCGGGTGTGCTCGGTCGGGGGATTTGATTGTTCCAAAAGATGCTACGCATCAAGTGCTGAGAATGTTTTTCGACACTCGAAACCCTGCTGTGAGCACTCATGCCCGACCTAATGGAGCGATAGCTAGATATGAATACATCAAGCTGAATCCTGATGAGCAGTTACTTTCGGAGTATGGTGATTTGGTTTTTGCGGAGGAGATTATCGAAGACACATCTTTGGAAGAATTGCCTACATGTGCAGATGCAGGTCAGGAGGAATGACATGGGTTGGGTTGGTTTCGACATTGAGACCAGCGGCGTCAAACCGGAATACGCTCTCCAGCCATGGAGGGCGAAATCCTCTGAGGCGTGGATACGCACAAGTGTTGAAAGTACCGCCACCGAGAACATTGCGCGTGTCTACGACCCTCAGAACACGTCAGAGACGTGCCGGGTACTTACCGATATGGTTCGCCGCTGGGTCGAAGAGAATCATACCATATGCACTTGGAACGCAACATTTGAGATCGCATGGCTGAGCGCCTATGTCCCCAGTGATCTGCTGCGCAAGGTTAAGTGGCTCGACGGGATGCTGCTTTGGAGGCATCTCGAGAACGCCCCTGAGTATGACACAGTAGCATCGAAGCGTAGATCTTACGGTCTGAAGGAAGCTGTCAAGGTATTCCTGCCGGATCGTGCAGGGTACGACGAGGGGGTGGATTTCCACGGAGAAGATGTGCTGAGGCTGTTGGAGTATAACGCGCTGGATAGTCGGTACACCCGAGCCATAACCAAGCACTTATATGACCAGCTCGCCCAGCACCCCCGCCGGCTACGCGCAGCGATGATCGAGACGCACTGCCTGTTTGATATCGCGTATGCGAACTACACAGGCGTGACGATTGATAGGGGTAGCATCGACGTGCTGCGCAGCAAGCTGACTGCGGATATTAATAACACGCTCGCTCAGCTACGCGAGCATGGTGCGACGGCTACGGTCATCTCATCCCCAGTGCAGCTACGCACGCTACTGTTTGAAACTTGGGGGCTGGAGCCAATTAAGCATGGCAAGACTGGCGCCAGCACGGACAAAGAGACGCTGCACGAGCTGTCGGCTGTTGACCCGCGAGTGAACTTGGTGCGCACCTATAGGGAGATGAAGAACAACCGCACTAAGTTTGTCGACAACATCTTGGCGGCCATTGACTACAACAACGACGGGCGGGCGCATCCGATCGCTAAAGTGTTCGGCACCTACTCTGGCAGGCTCACGTACGCTTCCGCTCAGGGGTCGGGCAAAGCCAAGTGTCAGATAGGCTGGGCGGTCCACCAGATGAAGCGGTCGGCAGAGTTCAGAAACCTCGTCGTTGCCCCCAAGGGCTACAGCATCGTCGAGTTCGACGCGGCTGGGCAGGAGTTCCGCTGGATGGCGGAGCTGTCCGAGGACGAGACCATGCGCCAGCTGTGTCAGCCTGGACAGGACGCGCACGCCTACATGGGCGCGAGCATCCAAGGGCTGAGCTACGAGGACGTCATGCAAGGCGCGAAGCAGGGTGACCCTGTGATGAAGTCGGCGAGGCAGCTAGGGAAAGTTGCGAATCTGTGCGTGGCTGGGGACACGATGGTGCTGACTGATCGCGGGCTCGTGCCGATCGTGGATGTGACTCTAGATGACCGTGTGTGGGATGGCGAGGAGTTTGTCACCCACGAAGGGGTTGTCTGTAGTGGTGTGCGGCCTGTGATTACCTACTGCGGGCTTACAGCAACACCGGATCATTTAGTTCTAGTAGATGGGCGATGGGAGAGGCTTGATGAAGCGAAAAGACATGGTTGGAAGATTGAATCCTCGATGGGGCCGGGATGGGCACTACGAGCCGGGCAATCTGAGGTTGGCGACACGCCGGGAGAACTTAGCCAACAGGCGGCTGAGCCGGTCTACGACATCGTCAACTGTGGCCCGAGAAGACGATTCTCCGCCAACGGACTGATCGTTCACAACTCGCTCCAATATCGTACCTCTGCTAATAAGCTGCGATCTGTGGCGCGCGTGCAGTACGGCATGGATATGGACGAGGCTACAGCACAGAAGGTGCATAGGACATATCAGCGCACTTACTTAGGCGTACCTAGGTATTGGAAGCGGCAGATTCAGCACATCAGCACGTACTTGTATGTCGACACACTTGCAGGCCGCAGGGTGAATGTCTCCCGCAGGATGTTGGCTACGGCAGAGTGGTCGGTGCAGTCGACGAGCATTAATTACCCAGTGCAGGGCACGGGGGCGGATCAGAAATATCTCGCCCTATCTGTGCTACGTCCGCTAATCGAACGCCACAGAGCGCAGTTCCTACTCGATCTTCACGACGGCTTGTACTTCCTAGTGCCGGATGAAGAGCTCGACGAGTTCATCCCTAACGCTAGGTACCTTTTGAATAACCTGCCCTACGAAAAAGCATGGGGCTACACGCCGAGCATTCCGCTGCCGTTCGACTGCAAGGTGGGTAAATCTTGGGGCAGTCTCGAGGAGTTGTGAGATGAAGTTTTTTCTGGAATCAGACGACATCCGCTGGCCGATCGTCAGCCTAGACCACCTAGACCAAATACGAGTCAATGCGCAGCATGCGGATATGACTATTCATCTGTCGTCTGGGGTGTTGAACTTGCTCAACGCCCGGATCGTGGATGAGACTGGCGTTGCCTACTCAGAGGAAGAGTTCCTCCGCAAGTGGAGGGATGTGAACGGCGAGGAGGCGGAAAGTGGNGACTGATCAGCACGTGATCCCNCTTGAGAAACTGCCNCCCCTGTCGTTCAGCGCCATGAGCGTGTTCCGTCAGTGCCCGCACCAATATTTGCGCACACGGTTGCTGAAGGATGTTGAGATTGGCGAGCCTCACCCTGCTGCAGTTTGGGGTAATGAGGCGCATAAGGCGCTCGAGGGGTATTTGAGAGATGGTGACCCTATGCCGGAGCGGTTCAGCATGTTTCAGGGCTACGCGCAAGCATTGGCGGGCATACGTGGCGACAAGTATGTCGAGGTTCGCTTGGCGGTGACTGAGGACATGAGGCCGACTGAGTTTTTCGATCGGCGGGCTAAGTATATCGGCATTGCTGATTATGTTGTTGTTCGAGGTGACACGGCGTTCATGATTGACCATAAGTCGGGGAAGATCAAACCCAATGATCAGCTCGCCCTGTGCGCCATTATGGCGTTTGCCAAGTGGCCGCAAGTTACAACCATCAAGGCGGCGTTTTATTGGCTAAAGCACTCTACTTACACCAAGTATGAGTACACCCGCGAGCAGATTGGGGAGTTAGATTCTCGGCTGTTCGCACCTACCCGCGCCGCGATACGCGCATCCGCGCAAAGCGGCACTTGGGTAAAGAGACCATCAGGGCTGTGCCCTTGGTGTCCTGTAACTGACTGTGAGTATCACAACGGAGGATAAGCGATGGCTAACATCATGTTGGATTTGGAAACCCTTGCTACGACGCCAAACGCTCACATCCTGAGCATCGGTGCAGTTATGTTCGATGAGGAGTCCGTCGGTAGGATATTTTACACCCCGATCGATGTGGCGTCTGATCAGTGTGGCGCGGAGATAGACCCGAAGACAGTCAAGTGGTGGACAGAGCAGGAGGAGGCGGCCATGAGTGCGTTTTCTGAAGATGGGGTGTCGTTCCATCGGGCACTTGATTTGTTCGGTTACTTCGTGAGGGACGCTGGCTACGATGTGTGCGTGTGGGGCAACGGTGCCGACTTCGACAACCTCATCCTCAGCTCAGCCTACGCCCGTGCCGGGATACCGCTACCTTGGAATAGATTCCGTAACCGCTGCTACCGCACGCTGAGTAGCTTGTTTCCTGACACCCCTCGATCCATAAGCCGCGTCGAGCACAACGCGCTAGATGATGCGATCAGCCAAGCTCAACATGCTATGCAGCTGCTAAAGCGCATCAAAGGAGGTCAGACCGATGACGCGTGATGAGATGCAAGCGGTCGTTAACCGCACCACATTCTATCGCGAAGCGGATGTGAAGCGGGTCGTGAGGCGACTGCTTAAGCAGCTAGGGGCGTTCCACTTCATGCCCCCAGCTAACACGTTCGGTCGCGCAGGTATCGCGGACATTATCTGCGTTTGGGACGGTCGCGCAGTCGCGATCGAGACTAAGTTTGGGAAGAACAAACCAACTGCCAATCAGATTAAGTTTGGCAGGGACTGGTCGGATGCTGGAGGGTTCTTCGCGGTAGTAAACGAGAACAACATTGTGGACATGCTACAGCTAGCTTTGCGTTACGTAGGAGGAGAAGATGTCAGTCGATTCAATGCGTGATTACAACTGGCCGGGGCCGTTTCAGCCCTACGACCATCAGCTCGAGACGGCTAAGTTCATCGTCAACAACCCGCGGGGGTTTGTCCTGAATGAGATGGGGACTGGTAAGAGCGCGAGCCTGTTGTGGGCGGCAGACTATTTGATGAGTCGAGGCGAGGTCAACAAGCTTTTGATCATTGCGCCGCTGTCTACGCTGACTCGCGTATGGCAGGACGAAGCGTTTCGGCTGCTGATGCACCGCCGTGTGGTGGTGCTCAAAGGCCCTGCCGAGCGTCGCAGGAAGATGTATGACTGGGATTGGGATATCGCGGTCATTAACTTCGACGGTGTGCAGGTGATCCAAGACCTGCTAATCCGTGACACCCAGTCCGGGGCCATAAACATGATCGCGATTGACGAGGCGTCCGCCTATCGCAACTCGAAGACCAAGCGGTTCGCTGTGGCTAAGTCGATAACAGACCATGTCCCTCGACTGGTGATGATGACTGGGACGCCGTGCCCAGAGGCTCCGACGGATGCATGGGCGCTGTCTGTGCTGCTTGGGAATAATCTCGCGCCAAAGTTCTTTGGGGCTTGGCGACGCGCGACGATGACCCAGAGGAGTCAGCACAAGTGGGTGCCGAAGCCGGATGGGTTCGCGCAAGCGTTCACAATCCTCCAGCCTGCCATCCGTTACCGCAAGGAGGATTGTATTGATTTGCCACCCCTGACCGTTGAAGATTGGGAGGTCGATTTGAGCGCCGATCAGAAGACGGCGTACAAGTTCATGATGCGTGAGATGGCGGTTGAGTTCGACAAGGAGGAGGGCAAGCTTCAGGCCGCTAACGCAGCAGACAAGATCAATAAGCTACGCCAGATCGCCTGCGGTGTCGTGAGGGACACAGAGACGCAGGAGTACTTGTTGCTCGACCACAAGCCTCGCCTATCGGCGACTCTCGCTGCGATTGAGCAGGCTGCGGCGAAGGTGATTATTGTCGTGCCATTTAAGGGGATCATCAATCAACTTGCGAAGGATATTGCCCAGTATTACAGCGTAGCGGTTATCAATGGGGATGTACCACCATCAGAGCGCGACCGGATCATTACGCAGTTCCGCACGACGCCGCATCCTCATGTGTTGCTCGTCCACCCGAAGGTGATGGCCCACGGTCTCACACTAGTCGAAGCTGACGTGATGGTGTTTTACGGGCCGATCTACTCCAACGAAGAGTCGAAGCAGATCATTGAGAGGATCAACCGCCCTGGCCAGAAGCGCAAAATGACGCTGATTCGCTTAGGTGCCACCGGGCTCGAGTGGAAGATTTACGCTAGGGTTGAGGACAAAGCTGCGGGGGAGGAGGCGCTATTGGAGATGTATCGCAGTGCGATGACGGAGAAGATTTAGTGTTGACACAGCTATAAAATTGTCTATAATAGACAGTACACAAACTGATAGGAGGATCAAAAATGNTAGACTACAACCGTTTAGTGCGCGTCTACATCAAGATG
>Ga0052835_100080_pt1 | contig 9523 bp, 11 predicted proteins | sample Wilsouwater61714_FD_53172 | JGI IMG/M metagenome (GOLD analysis project Ga0052835, IMG submission 53172) | Hot spring water microbial communities from Wilbur Hot Springs, California, USA - Wilbur source water - 6/17/14 | ecosystem: Environmental > Aquatic > Thermal springs > Unclassified ...
TAAAATTTTGTTAAATTAATATCTTGTATTATACAAATAATAAACTATAATCAAATATTATACAAATAATAAACTATAATCAAATAAAATAATATAAAATACATAATAAATTATTCAGCATAATTTGAAAAGTAGCTAAATTTGATAAAAATTAAAACTTAAATTGATGATTTATTACTTTTTATAATAATTTTAATAACAAAAATTTCAAAAATAAAAAAACTGTATAATGGCTGAGATTTAAGTTATTTTTATTCAAAAAAATAACTTTTATTGTATTTTTTTAAAAAATGAATATATTTTGTTAAAAACTAATTATATTATTTATTTTATTATTATGTACATATTAATAGCTTTAGTAATACTACCAATTATATTATTTAACTTATATCTAATATTATTAAATTCAAAAATATCAAAATTAGAAAAAAAAATAGTTAAATCATTTAAAGAAAGAAATAATTTAATTCCATCTCTATTTGAAGTAACAAAATGAGAAATATCTAGACATGATGATGTTTTTAAAGAAATAATTGCCTTAAGAAAAAAATCAACTTATAATAAAAATGATTCATTTATTGAAATAATAAACAATGAGTTAAAGATTCACAATGAACTAAATTTCATATTCAAAGTATGTATGAAAAATTTAAAATTAGAAAAAAATGAAAAATTTTTATTAATTAGGGATTTATTTTTAGAAAGAAGCAGTAAAATAGGTAAAAACATTGAACTTTATAAATTTATTATAAATAAGTTTAATAAATTATTAAAGTTTAAAAATATAACTATATTATGAATTTTTATAAATATACAATACAGAGATAGTATTTAACTTTTTTAATTTTAAAAAATTATGGAAAATATAAAAGAAAGTATAAATTTACTAATAAATGAAGTGTTAAATGATGTAGAAGTATTATGACCTAAAATATTATGATCCTTAATAATACTTATTATATGACTTTGAATTGCTTATTTATCATACTTAATAACTAAAATAATATTTAAAAAAATACATCTAAATGATTTAATAGATAAATTTAAAATAAGTAAAGATAGTGAAGTTTTAAAAAAAGATTTAAAAGACAACAAAAATAAAATTCAAAAACTAACTAAAAATATAAAAATAGATGAAGCTATATCCAAAGCTTTTTGATACTATATAGCATTAATTTTTTTAAGAATTTCTGTAAGTTATATGTGAATAACTGAAGTTGAAAGTTTTTTAAAAGACTTAACTAATTATCTTCCTAGCTTGTTTGTATGAATACTTATTTGATTTTTTGGTATAAGATTTTGAAATTTCATATATGGTATAACATATCATTCTTTAAAATTAACAAAACAAAAAACAGCTAAAGTAATAGCTAGTTGATCAAGAATTATAATATTTTTCTTTACTTTAATGTTAGTACTTGATTATACCAAAATAGTCTCTGAACAAATTATAAATACTATACTTATATGATTTATAGCAATGATTGCATTAGCATGAGGTCTTGCTTTTGGTTTAGGATGAAGAGATACAGCTAAAGAAATCATTGAAAGTTTAAAAAAATAATATTGACTTAAAATATTTTTTATTTATAAATAAAATAAATTATTATTAATTAATTGTTTATGAATACTTTACTAGATAAATACCTAAAGATTAATTCTATAGAAGAAGATTTAAGTATAGAAAAATACCAAGATATTATTTATAATACTTTTAACTACATAGAAAGTCTTATAAAAATAAAATGTGATGAATCTATATTATTAGAAAATATAGCTTTATGAGAATATAGTATTGAGTGAGTTAATCTTGAATATATAGATTTTTTGTTATTTGTAAATAAAACTTGATATGAAGTTTTTTGAAAGTTTTTACCTTCAGAATTAATAAATACTCAAAATATAAATACACTTAAAAATATAATTTCTTGAGAATTATTAATTTTATATGTAGATAATTATGAACATATAATTTTATTAAATAAATCTAACTATGAACAAATTGAAAAAATTATTTTAAACTAAAAAAAGAGATAAATTTATCTCTTTTTTAAATTTATCTAGGCATTCAGTAAAAATCAAGACCATTTACATCAACCATAGTTTTAGTTATAAAGTTTTTCTTTTTTCATTTTTTAAAAAATCATCTTTCATCTAATATTCATTGCTCTATTAAGCTTTGAACATTTTTTGTACTAAGTTTTTTCTTTGGAAAATTCTTTTTATTTTCAAAATAATGTTTTCTTTTCTTGTAAGATTGATTTTTTCTAGTTTGTGGATTTTCATTTCAAATATAAACTTTAGCCGAAGCCTTTTTATTTTTTGCCAATTTTCTAGCAGCAGCTTGTTTTTTTATTATTCTAGATGTTAAACCGTGACTATTTGCCATCTTTTATAAAATTACATTATAAACTAAAAACTGGTGTATATTCTATTAAAAAAACTTAATTTTTCAAATTTTTTTTATAAAGATTAATAAATATAACTATCTACTAGGAGGAATTTTATAGTAATCTAATAAAAATTCAGCAATTCTATTAAAAGTTCTTCATGCAGTAGCTCATCACCACTGACTAGTTCTTGGTCTTTCTACTCTAACAATTATAACAAATCTAGGATCATATGCTGGAGCATATCAAGCATATGATGCCATAGTTGATGCTGGTCATGTCTCATATCTTCATCTAGAAGCAATTTGAGCTGTTCATGTTTTTCATGCTATAAAATATCCTTCAATCTGTCAAACTCTAGCTTCACCATTTTCAACTCAATCAACTAATACATCAGTAATTATTTTTGAAGTTTCAGCTGATATAACACGACGAACAGGTTCACTTTTTGTCTTAACAACTCTTCAGTCCAAAAAGTCTATCTCTTTTACTATTTGTGGTTTATATAAAATTCAACCATTAGCTAAAGCACTATAGGCCGTTGCCATTTGAAGCATTGTAACTCAAATTCAAAGTCAATATGATGTAGTCAAAAGTTGTGCTTGAGACCATTTTTCTGGTGGATCTAATCTACCTGATACTTCTCATTCTAAAGTAATTCAGGTTTTTTTTCAAAATCAAAAATTATCTAAGTATCTATGATATAGAGTTTTTCAAAGTCTTTGTGCTATCCTAATCATTCAAACATTACAAGAATAATTCATAGCATGATTAAAACTGTGATATCCCAAACAAGCAGGATGAACATTTCTAATCGTAAACTGATCTATTTTTACAAATCAATCATCTTGATACATATCAAATCTATTTATTTCTCAAGAATCAATTCAAGCAGCCATAAGTATTGGTTTAAATATAGAACCTGGTTCATATATATCTTGAATAGTATGATTTCTGTAAACTCATGCTCATTGTCTATTTACAAATACATATTTTTGAACACTCCAATCATCAAATTCTTCATAATCAGCCTCTCTTAATAAAATCTTATCTCAATTAAAAAAATATTCATCTCAATTTACATTATCTACTGCCATAACTCTTGCTCATCTAAGATTTATGGAAGGTTGTGGATAGTTTTCAGGAGTAACTCTAATTAACTCATAAGCTTCACCTGGTCTATTAAGATCAAATCTAGGATGAGTAGCCATAGATATTATATCTCAATTCCTTGGATCCATAACTACTACATTTATATTATTTGCTCCATACTCAAAAACATCTTCATCCAAGATATCTTCTATAGCTTTTTGAATATTTCTATCTATTGTTATTGTTATATTTGCTCAAGGAGTTCATAATCTATCTGAATTAAGACTTAATGGTTCTATAACTCTTCACAATATATCTTTTTTTACTTTATTATCTCAATCTCTTCATCTTAAAATATTATCAAAATATCATTCTATACCATATCTTCAAATTCAAGAACTATCAACAAATCATATAACTGATGATGCCATTTTATTTTCTGGATAAAGTCTATGTCATCTTGAATTTAGAATTAAAAAAGGAAAAACACTATCATATATATCAAGTTCGTTATTTCTAACCATTTCTTTTTCTTTTTGAATTGTTTCATTTATGAAATTTGAAGTAGATATAGATAATTTATTATAAATAACTACATATCTAAGTGGTCTTTTCCTTATTAAATGCTTAAAAGTTTCATAATTTCATCATAAAACTTCTGTAAGTTTTTTTGCAACATAACTTTCATCTCATATAGCTTCTGGATTTACATATAAAAAATTAGAATTAACACTAACTCAAGCTAGATTTAATCTTTCAATCTCAAAAGATTCAGAAACTGTAAGGTTGTCTTTTATTAAAACAGAAGTAACTCTATCTCTGTTAATTCTCTCATTTATTCTTTCTTTTATTTTAGATTTAATATAATCTTCATTCATAGAAAAATCTGGCAAAGTTTTAACTTGCATAAATCTATAAAGACCATTTCTACAATCTCATAAATTTTTTAAATAACATATTTCTCTATATACAACTTCTGTTAGAAAATCTGATAGTTTATCTTTATTTCATTCAACACTAGGATCAATAGCTAAATCATTTAAATCTACAGATGTAGCTAAAACTTTTCATTCAGAATTAGATGAATAAATATTACCTCTAGAACTTGGTAATTTTAAAGTAGATATTTGTTGAGAATCAGCCAATCATTTATAATAACTATGATTTATAACTGTGAAAGAAAAAAGCTCTATTATAATAACTAGAAAAAATAATATAAAAAAAGCAAAGACATAGTATTCTCTTGGATATCTTCTAAAAAATGAAATTATTTTTACATAAAGTTTAGAATTTCTCATAAATCTATTTTATTATTTTATAACATTTTGTAGACTTTTGGCTAATAATATCTTTATCTCTGAAGGTATATTACTATCTTCGATAGAAAAATCAAATAGTTTTTTTGATATTTCTTCATATTGATTATCAGTCATTTTTGTATCCACTTCAGACTTAAACATCTCTAAAACAGGAGGAAGTTTATCTTTGTAATTTTTATATGCTTTTTTCATAGCCCATATCACTTCACTTGACTCTCAAACACATTCAAAAGGTTTTATATCTTTAATTCATAAAAGCTCTCTAAAAAGAGGTATTAACTTTTCATCAAAATACATATCTTTTCAAAAAATACTAATTAACTCTTCTTTTGTCAAAAATGCACTAAGTATAGAATAAACAAATGCACATTTAGGACACTCTAGACACCAGTAATCAGATGGTTTATTTGTATTTAATATTTTAAAGTTATTATTACAACTAGAAAAATACTTAAAATATTTTTTTCCCAAAGATGAAAAAAACATAGCTATTTGTATTTCATAAAAAGGTCTAAGAAGTGAAAAATATTTTATATCTTTAGATATATTTTCACTTACATAAAAAGAAAAATCAACTTCAAACTCCAAACTTTTACTCCATTGATGGTTTATATTTATTCAGTATTTATTTGTATTTCAAAAATTTGCTGATTTTTCATTGGATAATACTAAGTATTTATAATCATATAAATATGATACAAGCAACATATTAAATGCAATTATTCAAGTTATTGGTACATGTCAATTATAACTTCAACCATCTATAACTTCTTTTATATTTTTTGATAGAAATCTTTTTGTAATAAGCCTTTTTTTACCTGATATTTTAGTAGTATTTTCATATAATACATTATCTTTTCAAAAAGTATATAAATCAAAATCTTGTCACATTTCTTTAAGTAATTCAATACTAACTATAGAGTCTTTCCCTCATCATACAGGAACTAACATTTTATTACTTAATTTGAAATCTATTTTTTCTTTTTTATTTCATTCAAAACTAAATTTAAGTAAATTTGTTGGATCTATCTTATTAGTATAGAAAAACTCCCCTAATCAATTTAGGTAAAACTTATGCCAAAAATCTTTTGATTTTTTAGATAAATTTATAGTTTTTACTATTAATTTTTCAGTTGGATAAAATTTATAATAACTAATTCATAAAGCTATGTGAATATGAGATAGTATATTATCAATTATATTATTTTGAATTTCTTTTCTAACTAAAAAGTCAGAAGAAAAAAAGTCTATTTCTTCTCTAAAAAATAACTCTCAATCAAAACTATATTCAAAATAAGCAAGTTTTTTATCATAATCAAATCAATATGATTCAAAATAAAAAATTTTATATTTTTGCATTTAATTAATTTTTATTATTAAAAATATTATATAAACCTCTGCGAAATTAATTAAAACTAAAAAGTTTGCAGAGGTTTATATAAATTATTCTTTAAAAAATATTTTTAACTTTGTTTTTAAAAGAGTCTAAATTAGGAAGATTTGGATTTTCAAGTCTTTTTCTATTTATAGAATGATTAAACATTTCCATACTTCATCAACCATCTCCTTGATTTTTTACAAAAAACTTAATTTTTAATATATTTCATAAATCTTCTCTAGTTAATCATATAGAAAAACCAAAATTATCTCTTCTTCAATTCAAAACATCTTCTTTAAAAGTACTTTGATATAAATTTACTTTAGTATATATTTGCATAATAAATTCTTGATTTAAATCACTAAGAATATCTTCATTATCTGGCAAAAAAATATCTAGAGTTCATAGCTTTGATGCTTTAAATATAATTGGATAAGAGTGATTGTTAAAATTAATTCTATTTAAATTATTTAGTTCTTGTATAATTCTATTTAGATGAATATAGTTTTGCTCTCTAATACAAAACATTTTTTTANTAATATCACTATTACANTCTATAGTATCTATAACTTCAGTTTTTATATTGTTTTCTAAAATTTCAAACTTATTTAAAATTGTAAAATGAAAATGAGGTCTAGATACAGATTGTATACATTTTTCACTAGGAATTACTCATGTATTAAGTCATATAATAATTTGTTTTTTTCAATTTATTATATCTTGTTTATAGTGTTTATAAAAACTATTATAAATAGTTTTCAAAGATTCAAAAAGTTCACCTAAATCCCTTTTTGATAATTGATTCAAATTTGTAATATTACTATCAGGTCAAGAATAAATAAACATCATATCTTCTGATGAATAAGGTGCTGCTTTTATAACTCACAAATATTTATCTAATTTTACTAATATAGCTTCATCACGAGAAAAAAGATCNTATAAAAATTTATGATCTCTTAATTTAACAAGGTGCCTTGGATCTGATGTTGATTTTTTTCATTCTAAATTATGTATAAAACCTTTCATAAATTATATATAAAATAATATTATAGCTACTATTACTCAAAGCATACTTCAAGCAAAAGCTTCTGAAGGAAGGTGTCATAGTCTTTCTTTAAATTTTTCTCACAATAATTTATTTATAGCTNNAGCATGTTGTCAAGCTTCATATCTAACATTTATTGCATCATATATTATTATTACAGTAAAAGCTAGACTTATAGCAAATAAATCATGATTTATTCAATATTTTAAAGCAACTGCTGTAGTAAGAGAAGTAACAACAGCACTATGAACAGATGGCATTCATCAACTTGATAGTGCATCTTTAAAATTAAATAATCAAGATTTAACTTTTGATGTAAATCATTTTATAATAATAGAAACAAAAAATGCTATTAAAGGAACTAGTATCAAAAAACTGTAAAAAATATTATATTCCATTCTAAAAATGTTAAATATAAAAATTAACTTATTTTTATTACTTTATAAGTATAATTTCAAGATGGTAATTTAACTGTTACAATATCTCATTTTTTCTTTCAAATAAGAGCTTTTCAAACAGGTGATTCATTAGATATCTTAGATGGTGTTCATAGAATATCTGACTCTGTAGTACCAACTATTTTATATTCCCTTTGTTCTCATTCTTCATTTTCTATCAAAACAGTAGCTCATATTTTTACTTTATTTTCTTTTTTATTTGATTCTTCTATTATCTCAACATTTTTTAATTGTTCTTCTAAATCAATAATTCTTTTTTCAACTTGAGCTTGTTCGGCTCTAGCTTCTTCATATTCAGAATTTTCAGACAAATCTCAAAATGAAATTGCTTCCTTAAGTTTTTCAGCTATTTCAATTCTTTTTGTTGACTTTAAATATTCTAACTCATCTTGTAATTTTATAAATCAATCACGAGTTAAATAAATAACATTATCTGCCATAATTTTATATATTAAAAATTAAAATTTTTCAAAAAAAGGTCTAAAATCTTTATATTGTTCAAAAGTTAAAAAAAATCATACAATATATTCATTTTTTCTTATTATCAATCTTACATTTCANTCTTTTTCATTTTTATTAATAAAAAAAGACTCATCTCAAAAGTTATTTGTATAATTTATAGTATATCATAAACTATATTTTAATATTTCAAAAAAATTTTTAACATCACTATACGAAGACTTATCAAAAATATAGATATAAATATTTTCTTTACTATCATAATAAGTTATATATTCTTCTGGATATTCATCTGTCAAATTAAATAAAAAATTATTTTCATCATAATCTATTTTCAAAAAATTATATAAATTAAATTTATCTAAAATAAAATCATAATTATATACAACTTTTTCTTTTACTTCATTTTGATTAATTTCTACTTTATTATCTTTAATTTTTTGATTATATTGATTTATAATTTCTTGGATATCATCTTCAGTTATTTCACATTCTTTTTCTACATAAATTATCTCCTTTTCATTCTCACACACACAATATTTTTTTTTAAAATCTAAAATATATTCGTCATTTATATCTATATCAGATATCACATTATAATCTTTTCAATACTTTATCGTTTTTATAAAAAAATTATAGTCTTGATTAAATATATAAAATAAAATATTTAAAAATAAGAATATATAAAATCACAAAAGTATGTATACAAGTTTTTTCATAATTATTTATTAACTTTTATTTGTCAAAAGTCTAGTTCTATAGGAGTATCTCTTCACAAAAGATTAATATTTAATTTAACATATCATTTTTTATCATTTATTTCAGATATAACTCAAACATTTCATTCAAAAGGTCATTTTGTGATTGTAGCTTGTTCTCAAANCTTGAATTTTGTAGAAAAAGTTTCAGAATTTTTTTCAAGCATTCATTTTAATTGCTCTAACTCTTTTCAAGAAACTGGTACTGGAACATTTCATGCTCATAAAAATCAAGTTACATTTGGAGTATTTCTTACAATATACCAACTTTCATTTGTAACAATCATTTGAACAAGAATATATCATGGAAAAATATTTTTTTTCTTTTTTACTTTAACACCTCAAGACCTAACAGATACTACATCATGATTTGGAATAAAAACATCTAATATATACTCCTCTAATCAAAAACTCTCTCTCCTTTGAAATAAAGATCTTTTTACATTTTCTTCTGTTCAAGAAATAACTTGAATAACATACCATTCAGGTTTTTTAACTTTCATACTTTATACTATTAGATTAAAAATTAAATTTATCTTAATAAGTCTCTAATTCAAAAAAGTAAACTAGAAAAAATACTTCAAGCTATAAACAAATAAAGTCAAAACAAAATTAAAACTATTA
>Ga0052835_100081_pt1 | contig 9416 bp, 6 predicted proteins | sample Wilsouwater61714_FD_53172 | JGI IMG/M metagenome (GOLD analysis project Ga0052835, IMG submission 53172) | Hot spring water microbial communities from Wilbur Hot Springs, California, USA - Wilbur source water - 6/17/14 | ecosystem: Environmental > Aquatic > Thermal springs > Unclassified ...
TTTAAAGATTTAAATGATTTTATCTCACGGGTTAACGGCTCAAAGGTTAATAAAAAAGTGTATGAATCACTTATAAAGTCAGGTGCCTTTGATGGGTTTGAATACAATCGCAAAACGATGCTTGATCAACTAGAAGAGATTGTAGCAACCGCTTCGAAAGCTAGCAAGCTCAAAGCTGATGCAGCCAATTCACTCTTTGGCAGTGATGAGAGCTTAACAGCAGTCAAACTAAAACTTCAACACTTGCCTGAGTTTGATTTAAAAACAATCCTAGAGTTTGAAAAAGCAACTTTAGGTTTTTATGTCTCAGGACACCCACTTGATGAGTTTCGTGATGAATTAGATGAGATTAATTACACCCTTTCAAGTGATTTGGAAAATATTGCCGATGGGCAAAAGGCTTTGTTTATTGGAAAGGTGGAGCAAATTACTCACAAGATAAGTAAAAAAGGTCATAAATTTGCAATTGTACATTTGATGGATCTGCATGGCGATATTGAAGTGATGCTTTTTAGCGACTTTTTAGAAGAGCTTGAAAAGATGGATTTAGAACAACCTATCGCTATTGAAACAACCATCACTAAAGATGATCAATTTACAAGAATCAAAGTAGATAAAATTATGGATTTCAATGAAGCCAAAAAAACAAAAATAGAAACAAAAAAAGTGAAACTTCCAGGACGGCCAGTTACTGTAGAAATTGAACTCAATGAAGATGCAACGATTATTGAAAAGCTTCATGAGTTAGCTCAGAAACACCGTGGAAATAGGCCCTTTACTCTCATCATCAAATCAAAACTAGCCAACGCACTCATTGAAACGGACTTCAAAGTGAATAATCAATTTGTGCAAGATGTGCAAAAAAATTACAATGATATTTGTTTTGTTGCTTAGAGAGAAGTATTTTTCAAAGGATTAAGCATTGACAAGTTTTTACTCTTTGTGTGGTAACTCTTCTACTCTAAGTTTCCCTTTAAGTGTAGAAAAGAGTAAGTTTTTAAGATTTAAAATCTTAAACCATATCTAAGGTGTTTTTGAAGTTGTATTTTTTTAATGAAAAATTTGATAAGATACCCATCTAAAGCCTATTTGATTGGTATTTTGGAAGTTTGCAAGTAGCTCATATGTGTATATTTTACAAATTTATACTGCGATGTTGTAAATAAGAAATAAGGTTTATTAGTGACGAAACACTCAACAATAAAAGAGATACCATTTGCTTTGCGTCCTAGAGAGAAACTTAAAAAGTATGGCGTCGGTGCTTTAACCAATGATGAGCTTTTGGCTATTCTTTTGGGTTCTGGCATAAAGGGTAAAAATGTGTCTGAGGTATCAAAAAGTATTATAAAAAAATACTCTTCAAATCTTGTAAACACAAACTATAAAGAATTAATGAAAGAAAAAGGGATTGGCGAAGTCAAAGCAATGTTGCTTGAATGCTCATTTGAGTTGGCAAAAAGAATGTTAATCAACGATAGTGCAAAAAAACAAATCATATCACCGAAAGATTTAGAGTCTGATTTACAAGAATACAAAAATCTTAAAAAAGAACATTTAATCGCTTTTTATCTTAGTCCAACTAATCATCTTCTTTTTAAAGAGGTTATTAGTATAGGTACTGTAGATACTAGCTTAATCCATCCAAGAGAGATAATAGCACCGGCACTAGAACATAGAGCAACAGCGATAATTTTGGCACACAATCACCCTTTTGGCGATTCAAATCCATCTGATAAAGATATACAAATCACTAAAACTATAGATGAAGCTTGCAAGATCATGGGTATTGCTTTGATTGACCATATTATTGTTTCAAGTGAAGGGTTTTTTAGCTTAAGAGTGAAGTTGAACAAACAAAATAAATCTGAAAACATAGATGATGATTTTTATTTAAGGCAAGGGGCGGTTCAAAAATCTTTATTTGATTTTTACTATGATGAGCCTTTTGAAATAAAATCTATTGCACCTTCTCCCATCAATACAAAAGTTAAAACAACTAGCAAAAATAGAATCAATATTAATCAAAGAAGATATTTAGGCAATAAGTATAATGTTTTGAATTTGATAGATAGTGTCATCGAAGAAAAAATACCCCCTTTTGAAAGTTTATGTGATATATTTGGTGGCACGGGAGTTGTTGGTCATCACTACAATAGAAAGTCCAATAAAATAATCACTAATGATTTATTGTATTGTAATTATTTATCTTTACACTCATTTTTAGGCACAAAAAGTATCAATGAAGCGAAGCTAACAGATATTTTAATTGAGTTAAATAATATCAAAACAGTAAATGACAACTATGTATCTCAAAATTTTGGAAATAGGTATTTCAGCTTAGAAACTGCAAGAAAAATAGGTGCAATAAGAGAAAAAATTAAACAACTTTTTTTGTCAGGAAGGATAGATTTTGATGAAAAGGCTATTTTGCTCACCTCTTTACTCTATGGGATGGATAGGGTTGCAAATACAGTAGGCCATTATGATGCGTATATTAAAAAAGAGATTAAGGCTGAAAACTTTGTTTTAAAAATGCCTAACATTGATTATAATTTCAATAGTAAAAATGAGGTTTATAATCTTGATGCAAACATATTGATTAGACAAATAGAGTGTGATGTGTTGTATATAGACCCACCCTATAATTCAAGACAATATTGTGACTCTTACCATTTGCTTGAAAATATAATGCGATGGGAAAAACCCAAAGTGCATGGTGAAGCTAAAAAGTTTGATAGAACACATCTAAAAAGTGAGTATAGCCTTAAAACTGCTACAAAAGCATTTGCCGATTTGATACAAAATGCCAAGTGTAGATATATCCTTTTTTCATATAACAATATGGCAAATAAAGGCAATAATCGCTCCAATGCAAGAATCAAAGATGAAGATATAATGTATATTCTTCGTCAAAGAGGTAAAGTAGAGATATTTGAACAAGATTATAAAGAGTTTACAACTGGTAAGAGCGACAGAGGGGACAACAAAGAGAGAGTTTTTTTCGTGGAGGTTGAGCGATGAAAGAAAATAACCAGCTACAAGCATTAAATGAAGCATTAAATGATGTATTTAAAGAGTTGAATTCTTTCAATAAACGCTATAAAATCAATTTAATTTATATATTTTTTTCTAACTTTAAATCTTTCAGCAAGGAAAATGAATATAAATTTTTTTCAGAATATGATAATAGTGTTAAGTTTAGTTTAACATTTTCTGAGTCTTTGTTGAGTATATATCCATTTAATAAATTAGATAATAAAAAACAAAAACTTGTTTTTATTAATTTAAAAAAAGAAGAATATGGCTTTATTGATATGTATCAATTTCAAAATATGCTTAATGGTAGTTTAAATAATTTAGTAAATAAATTTATAATTCGTTATAAAAATATAAAGAAATTAGTAAATGTTATATATGGCAATAACATTCTAAAAGAAAATGATAAAAGACTTGAATTTCCTTTACATATAATAAAATATATTCATATTAGTCGATTAATTGATTTTAAAGAATTTTTCGAAATTAAAAAGAATCGCCAACTAATTATTGTTGATAATAAAAATCCATTTAGTTTAAATGAATTAAATTCTTATAACAAAAAATTACAAGAGTTGAAAAATAATTTACCTCAATTAAAAAAAGAGTTATTAAGATTTAAAAAAGAAAGGAAATCTATGAAAAAACTTTGGTCGATTGCAACAGCAGTAAGAAATCCTGAAAGATTAAGAAATTTTTTAATTACTTTAAAAGAAATGGAAGGACAAGATTGGAATACACAATCGCAAGAAGAATTTCAAGCAAGGCTTGTAAAAAATAGATTTTACGGATATTCAGACAGTCAGTTTTATTCTACACTATCTCAATCAACAGTGCAATTGATAGAAAATTTAAATCATCACATTTCGTTAACTGAAGCATTCAATATTTTAAGAGAAAAAAACTATCCTGAAGGCTTTGCTATTCGAGGAAGAACTTCATTTAAAGCACTTGAAAAAGTTGGGCTTGCGTTTATACAAAATGGCAAAATTAAAATCTCCTCATTGGGAAATTATTTACTAAAGGATAATTATGATATTGGAGAAATATTTTTTAGAAGTTTTATCAAATGGCAATATCCAAATCCCAAATCAAGAGATTTTAGCAATAAAAACATTTACAATATCAAGCCTTTTATTGCCACTTTGCACCTTATAAATAAAGTTAATGAAATATGCAAAAAGAGAAATTTAAAAGCCAAAGGTATTTCAAAACAAGAATTTATGATTTTTGGACAAAGTTTATTGCATTATCAAGATATAAATTCACAAGCAAAAAGACTTATAGAGTTTAGAGTTGCGCTTGAGTCGCTACAAACTATTGATGAGAAAAAAGAGTATATCAGCAATTACATAGCTGAGTTCTTAAGTGAATTTAACAATGCTACAGATGGCAATCTGCACGATTATGCTGACAATACCATAAGATACTTTAGGCTAACAAGATACATCACCATAAGAGGTGGTGGTTTTTATATAGATTTAGAACCTAGAAGAATGATAGAGATTCAAAAACTTTTAGAAACAGATAATGCAAGTGCTAGAGAATTTATGCAAGATGACTATGTCGCCTATATGTCAGATATTAATCAACCATTACTGCCTTGGGAAGAAAAAAATGAGCTTCTAAAAATTTATCGTGGTACGCTAGATGATATAAGAAAATTAGAAGCGCAAACATCAACCGATGCTCATCCATTTTCTCTTGAAAATCAAGAGATTGAATATTTAAAATCAGAGATAGAAAAGCTAAGGGAATATAGACACAAGTTGCAAAATATTGAATTAAAGCAACAGTTACAGGATCTAACACAGATAGATGAAGTAATAGATAAATTAACTAATATTAGAAGTCAAGATTTAAAGCCAAGCATTGCACTTGAAAAATATATTACACACGCTTTAAATATTATTAACGATGCAAAAGAGATTAAAGCCAATTCTATTTTAAGTGATGACAATGATTTTATTTTTACAGCACCTGCAAATAAGCCTGATATTGAATGTTTTTATGAAAGCTTTAATTCTGTATGTGAAGTTACAATGCTTACAAATCGTGACCAATGGCACAATGAAGGACAACCAGTTATGAGACACTTTAGGGATTTTGAAAATGTTTCGAGTCATCAAAATAACTACTGCTTATTTGTGGCTCCTTCTTTGCACCGTGATACAATCAATACTTTTTGGATATCGGTAAAATATGAATATGAGGGCAATCCTCAAAAAATTATACCTTTGAAAATTTCTCAGGTTATCCAAATCCTTGAAACTATTAAAACATTAAAATTACAAAACAAATCATTCTCTCATCTAATGTTTAAACAATTTTTGGATGATATTGTGGGATTAAAAAATAGCGTTGCTAACTCAGATGAATGGTTAAGAGCGATACCCGCAGTACTTAATAAATTTAAGCAAGAGTTATTATGCAATTAAATCAAATATACCAAGACGATTGTCTTGAAATTCTAAACGATACCAATAAAGTTGAAAAGGAGAGTATCCAGCTAATATTTGCTGACCCACCTTATAATTTATCGGGCAATGGACTCAAAACGGTAGGTAGTAAAACAGGCGGTGATTGGTCAATGGTAAATGAGGACTGGGACAAAATGGATGAAACAGAATATATCCATTTTACCAATGAGTGGATTAAGGCCTGTAAAAATGTCTTGAAACCAAATGGCTCTATATTTATAGCTTGTAGCTATCATAATATTGGCGAATCAATAATGAGCTTAAAAGCCAATAGTTTTGAAGTTAAAAATATCATTACATGGAATAAAACTAATGCTATGCCAAATGTTACGAGAAGAGTTTTAACTCACAGTACAGAGTTTGTTATTTGGGCAGTTAAGGGTAAGGGGTGGATTTTTAATTATGCTATTTTAAAAGAACTAAATCCCGAAAGAAAACAAGATGGCACAAGTAAACAAATGAAAGATGTTTGGAATCTGCCATTAGTTCAAGGCAAAGAGAGAATAAGAGACAAAAAAACAAATAAAGCAATACACCCTACTCAAAAACCCGAGGAGATGTTAAAAAGAATAATACTTGGGTTTTCAAATGAAAGCGATATTGTACTAGATCCATTTTGTGGTAGTGGCACAACGGTGGCTATAGCAAAAAGATACAACAGACAATATATAGGTATCGAAAAAGAGGAAAAATATATTAAAGTCATAAAAGATAGGCTTATCAAACAATAATAGAGCAAAACTATACTATTTTATTGTTTACTTTTGTAAAAACTCATAACATAAAAAATTACAAATTTCACATAAAAATCATTAAGAATTCAATTAATGTAATATTCACTATTGAAATTGATTAATTTTATTATAAAAAAATCCCCTAATACTATCAGATATTTAGTAACAATTTTATGATCTCAAAACTTTCCATGTTTGATTGCTTTCGCTATATTTACACAACCTCAACAATCTTTGCAAGCTGAAAAATCACTGGTTAAGTTGATACTGTTGGCTAAACTCATATCCTCATTTGCTGGGTGGTAGAGCCGTGTATTTCTTTTGTTTGTAACATTATCTTCAATCATTAGCAAAAGTTATTCTACTTTTTCATTTTTTAATTTGCTATATACATAACTGTGTGCATAAATAGCCATCAAAGTAGTAGCGCTTATGAAAAACTTTTTGGAATATGTAGCAAGCTATTATATAGCGTTATCTTTTTTTAATGCTTTAATATAAAAATATGCCAACAATACTAAAAGAGCTAAAATTACCAAAACAATATAATGTAAATACTCCCTTAGTACCTCTTCTTGACCACCCAAATAATACCCAAGTAGCGCCAAAATAGTTACCCAAATCCCTGCACCAAGAGAAGTGTAAAGAGAAAAGTTTACTAAATTCATCTTTGCTAGTCCCGCAGGAAAGGAGATATATTGACGCACTCCAGGGATCAATCTGCCTGAAAATGTGGAGATATGCCCATGCTTTTCAAAAAATCTCTCCATCTTCATCAAGCGCTTTTCATTGATGAATAAAAACTTGCTATAGCGAAGCAAAAAGGATCTACCCCAGCGTCTAGCGATATAGTAGTTAAGAAGCGCTCCAGCAAGTGATCCAAGCAGACCACACAAAATTACAACAAATATATTCATCTCACCTTGAGATACCAAATAGCCAGCTGGAATCATCACCACTTCACTTGGAAATGGAAAAAAGGAGCTTTCAAGAAGCATCAGAAAGAAAATTCCCAAATACCCCAACCCCGCTACAGCATCAACGATAAAATCAACTACAGCTTGAAGCATGGCACTCCTACCTTTCCTAATTTTTTTAAAATTTTAACACTTTATCTTGATATATATGTTTTTATATAAAGTTGCAACAAAAGAATATTTTTATCTATCTCATATATCTCTTTATCCAACTGCTTTATACGAAGTGAATTTTGCATCGTTTGCAAATCATATTTTGTTTGGGTACCTACAAACACTTGGTCTCTTGTTTGCAAAAGCAGATTTTCATACATCGCTTCATCTTCAAGACTGAGTGCAATCTTTTTATCTACAAACTCAATCTGTTTGACAATATTTTCATACTCTTTATCAAGTAAGCGTTTTTGATCAGTGAGCTCAACAGCTCTTTTGAGATACTCTACTCTTTGACTTTGAAAATCATCATAGCTATTTAAGCTTAGTGGCATAGATATTTTTATCCCATATTCACTTTGCGTTCTCACCTCTTTTAATCTTGTATTAATATCACTATATCTAGCAACAACAGATACTTCAGGCAAATATTTTGTCAAGGTTATCTTACTTTGATACTTTTGACTCATCATCGCACTTTGCACAGCAAAAAGTTCGATATTATTTTCTCTATACTCCTCTTGGTTAATCATCACAAGCTTTGGCGCAACAGCACTTTCAATGGATAAATCACTAATTTTTTCAAAATTATTTTTAATTTGCATTAATGATTGTTCTAAATTGACAAGCGTTATCGAGTTTTGATTTTTTTCAAGTAATGCACGGTCTAAATCACTGCTATCAATCAAACCTGAAAGGTACTGCTCCTGTTTTCTTTGTATTTCTATATAATTATTTTCAAGCAGCAACTTTTGCTTTTGGATTAGTTTTTTTGTTTTTTGATACTCAAATAAAAGCTCTATCGCTTGAGCAATAAGCTCTCTTTTTCGAATTTTAACTTGAGCTAATGAGTTCTCTTTAACGCTATCTGCATACTTTATTGCATACAGTATTCCACCAAATTGAAAAATTGGCTGATCAATTGAAACTATCTTGGTGCGTGTTTTGGTATTTAATGTATCGTTATGCTTCTTTTCATAACTTATTATGATGGGATGAATCCAATTTTTTTTCAAAAAATTAGCATCATATTTTGCTTTTTGCTCTTGAAGCATAAGAATTTGAAGTTTCTCTTTTGAGAGAAACTCTTCATGTGCAAAAAGTGAAATCACAAAAAAACTAAATAGAAGCGATAGCTTTTTCAAATCTTTCAAACCCCTGGTCAATTTCTAATTTACTCACTGTCAGCACTGGCAAAAATCGCACCGTATTTCTTCCAGATTTAAGTACTATTAGCCCCTCATCAAGTGAATTTTGTAGCACTTTGCTTACAATTTGTGCATCTTTTGCNCGAAGCCCTCGCATCAAACCAANCCCTACACTTTTTTCAAAAAGATGTGAGTATTTTTGAGCAATCGCTTCAAGCTTGCTGGTAAAATAAAGTATCGCTTCATCAAGTTTTCCACTTTTTTTGTAACTTTCTAGCACCTCTAGTACCGTCAATCCCGCCGTCGTGCTTAGATAATTTCCACCAAAAGTTGACCCATGATCTCCAGCAGAAAAAATATCTTTTATTCGTGTCATCACTGCACCAATAGGTACCCCGCCGCCAAGACCTTTTGCAAGTGTTATAACATCTGGTTCAATTTCATGCAAATGAGATGCTAACAATTCTCCAGTGCGGTAAATCCCTGTTTGCACCTCATCAACAATGAGTAAAATATCTCTTTTTTTCAGCTCCTTTGCCAGTGCTTGCACTTTTTGCTTCTCAAGTGGCTCAATTCCACCCTCACCTTGCACAAGCTCTACCATCACTCCAACAGTTTTATCATCGATTTGTGTATAGATATCATCTACATCCTTTGCATACACAAACCCATCAGGATATGGACCAAAATAGTGATGCATCGAAGCTTGTCCAGTAGCTTTGAGTGTAGCAATTGTTCGTCCATGAAAGGAGTGTTCTAGTGTAACTATTTTATATCTTTTAGGTTTTGCTTTCATTTCGCCATATTTTCTAGCAATTTTTATCGCTGCTTCATTTGCTTCAGCTCCACTATTTGCAAAAAACACCTTCATATCATAGCCACTAAGCT
>Ga0052835_100082_pt1 | contig 9312 bp, 8 predicted proteins | sample Wilsouwater61714_FD_53172 | JGI IMG/M metagenome (GOLD analysis project Ga0052835, IMG submission 53172) | Hot spring water microbial communities from Wilbur Hot Springs, California, USA - Wilbur source water - 6/17/14 | ecosystem: Environmental > Aquatic > Thermal springs > Unclassified ...
AAAAAAAACAAATCAAAAAATATTATCTTTTTAAGAGTTTAACTCGCTGTGAATGAGTAATTGCAACCGCTATTGCATCTGTTATATCAAGTGGTTTTATCTCTTTTTTAATACCTAAAAGTTTCTTTACCATAAATGCAACTTGAGTTTTATCAGCTTTTGCTTTTCCTGTAAGTGCTTTTTTAATTTGCAATGGGGTATATTCGCTAAAATTTCCAAACTCTTGCAAAATTTTAAGCATCAGTGCACCTCGAAATTGAGCAAGCTTAAGTATTGTTTTTGGATTATAAGCAAAAAATATATCTTCAATTGCCACTTCATCAATTACTTTATCTTTGATAACTAAATCCAAACCCTCTATCAATTCTGAAATTTGATATTGCAAGCAACTTTGTTTAATTTTAATTAACCCTGCTTCTATTAAAGATAGTTTTGAATTTTCTAAAGATACAATTGCATATCCACAGTTTCTACTTCCTGGATCTATTCCTAAAATATTCATCTAATTTTCCAATCTTTTTATTTTTTTATTCCATTCAAGCAAATTTTTTAAATTCCCACTCATGGTGTTTTATGAGGAGGTGAAAGTGAATTATATGATTTATTTTATATGTTAGAGAATAATAAATTATATACAAATAATCATGATACTTTATCTTAAAAAACTCTTTATAACATCAAAGCTATTAAGCTCTTTTTTTTCCATCTTTGCACCACACTTTGGGCAAGTGTTTATCATATCTATAGGATTTACAACATCGCTTTTTGGTTTTACTATTTTAATATAGCCACACTTTAAGCAGACAAATTTAAACGGTTGCGGGGGTAGCATAAGCTTGCTCCTTATTCTAAATATTGTTGGGTCTTTTTATGAAGAGCTTCTAGTAAAATTGATTTGCTAGGCTCCTTTTTTTCTTTTGCTATATTTTTATGTTTCAATGTTTTCTCTTTTGGTGTAGCTTTATCCTTTAACTTTTCCAAATGAAAACCAGGAGGGTAGGAGATCACTCTCATTCCTTCATAATAATTTTCAAAATATTGATAAAACTCCTTTTGTGTAAATGGTATTTTTGATGAAATGTTGAGTTCTGAAGGGATCTGAAATTGTTCCAAATCAGTTATAATAGTAAAGCTTACCGCTTTACCATCATATTTAGCTTTATCCTTCCACCATTTCCAAAATATTTCTGGATCAAAATCATGCTCTTTCTCTCCATTATACTTCAAAACTTCAAAACTTTTATTAAAATATTCATAAATTGAAACTCTACCCTCTTTGTGTATAATCACAAAATCAGCCATTATGATCTATCCATCTCTATAACTTTTTTTTCTATCTCTTCGCTAGAGGCGTTTGGCTCAAGTTTTCTATACATATCCACAAGCATATCCCCTATCTCACCCTCTTTTTGTGTTCCAAGTTTTCCATCAACATATCTTGCAAAATCTTCTAGTTTTCCATCTTTAAAAGTATCTAAAATGGTATTTACCTCTTTATAATTATCTTCTAATCCAAGTTTTGCTACAGCTACCCAAACTTCAGTTGGGATATCAAACCCTTTTTTCTCTTCAATCCCTTTAGTTAAAACAGTAGCCCCCACTGCTATTTGTGCCATTTTTTCAACCTTACCTGCTTTTTCAAATCTCTCTTTGTCAAGTTTTATATCATTTCTAAGGTATTCAATATACTCATTATAGCTATCAAAATCCTCTGGTTTTTTATCTGACATCATTGCCTTAGCACCTATCTCATCAACACCCTCTTCCTCTTTTTTAATCGCAAGTACATTTGCAATGATACCTACAATTTTCCCGATTGGTTCCAAATATGGACCAGCTACTTTTAAAAATCTAGTTACTGCATTTGCCAAAGCTGAGCCTATAGATGAAGCAATACTACCTATTGTAGTTACTACACTATTTATCAAACTTTCTACACTACTAAACATTGCCATCATTTTCTCCTGTATTCAATTTATTTTTCTCTTTAAAAGTTCTTATCTCTTCTCTTATTTTTTCAATATACTCTTTATTTCTATCCCAATTTTTAGGTTTTTTAGATGTTAATATATTTTTATAGAATTATTCATTCCAAAAAGTTGATTATACATCACTCCTCCTTATTTTAGTCTCAAAATTCTTCTATCATCTCTTGAAAAGTTGTGTTTACCATTATTCATCATAGCTTCTAAAAAAGATAACAGATAGTTTTTTTTGTCCTCTTTCGTATAACCCTCTTCATCTTTATAAAATTTTTGTGTTAAATAGTGCGCAACAAATTTTAGCTTTTTATCCAAACGATTCTTTTGTAAAAAATTTTTCAAATTCTTTGAAAATTCATACTTATTTGATTTTATAAAGATCTCCCACTCTTTTGTAAGTCCTTCTAACCTTAATCCTAAAAACTCCTCTATCTCCTCAATACTAGGTTTTGTGTCATTGAGTTCCAATCCAAGTATCATCCCTCTTTTATAATGCTCGCAGTAGTATTCAAGAGCAATATTTCTAATATGTTTATCCTCAACAATTTTTGAGCTTGTGGTACTCATATTATCCAACTCTTTTATCTGTACTTGTATCGGTTTTGCAAAGTTTTGGTTAGAAACAATTGCTCGACCAGGTTCGAGATTTGATAAAAATCTTTTTTGATCATCATCAAGAGCCATAGTATTTCCTATAGCCTCTTTGTCATCTTGTGCAAAAATCTTATGCACTATTTTTGTATTGGTATTTTTCAACACCTCTGGGGTAAGTTTATTTGGTATTTGATCTACTATTATAAGCGATTCTCCATATTTTCTCACCTCTGCTAACATATCAGCAAATGTTTCAACACCTAGTTTTTTATTTGGATTATCCCCTGCAGTATATTTTGAAAGCAATCTATGAGCTTCTTCTATAAGAGTGATATGTTGAAAATCTTTATTTTGTTTTTTATACTCTTTATATTTTGCTTTTATAGCTTCATTGATATTAATCAGTACAAAACCCATCACAAGAGATTTCTCTCCACCATTTTTAATTTCCTCTAGTTCTAAAACAACATTTCTTTCCATCAAATCGATAAAATCTATAGAGCGAGCTGTGTTGAGCATAAACCCTTTTGCTCCCACTACAAGCCCTTGTAACCTTGCTTTAATCGATCCTATATAGTCATTTTTGAGTCTTTCATCAAAACCTTGCTCCTCAACAGTTTTTTCAACCTGTTTTATAAGGTCACTCAATGTAGGAAATGCAAAAACTCCATCAGCAAACGGATCATCAAATTTTTCATTTTTAGAAGTAGCTATATCCCAACCATATGCCTCATAGCAACTATAAAGAGCCGCTTCGATGATTTGCGGTATCGCAGCTTCCATATCAAAAGCAGCTTCTATATTTGCTTTTATCATATCAACTCTTGATGTAATACTCTCATGCTTGAAAAACTCAAAAGGGTTAAGTCTAAAAGGTGCGACCCTATCATCTCCTAAGGTAAAAATAAGTATATCATCTCTTTGAGAAAGCATCACTCTATACTCTGTTTTAGCTGGTTCTATGACCATAAAGGGAAGTTTTGCAGACTCTAAAATTCTTTGACAAGTAGTTGTCTTACCACTTCCTGTAACCCCTGCTATAAAAGTGTGCTTATTTAAATCATTTTTATCCAAAGAAACATCAATATTAAGCACTTTCCCACTTTGAACCATATTGCCTAAAAAAAGCAACTCTTCACTTTTTTTATTGTGTTTGATGATATTCAATCCAAACTCAACCTCCTCTTTAAGTGGAAGACCCACAACCTCCTTTTTAGGAAGAGATGCAATCACACTTAGCTCTTTTGCAGAAAACCAATTTGCCAACATTTGATTACTTTTTGATAAAAGTGTTCTAGCTTCCAAATGATTTAAAGTAGTATCAATATTGATAAAAGGGATTTGAAAATTTTTCAATGACTCTATCTCATTGCTATCTTCAATATATTTTAACTGTAGTGGCACTTTGTTGTCCACATTTCCAGAAAATAATGAACGCATAGTGTTTCCAAGCTTCAAAAGCGTCCCTTTATAGTTTGCCATCAAATAAACAGCGGTATTGAATATCCCTTTGTTTCTCCCATAATCAACCCTTTTAAGGAGTATCTCATCAATATACTCTATCCACTCATTGGCTATCTTATTTGTAAACTCTCTACTTTGTGTGTTACCTGTATTTGTTGTTTTTGATTTATTGCAAGTAAGAGAGGTTCCCTCTGTTTTGGAGTCAGATTTTCCATCACTTTTACTTGTTGCAATAGATTCACTTACGCTATCATTGGTGCTATTGGATGAGCTACTTAAAGAACTGTTACTACTTTCGGTAGTAGAGGTTCCATGGGAAGTTCCTTTCGTTTCTGTTACTGAAATGCCGCTATTTTCTGTTTTTGCTATTGAGTGGCTCTTTCCTTTGCTTGTTCCTGTTGTTTTTGATGAACCTTTTGTCTCTTGTAGCGATATTTTACCAAGAGGATAAAGTTTGTTATAGATACTATGAAGCGAACTCTCTAAACTTTCTATCTCAAAGCTATCCAAAGGATTTGCCAACAACAACAACGCAAACTCATCCCCCGTCATCACATCGATAAGCCTATCTATCCCTTGAAAATCCTCATTATCTTTATCAATATTTGGCACACCTTCAAGTTTTGCAAACCGTTTCATTTTCAAAATTTTTTCAATTAACTGCTTTTTTGCGGTTGTAACTTCAACCACTTTGCTCCCTCTAAAATTTCCCTCAATATTTGATTTTAAAAGGTGCTTCCCAATATCATCAATATCAAGTTCAAGCTCTTTTGAGTAGTTTAAGTCTTTAGCAATTCCAAAATAAAAAGAGATACCATTTGTATCGCCAACTAAAAGATAAACAAAAATCACACCATCAATACGCAAAGAGCTTATAACATTTTCAAAAGCCTCCCTTCGTGGAAAATCCTCTTCAAATGTTAGCTCCTCAATATGATACAAACTAATATCTCTTAATCGAATAGTTTGTTGCTGTTTATAAAGAGCTATACCCTTTTCTATTTTGAGTCGAAACGAGTCTTTTTTCTCTAAAATATTTAACAAAAGCTCTTCACCCTCTTTAACCTCTAAACTCATAGTGCTACCTTTTGTATAGTGTTTAGATATCTGTTTTGTTTAATAGACTCTTGTGTAGCTACAACATACTCAAACTCTGTAGCATTAATAAGCCTTATGTATATATTTGCATTATCATAACTTTTATCGATCTTTAACATCTTTTTTAAAATTGATCTATCTGTAATTGGTATAGTGTTTGTTGTTGCAGAATCCAATGAACAATAATAAACCTCAAAAGTATCCTCACTTGCATCAATAAACTCAAACCACTCATTATATGGTGCGTCTCTACTTATTTCAACTTTAAATTTTTTTCTTTTTTCAATTCCAAGATAGTAGGCAAAATTTATTGAGTTGTCTGTTTCGTTATGGTTTATAACACATATCTTGCCACCTTTTCTAGTCTTTATGAGCCCAAACGCAACACCTGTTTTTCCTGTTGGTTTATTCATATCGCTATCATCCCCAAGGGGTTTAAAAAGTTTAAAAAACTCCTCTTTTATTTGAGTTTTTGTCAGCTTGAAATCTTCAGTTAGTATTTTAATAAGATCTTCAGTTTGTATTTCAATCTCCTCTTGAAAAATTTTTTCTACAAGAGGTGATTTGCTTGAGTTTCCAGCAAGAAAAATATTGATAGTTTTAAGATCACTAGAATCAACTTTTTCACTACAATAAGCAACCCTTAACGCATCAAAAAAAGTTCTAACCCCTTTGTGGATCCTATCTTTTAACAACTGATCTAAAACATCTTTTTCTACGCTAAGCTCTACGCCAACATGAGCTTTTGCATTGATATCATAAAGATTTACACTAATTGAGTTGTTTTCTAGCTCTTTTGAAGCCTCTTGATCCCCTTCCCAATAGGGACGAATAGCCTCCATCAATATTTTTGTATTCATTTTTGCCTCTCTTGAGCTAGATAAAAGTGTCTCAGAGCCTAAAAACTTTTGACACTCTGGTGGCAATATAAACTGACAAAAGAGCTCTAGCATTGTTGATTGATTTGCTTTAAATATCTCAAAAGCTAAATACTCCAAAAGATTTTCACCCCCTAAATATCTATCACCCCCAGCTCCAAAATGCTCAATAACAAAATCATATCTTTTTTGCTCTTTTGTGTTTGCTTCATAAAAAACACCAAAATCAAAATCGGTAGTCCCCCCACCAAAATCAAAAATTGCATAAAAAACTTTCTCATCCCCAACAGGATCAAAACCATACTCCTCTAAAGCTACCACAGCATAAGCAGCAGGTTCACTTGCCCCTTTTTGTACATCAAGAGAGGCTAAAATATCAGCTTGATTATGAAGCCCTTGCGGCAAAGATTTTTTTATCCCTTTTTTAAAACTATCAATAATCTTATTTTGTATCTCAATCTCATAGGTTACTGGAAAAGAGAGGATATATTTTAAAAATATCCCATTGTTTTGATTGTTGATCGATAAAGCTAAAAGATACGCATAAAGCTCAATAGGATTCAAATCATCATCGCCAATAGTCAAAAACGGCTCTACATCTTCTACATACCCTTGTTTATCTTTGATTTTAAGATTTCTTTTTTTATCACCTGCCCACTGTTTAAGCTCACTTAAATAGGTATTAAAATACTCCGATTTACTATTTTTTAAAGAGTTTAATGCAGTATGAGAGATAGTCAAATCTTCCCACTTGGTAAAGGGTCTCCCCTCTTTTGCACCATAAGCTTCCAAAAAAGAGACCAGATCATTAAACTCCAAAATAGTTGGGTTTTCATATTGGTACGCCTCTATATTTTTACTATGGTCTGTAATCCCTACACGCATAAGTTGGATATGTGACGAGTTTTCTTGAAACGCTACAACGGTACTTTTTGTACCAAAATCTATAGCAACTACCCCATCTACGATACTACTTTGAGGATCTCTTGCTACAAGCTTGCTATCTAGCTTACATCTTATAGGTTCTTTGCAAAGCTTTTGTGAATCCCATAACGACCAATGCCCCTGCTGTATATCATAAAGCATCTTCTCATTGTAAGGAATAAGATCAGCACGAATAGTATCCTCTTGCAAAAGAATATCTACAATATCACTATGGGACAATAAAGTCTCTTTTGTCTCCTCTTTCAACTCTACAGCAACATCTCCAGTATCCTCTATACCCCACTTAAAGTTTAACAAAAATTTATAATCAACATCATCCTTTAGAGCAACTGGGATAAGGTTATGTTGTAGCCACAAAACTAAAACAAGATCTGCATCCAAAGGGTCACTATCTTTTTTATGGAGTCGTTGAAAAGGGATATAGTAACCAGAACTACTCATACTACGATTACCAAATATATAGTTGAATTCTTCAATGTAATCTAAGTTAAATACTTGAGTTTTTCCATTCTTCTCATAGAGTGCATAAGTTACCTTGTAGGGTCGACTATTGCTAAGTGAAAATGGTGCCTTCTTTAGTTGTGTCAAAGATCTCTTCAGTTCATCTAGTGTGGGAAGCTCAAACTCTTTGATCTCTTTTTGTATCGTTTTGATATCTTCTCCACTCTCGAACTGTTTATATTCTAAATCTGAATCAAGCCCCTTCCAACAAGCAACAATCTTGCTATCGCAGTACCAATCATCACACATCTTGACCCATTTTTGTTTTGAAAGCTCTGCAACTTTTGGTAAAGTATTAAAATAAACTTTTTTTGCTTTCTCAAGAAGAGTATCTTTTTCTAAATATATCTCATCTACAAGTTTTGTTTTCATAGCTACCCCTTAATCTATTTTTACTATAGTTTGTTTTACTATCTTATCTGTTTGACTATTTTTCCATCCTGCAAGAACTATAGCACTCACCTTGCCACTTGTATTTGAGTTGGATGTTTTAATATGCTTTTGGGGATCAAACTTTTCTCCAATCGTGACACTATTTTTGCAGTAGTGTGGAAATATCTTTGAATAAGTAGCAAACAATAGATCAAACATCTCTACAAGAGTAGAAATATCGCTATTTTTCTCTTCGATTATCTCATTTTTGATATACTCCCAAAGTTTATCGATATTTTTTTCCTGTATCGCTGCCCCAAAAAAAGTAATAGCATTACTATCATCTTTAAATAACCCCTTTAAAGAGCCTTTTGTATCAAAAGAGAGTTGAAGATATTTCTCATATACCGCTAACAAATCGGCACTATTTTTTTGACACAACTTTAAAGTCTCTTGGGTTTGGGAGTATTGGGTTTCTAAATTGTGTAGTTTTTGGAGAAGTTCTTTGTTTTCTTGAAGTAACTCTTTATTTGTTTGCTCTAAAGTTTCAAGTTTCTCTTGCCAATCCTGCTCTTTAAAGCTATCAAAAGACTTTCTATTGCAAAGGGTCAATATCGCTTTCTGGACCTCTTCATCTTGCTTTAAAAGCTTTAAAAATTCTTTTTTCATTTTTATAGGTATCCTCTTTGTAACAGTTTCATTGCTTTTTAAAAATCAGTCTATTGTGTTTATTTTCAATTATTTTATACTCTCTTAAACGATTTAAAACACCAATACCACCAGCTGCGACTGCTATTGAAATTGCACTAGCAGTTGTTGAAATTCCTAATATTGCTACGGCACCTGTAGCCATAGCTCCACTAGCAGGGGCAGAGGTACCACCTGTAGCCAAAATCGAAACAACAGCTACACTAATTGCTCCAATAGCAACAACCCAAGCAACTTTTCCAGTTGCTTTAATTTTAAGAACTTTTTTTGTTAAATCACCCTCTATTTCTAGAGTGTCTTCATTGTTTTTAATCGCTTCTGCAAGCTCTTTTTCTGTTGTTATCATTGATTAACCTTTAGTAAGATTTTACAATTATAATGCAATGCATATAATTCGATTGATTAGAAATTATATATAAGATAAGCTTACAGCTATTCATTTATCTTAATAATTTAATAAACTTATGCAAAAACTACAAAGTAGCTTCATAAAACCATCGTAAAATTTTGTTAAGTATTAAAAACCCAAATTGCTATCTTAATTAGATCTTTGTTTAGCGATGAGCATGTTTTTTGCAATTTTACATTTTTATATTCAAAATTATGCACGGTGCATATTAAACTTAAATTAAAATTATTATTATATTGCAAAAGAGCATATGAGTTTTTATAGCCACCAAGCATAGATGAGTGGTTGCCAAAAGAGTATTTGGCTATATTATGCAAACACACACCCAAACCATAACACAATCGCCATTTTTCATAAACGC
>Ga0052835_100083_pt1 | contig 9268 bp, 6 predicted proteins | sample Wilsouwater61714_FD_53172 | JGI IMG/M metagenome (GOLD analysis project Ga0052835, IMG submission 53172) | Hot spring water microbial communities from Wilbur Hot Springs, California, USA - Wilbur source water - 6/17/14 | ecosystem: Environmental > Aquatic > Thermal springs > Unclassified ...
TTAATCAAAATTAAAAACATCTACAACTTTTCAATTCAAAAAAAATTCATCATCTGAAGAAAGAACTATTGGTTTATGATGAGAGTCCTTAGATTTAGGCATAAGATAAATATTATTTCATTCTTTTTTAGGGACTTTTAAAGTAGCAGCTCCATCAACTATAAACAAAAAAGCATCTTTGCTATTCATAACTTTTTCATTTTTATTAATCAAAACATAACTACCATTTTCTATATATTTATTATTTACCTTAAAATCATTCATACTAGTTCAATCAACTTTTACTATAAAATAATCAGATTGATTTCATTTTATTAAAGTTTTTGAAATTGGAATTGTTCAATAATCATATTGTTCAGCATAAGAAAGTGCTTGTCATGCATTTGCTACTCCTAAAATAGGTATTTGTAACATAGTTTGTAATCAAATAGAATTTCATAATCTAATTCATCTATATGAGCTAGTTCTTGTTATAAATCATTTTTTTTCTAAAGATTCAAGATATTGAACTACTCCCCTTTTTGACTTTTGATTTAAAAGATTTTGTAATTCATTAATAGTTGGAGATTTTGCATGTTTAGAGACAAAGTCAGTAATAACATCTAATACCTTTTGTTGTTTCTCTGTAAGCATAATTTTATACTTATATACTAATATAGTATATATATTATATATATTTTATATAAGTCAAATTTATTTTTTGATTTTTTTATAAAATTTATTATATTATATAAAGTGAAATTAATACTTTGTTTAAAAAAAGTTTTAAAAAATTTTTTATAATATTTTACTTAAAATAGTGCTAGAAAATATTTTTTAGAACTTGGGTGAAATCACTCTAATATAAAAGGGACCCCAAGGTTATAATTTTTAAAAATTGTGCCTTTAGGGGTTTTAATTTATATCTTTAGAATAATAAAAATATGGAAAATAATTTTACAATGAAAGATTTAGTTAATCTTTCTCAGAATAGAGGTTTTGTTTATCCATGATCAGAAATATATGGTTGACTAGCTAATTCTTGGGACTATTGACCATATGGTGCTTTAATGAAAGAAAATATAAAAAATCTTTGGATAAAAGAATTTGTCCAAAAAAGAACAGATATGACTTTAATAGATTCATCAATATTGTATAATCCTCAAGTTTGGATAGCATCAGGGCATGTAGGTGGTTTTAGTGATCCTTTAATCGATGACAAAAAAACAAAACAAAGATTTAGAGCTGATAAATTACTAGAAGATTTGATAGAAAAGTTAGATGATGCTGAAAATTATCTAAAATCAAAATACTGAGTTAATAATCTTATTCCTGAATCTTGGTCATTAGAAAAACAAACTGAAGTTATGAGATGAGAAAATGTTTTAAATCCAGAAACATGAGAACCATGAGATTGGACTAATGTTAAAAAATTTAATCTTATGTTTAAAACAAAACAATGAGTTACAGATGATTCTTCTAATGAAATATATCTTAGACCAGAAACTGCTCAATGAATTTTTATAGATTTTCCTAATGTTCTTAGAACAAGTAGAAAAAAATTACCTTTTTGAATAGCTCAAGTTGGTAAAGCCTTTAGAAATGAAATAACTCCAGGTAATTTCATTTTTAGAACAAGAGAATTTGAACAAATGGAAATAGAATATTTTTGTGAACCTTGAACAGATTTAAAATTTCATGAAGAATGGAAAAATGCTTGTATGAATTTTTTAACAAATACTCTTTCTATAAAAAAAGATAATCTAAAATTTAGGGATCATGAAGAGGATGAATTATCTCATTATTCTAATGCTACAACTGATATTGAATATAAATTTCCATTTGGTTGGTGAGAATTATGGTGAATAGCTAATAGAACAGATTTTGACCTAAAAGCTCATATGTCTGAATCAAAAGCTGATATGAGTTATTTTGATCCTGTTAAAAACAGAAAATATATTCCATATGTAATTGAACCTAGTGTTTGATTAAATAGATTATTTTTAGTTTGTATGAGTGATGCTTACACCATAGATGAAGAAAATAATAGGACATATTTAAAACTTGATCCAAAGGTAGCTCCAATAAAAGTTTGAGTTTTGCCTGTTGTTAAAAAAATAGGAAATTTAGCAAAAGAAATTTATACTCAATTAAGTGAAGATTTTGTATGTGAATATGATGAAGTATGAAGTATAGGAAAAAGATATGCAAGAATGGATGAAATAGGTACTCCTTTTTGTGTAACTGTGGACTCTAATAATTATGAAGCTTGAAAAGTTACTGTTAGATTTAGAGATAGTATGGAACAAGAAGAAGTTTTAATATCTGAATTAAACGAATACTTAAAAAAATTTATAAAATAAAAAGACTTAATTTACTAAGTCTTTTTATTTATTCTTCTTCTTCATTCTTTTTTTTGAATTTAGATTTTATAAATCTTCAAATTGATAATAACATATAAGAAATAATTCATCATATAGTTATTTTATAAAAAATAAATAAAATTATAATTATATTTAATATATAATCATATTTTAATAAAAAGGGATATATAACAGAGTCTTTAAAAAAGTTAAATAAAAACTCAATATAAAATAACTGTTTTAAACTTTCTATTAATTCCAAATCGAAACCAAAAAGAAATCTATTATTGATAATAGATAAATTAATTGTTATAAAAAACCAAATAAATAAAAATCAAAGTATAAAAGAAAAAACATAATTCAATAATTTTATAGAATTTCATTTTAATTCTATAAAATCATTAAACACTAAAAATAAAGCAAGTATTGGTATTAAATAAATTGAATAAACTCAATAAAAATCCTTATTATTATAAAGATGTTGTTTAAAAGAATTAACTCAAATATCGTCAGTATTAATTGAAAATAGACTAAAATTTATTAAAGAAAATAAAAATAATCCTAAAATAATTCATAAATAAGCTTTTTGTAATTTTTCAAATCATAAAATTAAAAACAAAATTCAAAAAAACAATGAAAGTCATAAAAATACTTGATCTGAAAAATCAAGTATTTTTATGTATTCAATTATTTTATTTGAACTTTGTACCACATCCATCATAATAATAACTAATCAATATAAACTTCTCTTGGCTTACTTCAATTTGAAGGACCAACCACTCATAATTCTTCTAAAATATCCAAAACCTTTGCAGCACGAGCATATCAAAGTCATAATTTCCTTTGAATTAGTGAAGTTGATCATTTTCTAGATTCTTTTACAATTTTAATCGCTTTCTCTATTATTTCTGGATCTTCATCTTGATCTCAATTATATCATTCTAAAATACTTCACTCTAGTTTTGATTTTCAATTAACTATACTATCATCATACATATTCATAGCTACTTCTGGATCTATTGTGAGTTTTAATTCATTAACTACAGCTTCTACTTCATGAGTTTGAACAAGTACTCATTGAACTCTTTCTGGTTCCATATTTCAAGTAGGAAAATATAACATATCTCACCTACCAAGCAAATCTTCAGCTCAAGCTTTATCTATAATTGTTCTTGAATCTATTTGAGATGCTACAGTAAAAGCAATACGACTAGGTATATTTGATTTAATAAGTCATGTAATAACATCAACTGAAGGTCTTTGAGTTGCAACTATTAAATGCATTCAAACTGCTCTAGCCATTTGTGCAATACGAGCTATAGATTGTTCAACTTCTTTTTTATTTCAACTCATCATTAGGTCAGCTAACTCATCAATTACTATAACTATATATGGAAGTTTATTTTCTTTATTTACTTTAGTATTATATTCTCAAAGATTTCTAGCTCAAATATTTTTTGCTAAATCATATCTTCTAAGCATCTCAGCTACCGCCCATTTTAGTGAATTTAAAGCTTTATCTGGACTAGTAATAACAGGAGTAAGTAAGTGAGGAATTCAATTATAAACAGATAACTCAACCATTTTAGGATCTATCATTATCATTTTTAGTTCATTTGGAGAAAATCTATATAAAAGACTTACTAAAAAACCATTCATTCAAACTGATTTTCAAGATCAAGTCTGACCTGCTATAAGTAAATGAGGCATTTTTGCTAAATCTCAAACTATTATGTTTCAATTTACATCTTTTCAAATTGCAATTGGAATATTATATTTTTTTGAATTAAATTCTTCAGACTCTATTATTTCTCTAAGTCATACTGATTGCCTATCTTCATTAGGTACTTCTATTCAAACTACTCATTCTCCTGGAATAGGTGCTTGTATTCTTATGCTTTTTGCTTGTAATGCAAGAGTTAGATCTTTTTTAAGATTTTCTATTTTATTTAGTTTAACTCACTCGTCAGGTTTTAATCTGTATTGAATAACTGTTGGTCCAACTCTGTATCAAACCATTTCAACAGAAATTTTAAATTGTCTTAATTTTTCAAGTATTTCATATGATTTTTTTTCTACTTTATATTCGTTTATAGATATATCTGAATCTATATTATCAAGTAAATCAACAGATGGTAGTTTCCATCAATCAAAAGTAGATGCTTTTATTATTGGTTTTGATTTCTTTTCTATTTGAATTTTTTTTCTATCTTGTTTTATTATTTCATTTTTAGTATTAAAAGATTTTTTTACTTTTGAAAAAAGTCATGTTTCTTGTGTTGATTTTTTTTCAATATTTATTTTTCTAGGCATATCATCAATAGTAGTTTGAGCTAGTTTTTTTTCTAATAATTTTTCTTTTCTTTCTAGAGATAACCTCTTTTTTTCAAGTTTATCATGATTTTTTGTATTGTTATTTTTTGAAGAAATAGAGCTATAAGAAGATTTTAAATCATCTAGATTAGGTGCATACTCAAAAGCTTTTTTAATAATTTTTTTATAATCAATTCTAAAAACTAAATAAATAGATAAAAGAAATACAAATAAACAAAAAACAAAAGTAGTTATATTACCCAAAAAACTAGATAATGGGTTATATATATTAAAAACTCAAATATATGAATTTATAAAAAATCAAAAAATAGTAGTAAGTGATACTAAATAAAAAAACAGACCTAATATTCTTATAAATGATAACTTAATTTTTTCTCTAAATAAAAGTCAAATTCAAAAAAGAATAACTATTGGTGAAAAAATAACTCTATAATATTCTCAAAATAAGCTATTTAATAAAGTATATATAAAAAACCCCAATGTGGAATCTAGCTCTCTAATAAGAGATACAATTCAAATAAATATAAATAAAAATCAAAAAAGATAGCTTTTAAATATATATGATTCATTTTTTTTAGATTTTTTTGTTTTTTTCCTAGGCACTACTAAAAGAAAATTAGAATATAATATCATATATTCTATTATATACTTTTTTTATAAAACTCAAACATTTTTAGTTATGTTTTTTTGAAATATATCTATATATTAAATCTAATAATTCTAACCTAGTAAGTGATTTATTTGGATAAAAGTAAATTCAGTCATTATCTATTAAATTATATTTTTGTGAATAATTAACAAAATTATAATACCAAGTTCAAGTTTCCACATCTTCAAAATTAATATTATTATATATATTAGATAAATCTTCTCAAGCTCAAAGTAATAATAGTTTTAATCACTCAATTCTTGATATACTTCTAAATGGATAAAAATTTTTATTATTAATATCTATAATTCATAAATCAATTCAAGCATTTATAAATGAATTCTCCCATGAATTTGTATTTACATCATTAAATACAGATTCTCTATTTGGTACCTCTTTAAATCATAGTGATAATATAATAACTTTTAAAGCCTCAGCTCTTGTTATATTAATATCAGATCTAAAAGTATTATCAGGAAATCAATTAATTATTCAATTATCTTTAAAATATTTAATTTTCTCAAAATTAGGATTATCCAAAGAAATATCATCAAATATATTTTCTGAAGTTTTATCTACAAATTCATTAAATAATTCTGTTTCAGATACATCAATTTCTTTTTTATATTCTTTTTCTAATTCTAAAGACAAAGTATTATCAGATTCATTTTCTTTTTTTAATTCTTCAAAATTTTCTAAGTCTTTTTTTGAATAAAAATCATCTTCTTTTTCACTTTCAAATACTAATAAATTAGTGCTAGGAAGCATAGCTATTTCTTTATTTTCAAGTAAAAATATATCTGAAGTATTAACTAATATATCTATTCTATCATCAATTAATTCTTCTTTTTTTTCTTTTAAAACAACTTCTTTAAACTCTATATTTTCTAATGTATCTTGATTATCTGAGATAACTTTTTCTTCTGATGATAAGTGTAAAATTTCTTCTTTTTTATTTGAATTATCTAAAATATTATTTGAAAGTATATCATAATCTAGATGATAATTAACAAACTCTAAAGGATGAATAGTATATTTAATAGCTTCATCAAATCATAATCACTCGTTTACACCACTAAAAAATCCAAGTCATTTAGATCTAGCTTCAGCTAAAGAAAAAGGCCAATAAGGTAAATTTGGTGCATCCTCTAATGCAATTTGAAAATCAACATGTGAACTTGTAGAAATTCAAGTATTTCATACAGTTCAAATAATATATCATTTTGAGACTTTTTCTCACTGTTTTACCCAAATATTTTCAAGGTGGGAATAACTACTATAAATAGTTTTTATTTCTCAATTTTGCAAAGGAACATTATCATGTCTAATAACTATATAATTACCAAATCATCAAGGTTCAAATCAAGTTTTAACTACTACTCAGTTTGCTATATTTCTTATAGGTGTTCATTCTGGTGCAACTATATCTATTGAAGGATGAGATCAAACATATTCTTTATAATCAAAATTATAATTTCACATATACAAAACTGTATATGCTATTCTAGATACAATAGTTTCTATATATTCTGGCGATCATACAATTAATTCTTCAGGGTTTCTTGATATTATATTTATATCATAAATAGGAAGTTTGATAAAATCATTTATATCAATTTCATCAAATTTAACATTTCTTTGTTCTCTTGTAAGTAATAAAGGATTTGGAACATAATCAATTGGATAGACAGTTCAATCAAAAGGATCTGATTTTATGTGTGAATAATTAAGTATTGAAGATTGTAAAAAATTAGTTTTTATACCTAAAAAATAAACCATCAATAATAAAACTGCTAAAATTATTGAAAATACATAATTTTTCTCTCAGAAATCTAATAAGTTTTTTAATTTAAACATCTTTTGTAATATTTATATATAAAATACAAGAAAATTGTATCATATATTTTTAAATATTACAAAGTTTTTATATATTTTTTATATTTTTTTATTTTTATCTACAATAATATTTATTTAACTCAAAAGGACAAGGTATTTCTTTTCAGTTTTTCTCTATTTTTTCACAAAATCTAGAATTTATTTCTTCTATTTCTCAAATAATATTTGTTGTAAAATTAAATGTTTCTATAATTGATTCTCTATTTGTATCATAAATTAAATCATATTTATATTTAACACAATATCTATTAGAATTAATACCTTCTGAAATTTTTTTTATTTCTAAAATCTCATGTCAATCAAGGGTTTTTGTCCAAAAATTACTAAATGATGATAAATTTGTTTTAATTCAAGAATAACACCTTGATTTATTAAGTAATGAACAAGCATCTCTATAAAGTCAATTGTTTCAAAATTCAAAATAAGCATATATTAAAGCTTCTCAAGTCAAAGATCTTGTAAATTCAGATCTAGGATTTAAGTTCATATCATAAAAATATATTTTTTCTCATCATTTTTTTATATATTCATAAATCTCTTCTTTTTTATTTAATAAATCAATTTCTTTATCATAAATAAATGCATCTTTGTCTATTAAGTTATCATTAGATAAAGCTTGTTGACTCTTTTGTATTAATTGATCTTGTTTTTCTAGTTCTTTTTTAAAAAAATTAATATATTCTTTTAGCTCTGAATCATAGTAATAATTATTGAATTTAAATAAAGTTAATACAAAAAGTAAAAATATTGCAATTAAAAAAAATCAAAATAATAAAAAATAATTTTTATCTTTTAATAAAATATTAATTTTTTTAGAGTTTAAGTTTGATTCATCTTCTTTTTTATTAGTTTGTTCGTTTTTTATCTCAGAACTTTTTGTGTTTAGAATATTTTTATTAAGCTTTGATTTTAAATCTATAATTTCTTTTTTTCTTTGATCACATTTTTCTATAATATCAAATAAAATTTCATCTGTAAAAAATATATCTTTCTTAGGTCTTCATCAAGTATTATTATTGACATCAAAAAATATATTTTCTTCAAATACTTTTTTTGAAACACTTTTTTTAACTCTTAATATGACTCACTCAAATCTTTCCCACTTTGAATAACCAAATAAATGCATATTTTCCCTTCAACTATATATAGTTTTTCACTTAGAAAATTCTTTTTCTCAGCTATATTTTTTAAGCATAAACTTATGATAATAAAAAATAAATACTTTTTATGATTATAAAAAGTATTTATTTTTTTCAAGTTTTTATGATTCTATTTTATTTATCTTATAATCAATTAAATCTTCTTTAATATTAAATTTTACTCTATCTAAAAATCTATCAATAATTAAATAATCATGATCTAATATTTCAAGTTTTAAATTTAATTTGGTATTTCATAATGATGTTTTAGATGTATTTATCTCCAGAGTATTTATATTCATTTCATATAATATATCAATTAATTTTTTTAATATTCCAATTTTATCATTAAATAAAAACTCAATATTAAAAATAATATTATTATTTTCATTTCATTTAAAATAAGCAGTTATAAGTCTATCACTAGGTAGTCTACTTAAAATTTTACAATCTCTATTATGAATAGAAACAATTCATTTAGAGCTTATATATCAAACTATTTGATCGGATATATTATCTTTACAACAATTAGCTATTTTATAAGGAATATCTGTCTCTTCTCATATAATTATATCTCTATTTTTAAGTTCAGCTAAATTTTTAATTGGTTTTATATTTTTATTATTAACTGTATTGGTTTTATTATGAATATTTTTTGATTTCAATATTTTTTTAACTATAGATGATGGATTAGTAGAAAATTTTCAAACTTTTTCTAATATTGATAATCTTTCTTCATATGAATAAGTTCTTCAATCAAAAGATTTTAATAATGATAAATCCTTATCAAGTTGCTCTAATCACACTTTTTCAAACAATTTATTTAAAATTTCTCTTCATCTTTCAATATGTAAATCTTTATTTTCATTTCTAAGATAAGATCTTATAGCATTTTTAGCTTTTGTAGT
>Ga0052835_100084_pt1 | contig 9203 bp, 8 predicted proteins | sample Wilsouwater61714_FD_53172 | JGI IMG/M metagenome (GOLD analysis project Ga0052835, IMG submission 53172) | Hot spring water microbial communities from Wilbur Hot Springs, California, USA - Wilbur source water - 6/17/14 | ecosystem: Environmental > Aquatic > Thermal springs > Unclassified ...
AACTAGAATTTAACAAAGGGCATTAGTGTAGTTTCCCGCCAAAGCGGGAGAGAGATGCAGTCTACAATCTTGATTCATATCTTCGCATCATGTAGAGTTTTTTAAGCATTTTCTTTCTCGCTGCAATTTTTTCTTTCTTTCGAATCTCGGTTGGAGGTTCATAAAATCTTCTTTGTCTCTTTTCAGTGACAATCAAGTTTCTATCAGTTTGTTTTTTGAACTTTCTATAAGCTTGTTCAAAATTTTCGTTACTTCCAACTTTAATACCTGGCACTNAATCTCACCCCCTCTCTTTTAAATTTATTTAAAGAGAATCATATCATAAATTGGATAGAATAACCTAAAAAANTACAACTAAATTGTCTAGGATAAAATTATGAGCGAATATGGTGCTAGTAATATTAAGGTGTTAAAAGGGTTAGAAGCTGTTCGAAAAAGACCTGGGATGTATATTGGGGATACATCTGTGCGAGGGTTGCACCACCTAATTTATGAAGTAGTTGACAACTCGATTGATGAGGCAATGGCAGGAGAGTGTGATACTATCAAAATCGTTCTTCACAAAGATGGTAGCGCTACTATAGAGGATAATGGGCGAGGAATCCCAGTAGACCCCCATCCAACCGAAAAAATTCCAGCTGCAACGGTAGTCATGACTGTTTTGCATGCTGGAGGTAAGTTTGATAAAGATACCTATAAAGTCAGTGGTGGTTTGCATGGTGTTGGAGTAAGCGTTGTAAATGCTTTGAGTGCTAACCTTGACCTTACTATCTACAAGCATGGCAATATATATGAGCAAAATTTCAAACATGGCATCCCACAAAATGAGTTAACAATTTCTGGACAGACAAGAAAAAGAGGCACAAAAATCACTTTCACTCCCGATAACTCAATCTTTACAGAAACAGTAGAGTTTGATTTTGAGATTTTGGCAAAAAGATTTCGTGAACTTGCCTACCTTAATCCTAATATCACCATTAAGCTTTATGATGAGAGGATTAATAGAAAAGAGGTGTATCATTTTGAGGGTGGGTTGGTTCAATTTGTCAATGATATCTCAACAAAGGAGCCTATTTCTGAAGTGATGCACTTTAGCGAAGGGGTGGATGACATTGAAATGGATATTGCGATGATTTACACCACAAGCGAAAGCGATAAGGTATTAAGCTTTGTTAATAACATTCGAACTCCCGATGGTGGAACACATGAAGCGGGTTTTAGGGCGGCTGTTACAAGAGCGATATCACTTTATATCGCAAACAACGCAAAAGCCAATGAAAAAAATATCAAAATAAGTGGAGAGGATACAAAAGAGGGACTAACTGCAATAGTAAGCGTACGAATACCTGAGCCGCAATTTGAAGGACAAACCAAAGGAAAACTTGGAAGTAGCTATGTAAGGCCGCTTGTNCAAAAGCTTACCTATGAAAAAATAACACAATTTTTAGAAGAAACNCCAAACTCAGCAAAAGCGATTATGCANAAGGTGATTTTGGNAGCAAAGGGTAGAGAAGCAGCCAAAAGAGCCAAAGATTTAGTCAAAAGAAAAGATGCAATGAGCGTTGGAACGCTTCCAGGAAAATTGGCAGATTGTCAAAGTAAAGATTCAAGTATTTGTGAAATCTACTTAGTAGAGGGTGATAGTGCAGGTGGATCAGCAAAACAGGGTCGAGATAGGGTATTTCAAGCGATTATGCCACTAAAGGGTAAAATCCTCAATGTTGAAAAAAGCCGTCTTGATAAAATACTTAAATCTGAAGAGATTGCCAANATGATTACAGCACTAGGCTGTGGGATTGGTGAAGAGTTTGATGAAANAAAGCTTCGATATAATAAAATTATCATCATGACTGACGCCGATGTTGATGGGAGTCATATCCAAACGCTTTTGATGACATTTTTCTTTCGGTATTTGCGTCCCATTATTGAAAATGGACACCTATATTTAGCACAACCGCCTCTTTATCGGTACAAAAAGGGAAAAACCGATATCTATCTCAGAGATGACAAAGCTTTGGGGGAGTTTTTGATTGAAAATGGTGTCGATATTATTGAGTCTAAGAGGATGAAGAAAGAAAATTTGATTGAACTGTTTAAGCTTGTTTCATACTACAAAATGACACTCAAAGAGCTAGAAAAAAGATTTTCACTTATTGAAGTAGTGCGCTTTTTGATTGAACATGAAGATATTGTAAAAAAGCCGATGAAAGAGATGTTTGAAGATATCAAAGCATTTTTAGACACTCTTGGGTATAACATCTTAAATCAATCTATAGAGGAAGATTTTATCCAAATCTATGTACAAACCAATGATGGATTGGAAGAACTACTAATTAATGATGAACTTTTTACAAACCCTTATTATGCAGAAGCGCTGTATCTCTTTAAAAAAATTAGCAAAAGAGATACCAGTGAGTTTGAAAGTGACCTAATTGCACTTTTAGAAAAAGTGGAAGCAAATGCAAGAAAGGGAGCTTACATCCAAAGATATAAAGGATTGGGCGAGATGAATCCAGATCAATTGTGGGAGACAACAATGGATCCTAAAAACAGAGTGCTGCTTCAAGTAACGATTGATGATTTTGATAAAGCAAATGAAGCTTTTGTACTTTTTATGGGGGATGAGGTAGAGCCTAGACGAAAGTATATAGAAGAGCATGCTAAAGATGTAAAACACTTAGATGTGTAGGCGTTATGCACTCAATCAAAAAAGAAAGAACAAGAAAGTTTATGCTTGCCCTTCGAATGGGGCTACCTATCTTTTTACTCCTTGTTACAACCCTTGTGCTGTTTGCACTCCCTGAAGTTTTAAATTCTTTACTTTTTAAAACTTTTTTACTATGCGTATCGGTTTTAACCATCGTTTATTATATCTTTTATCTTATCAACCAAGAGGCTGTCAATACACTGATTGACCCACTTACCAAAGCATACAATAGAGAAAATATCATCAAAGAGTTGCAGCGGATGCAAAAAAAACAACTTTTAAACTCCATCAGTTTGATTCAAATCAAAAATATCGCTGAACTTAATAATTACTACGGCTATGAAAGGGTTAATAGTATTTTGAGTGAATTTGTCAAGCGGCTTGATTTGCATTTAAAAAACAATCAAGATATTCCTATTATTGGAAAACTTCAAGGCTCAGATTTTATTGTTGGAAGCGTTTTGGCTCCTAAAAATATTAGAAACTCTCTGCTTGAATTTCAAATGAATAATATTATAATAAATGGGGTGGAGCTAGAGATTTTAAGTGCAGTAAGCGTAAATACCAACGACATTATAAAAAATGTAGAACATCTGTATGATTCATTGCATCACAGACTGAGTAAAGAGAGTAAAAATGGTATTTATATCCAAGATATTAAAAACCTTTCAAAGTTTGAATCTGAAATTGTTGAAGCTGTTAGGGGTGGAAAACTTGATTTAAGGTTTAGGCCTATTCAAGATTTAAGAAGTGGCAAAATCAATAACTATGAAGCGATTATTAAACTTCAAACTCAAAGCTTTGGTAAGTTGCCCACAAATAGATATATTCCTGTTATCAATCGACTTGATTTGGAACAAACCTTTGATTTAGCAATCGTTGAAAAAATCTCTACCATTCTAAAAAGCACTCAAAATGAGATTTGTATCAGCTTCAACATTTCACCTTTTTCATTGCGAAATGAGGAGTTTGCACAAAAGTTATTTGAGATGATTGAAAAACATGGGGTTGAGCCAAAAAGATATATTTTAGAACTGTATGAAAATAAAGTCTATCATGATATACAAAAGTACAAAAAAACCCTCAACCGTCTCAAGGGTTTTGGGGTGCAACTTTGTTTGGATAACTTTGGGGCGATGAATGCATCTTTGGAGTATATCAAGTATCTACCTGTTGATATTGTACAATTTGATAATGAATTTAGTAAAAACTTAGACCAACCCTCATACAAAGCAACACTTAAGGCGTTTGTGAAGATGTGTCAAGAGTTGAAAATCCAAACTATATTGAAATGGATTGATAATGAACAGCAAAAAGAGTTGGCAAAAGAGCTAGAGGTCGATTTTATCCAAGGATTTAAAGTAGGAAAATTAAAAACACAAAAGGATTTAGAATGAATGAAATAAAGTATGGTGAAAAAGAGATTTTAGAATTTGATATCAACAAAGATGAAAACTTTTGGCCAAATGAAAACAAATATGATTATACAGTTAAAATTACGCTTCCAGAATTTATGTCAAAATGCCCAAGAAGTGGTTATCCTGATTTTGCAACTTTTTATCTACACTATATCCCAAATAAAAAGGTGATTGAACTAAAAGCACTCAAACTCTATATCAACACCTTTGCTAATCGTTATATTTCGCATGAAGATGCTGTTAATGAAATTTTTTCTACCCTTTATGAAAAGTTAAAGCCAAAGTGGATGAAGCTTACGGCTGATTTTAAACCGCGAGGTAATGTACACACACTAATTGAGATTGATAGCGCAACTTTTTCTAAACAAGAAGGATGAAAAAGGTGATGCAAAAATATTAATCTACTTTCTCTATTTGAGGTAGGATATAAGCAATACCAAATTTATCTAATCGATAAAGCTCTTTATCGATAAATCTATCATCCCCATCAAGTACAAAAAGATGGTTTTCGCTCACAAAATAGGAGCTGCCATCATCAAGCCATATAATATTTCCTGATGGATGCCAACTAAAAAAACCTTTGGATTCATAGACATTGATAGATTCACCTAAACAAATCCTCTTTTTTTCATAAGTTTGTTGCGGCAATATTTTAAGAATCTCCCGTATGCCATCACAGCTATTGCAAGGAAAAGTCCCCACATAGGTGCCTTCATAATCAAGTGCAAATTTTGCACTATAGATATCTGGTTTATAACTACATCCTGCTAAAAAAAATAGAGCTACTGTGAAAAAGAGAGATTTTTGAAGAAAAAAAGTTATCTGTTTCATTGGATTGGTTTAGATATATCAATAAGTTTTGTCCCTAAAATCAAATCATGGAGTGCTTTTTTATCTTTTCGAAAAAGAGGTATCAATACACCAATAACAATTGCAGCAGAAAAGAGAAATAAAATATAACGCAAGTATGCCTTGATAAAAGATATTTTTTCTCCATTTTTATCTACAACTTTGATATCATAGGCTTTTTTTCCAGGGGTTTGACCAGTTTTATATAAAAATAGTGAATAGATAGCACCATAAAGTATCCATGAAATTAATGGCGCAAGGGTCGATCCTTGAAAATCATCTTTGCCATCCATAATAAAATAGGTCATAATATAAAGAATTGGCATATATAACATAAAAAGATCAATAATGAATGCTTTGATTCTTTGAGAATAGGATGCATATTTTATATTGTCAGATTCTTTTTTCTTTTGCTTTGGAGTATTTTTTCTTTGTTTTACATCTCTCCATCTCATTTTTTGGCACCTACTTTTTTAGTGAAATTTTAACATTTTAAGAAGTATTGCCATCTTATTTTTTCATATTGATAGCTGTTTGCAGCATTTGATCACTGGTTGTTATTCCTCTTGTACTTGCCAAGTATGCTTTTTGATAAACGATTAAATTTGTCAATCCTATAGAGAGTTGGAGATTACTTTGTTCAAGCATGTGTGACAAAATTTTTGACCCCATAGTAAACTCACCATTCTCATCAATAAACCGTTTGGCTTCACCACTATTGTTCGTTTCGACAAAAAGGTTTGAACCCTTCTTGTGTAAGCCTTGATCGTTGATAAAATGATAAAGAGGAATCTTTGCGACAATGGCACTTTCACTGTTATCAAATGAAGCGATAATATTTCCCTTTTGATCGACTCGATAATTGGTTAAATCCCCCTTTGGTTTTCCATTGACAATAACGCTTGTATTGATTTTATCTGTTGTAGAAATTACCCCGTCAAATCCACCCCCTAAATTAAAAGTAAGTGGTGTGCCTCCATTGTCTAAAGTCAAAATAGTCTTTTCCACCATAGCCCCATTAGCATCAAAAAGTAAGCTTCCATTTTGCGAATTTGACTCATCTCCTTCAATAAATGTCACATAGTCCCAGCTTGATCCAACCACAGGTTGATTGTCACTAGGGGTAAACTCTATAATAAGATTTTTCTTCTCTCCGTTTGGATTAATAATCCCAATCGATTGTTTTTGAAAGGAGCTTCCAAAAGTTAAATTTTTTCTCAAACTCACTTCATTTGTAGGCACTCCTGGATAGATAAGGTGCGTTGGAAGATTGATAGGTGCTCTTTCATCAGAATTTGGATTTAAAACAATTGTTGGGTTAATAACATCACCGCCAATTATATTTCTAGCATTGATACCCATGAGAAAAAGACCTTCGCTATTAACTAAAAAACCTTCGCTATTTATATGGAAGTTACCGCTTCTTGTGTAATATTGTTGTTCACCATTAAATGGTGCCACATTGAACCAGCCATCTCCACTAATGGCTAAGTCAAATATATTATCTGTGCTTACCAAAGAGCCTTGTGACATATCTAATGCACTCGCTTTCGCTGTAGCACCAAGCCCTACCTGGTCATTAGTTGGTCCTATAAAACCATTTCCAATTGTTTTTTCAAATATTGTTTTAAACTCTGCTTTAGCTGCTTTATATCCATAAGTATTTACATTAGCAATATTATTTGCATTGATATCCATCCCAAATTGTTGAGATTTGACCCCTAAAACACTGTTATAAAATGATTGTAGCATCACTTAACCTTTAAAAAATCTCTTTAATTTTATCTAGCTCTACATAGTTTCTTCCAACTCTTACAAAGGTTTTTCCCTCATCAAACTTTACTGAAGTGATAGGGTANTATCCCACCCTCGTAATTTTATCTTCANCCATTTTATTTTTATATTCTGCATGTACATAGTAGGTCCCCGCCGCTACTCTAGCACCGCCATCATTTGTTCCATCCCAATCAAAGCTTAGCGTGCCTGCTGGTTGCTCATNAAGTCCTATTCGTTTAATAATATTACCATTTACATNGCTAATATATATGACTCCGTCACTAATGTCATCTTGAAAGTGTATATCAAAGCTTGCTCCACCACTTTCAGCTATAAATATCTCTGAACTTCCCAAGTCTGCCATCTTCCCAATCGCACTGACCGCTTCAAAACTCCTATTTTTTNTCAAGACTTGGCTGAGTTTTTCTAGTGCATCTTGGGTATTTCGGGCTGACTCCATCGTTGCAAGCTGCGAGGTTTGAGATAAAATTTTATCCGAATCCATCGGATTGGTTGGGTCTTGNTGCTGCAACTCTACTAGCAAAAGCTTTAAAAAATCATCCTTATTTAAAATTCCTTTTTCATTTATCACTTTGCTTGAAGTGGTAGTACTCATTGTTTCTGATATAATCATCGTTTTCTCCTATTAGACATATTTAGGTAGCTCAATCTCAATTTGATCAACCATTGCACTTAAATTATTATCTAATAATTCATCTTCATTATAAAATCTTCTTTTGTGTTCAAACCCTTGATGATTACTCTCCTTATTTCCTGAGCTAAACTGCATCGAGAGATTTTCAAACCCTATATTTTGCAAGTTTTGACGCAACTCCATCGAGTTTTGTGCAAGTATTTGCAACGCTGGAGCAGTTGCTGAACTAATTTGCACCGTCAATGAATCCCCTCTTGATTGAATGATAACATCCAATTCACCTAAATTTTTAGGATTAAGAGTAAGAGTCAATCGTGAAATTGGGGGTTTATACTCTTGAATTTGCTCTTTAAGTGTAGATGCAAAATGCTTTATAGTTGTTTTTGCATCAAATATCTTATCACTAAGATTTGATTGTATTTGTTGCAGTAAAGCTGTAGGCTTAACTTCTGCTTCACTTTTTGTAGAGGTTGATTCTTGAGTTTCAAAAGTGTTACCTAGTTTTGAAATCCAGCCATCTTTGCTTTGCTGCTCTTGTTGGATTTTTAAATCAACAGCTTTTTGCTCTATTGACTTTTTCTTAATAACTCTTTGTTTTATGCTTTGTTTATCTTTATTAAGCAGCATTTGCAAAATAGAACTTTTGGCATCTTTTGGCACAGATTTTTCACTCTCTTTTAAAGCTATAGGGTCTATGTACAAATTAGGAAGCTCTTTCGTTTGACCTTTTGAAAGAATCGATGCTAAAGTTATCTTTGCGTCTTTGTTTGTAATCTCTTTGGTTTTTTCTTGTTGGTGCAAAATTGATGAAAGCACAGAGCTATGTGCAATCTTTACTTGTTGTGTTGTNATGTTTTTTGCCTCTTTTAAAGTAGAGTTTTGAATTGATTTTTTTTCTTTAGGGCTCTCTACCACTTCAAACTTTACATCTTTAACATTCAAACCTTTTTTATTTGCTTGAGCAATCAACTGAGTTAAAGTTTTAGCATCTTTTAAATCTTTTATATCAATCGATTGGTTGAGTTTTGATTCTAAGATATTTTTAGCTTTAACAAGTTTTGTTTGCAAGTCTATCTGTTTAAGTGAATTACTGTTCTCTTTTTTTGTAGCTAAAAGCAAAGAGTTAAGAAGCACATTGAGTGTTTTATTATTTAGGGTTGAGGATTTTGTTTCAGTCTTAGTAGCATTTTGAGTTTTGATTTTCTCCTCATCACTATTTTTGGATGAAGATTTTGTTACCATTTTGGCAAGAACCTCTTTAAAGTTTTGATTCCCCACACCCTCGCTAGAATGCTTTTTGATTAATCCTTTTTTATTTTGTGTAATCCCTTTTGCAATAGCTACCTCAACCATCTTTTTGCCTTTATATTTGCTTAGTGAAGATATAAAAGCAAAAAGCATACCTAATTTATATATCAGTGAATGAGTTATATTCTAGCTGCATAAGTTGTAACTGTTTTGTAGTTTTGATTATATTATAGTTTACAGTGTTTAATGAACCCTATAAAAAACTAAATCAAAATAGCTTTTCATCCCATCTTCTATAATTTTTTTATTATTGATGATTGTAAAATTTTTAGAAATTATTTTAAACTGTCTTTAGATATTATTTTAATCTCTTTTTTGTGCTTGATAATGAAAGAATCCAATCTGCTAACTCATCTATAGTTTTAGCATCTAAATGTTCATAAGCAGGCATCACTTGACCTGCAAACTTTCTTCTTGTTCCTGTTGAACCATTTTTGATGATATTTACTAAATACTCTTTTGGATTTGCTGTAGCTAAGGCGTGTTTTGA
>Ga0052835_100085_pt1 | contig 9199 bp, 5 predicted proteins | sample Wilsouwater61714_FD_53172 | JGI IMG/M metagenome (GOLD analysis project Ga0052835, IMG submission 53172) | Hot spring water microbial communities from Wilbur Hot Springs, California, USA - Wilbur source water - 6/17/14 | ecosystem: Environmental > Aquatic > Thermal springs > Unclassified ...
ACCTGCTAATTAACCCCGGTCGACAATTCATCGAGCGACGCCTTCAACATGTCTGACGGCACTTACTCCATGCAGCTTGAGAATCACGCCCCTCCACGCACGCAGCAACCCGTGGTCACCTTGGACGGCGTCAGTCGCATTTTTGCGGGTGGCGTCGGGTTATCCTCGGTCGATCTGGCAGTCTCATCCGGAGAAGTGGTCGGCGTCACCGGTACCAGCGGCTGCGGCAAATCCACCCTTCTGCGTCTGATTGCTGGGCTTGAGACTGCGAGCAGCGGCACCATCGAACGGAATTACAAACGCCTCGGCATGGTCTTCCAGGAACCCACACTCCTGCCCTGGCTCACCGCCCAAGAAAACGTGGAACTGGTTCTTAACCCATCCGAGCGACCGCGCGCGCGGGAGGCGCTGCGTCGCGTGGGACTTGAATCGGCAGCGAACCAATACCCGGCGCAGCTGTCCGGCGGCATGCGGCAACGGGTTGGCATCGCCCGGGCGCTGGCCGGCCACCCGGACCTACTCCTGATGGACGAACCCTTCTCCAACCTCGATTACCTTAACCGGACCGAGCTGCTTGAACTGGTGCGAGAACGGGTGCTCGGTACTGGTGTGGCTGTGATCTTCGTCAGCCACGACGTCCGCGAGATCGTCCAGCTCTGCCACCGCATCCTGGTGATCGGCGGCAAACCGGGGCGGGTTAAGGCTGAGCTACACAACCCGGCTCTGGCGCACGGCCCGCAACGCCGTCATGGCGCCCTGGCAAATCTGGAGCAGCGCGTCCTTGCCGCTATCCGCGGCCATTCCGAAGTGAAATATAACTGCTCGTAATTGGCGGAGAGAAAGTATATGGTGTTAGCTTCTCTTGATGTCCTGAAACCGCTGGTTATCCTTTTTAAATCAGCAGCTTGCGTTGCGGTAACGTCCCGCAATATCTATCGTAAACCCATTGATCTAGGGGGCATTTGGTGACTACCCCTTTACAGGGAGGCGGGGAAGGGATGTCAATCCAAAAACTTAGTCCGCGCAAGGTTGCAAGCGACGTGCTTTTGGTAAGCATGAGGATGGCGTCGGCAGCGGTTACCATGGAGCAGCTTTCACACCGCGATAGTGCTGTTCGTCGTTCTTTTGAAGGATCCGGTTGAACGTCCGCTCCGAGGCTAGGTAGACCTGGTGGTCAGCAGCCAGGCTAAGCACGATCTGCGACGGCGGGAGGCCGGCGTACTCCAGGCAGTGGCAGAGATCCCTACGTGTTGCCTCTTTGCGCTTGAGTTCCTAGGTCAACTGCCGGTTATGCTTATGCTCCTCGTTGATGGAATCGGCCGAGTAGCTATGCTGCTGCCTCCGCCTGGTCGTTGGCCTGCTTGTAGCTAAGCCATCCAGCCGGTTGTGAAACAACCGGCGGTACCCGATTCCGGCGCGGCGTAGCCCGCTGCGGTGTGGCGCTCGCCTTTGAGCCTGCAAGCGGTGTGACGGGTGGTCCGAAGCGTCTAGGCCAAACTTGGTCCCCACTCTACTGACAGCAGAATAATCAACAAATAGATCGGGAGATATCGATAGGCGCTCAGGTGCGGTGGAATTCGCTCCCTCTAATTTCGATTGCGCCTAGGCGCGGTTGCTCCTATTCCTGCCCGGTCAAGTTTGATTCAACGCCCGCCGCCGAATCGTCCGAGCTTGCAAGTGATTTAGCCAGCAGCGTTTCGATATAGCTGTCTTTGTCCTCACGCTGAAACAGCACGTGCCAAGCTATCATCTGCGCTTTGTCCGCCCCCCAGAGCAGCTGCATTTCGTGCGCTGGCGTATTCGAAACCACGAAGCTATTCAGCGTCACAGATGGATCGCCAAGACGCTTTTCGATCTCCTTGATGGTTTTGTGAAACTGTATCTTCGGGTCCTGTGCGCCCAGGTTACGAATGCCCTTTGGGTCGACAAAGGAAATGTACTCTTGGCCATGCGCAATTAGCCAGACGATAAAATCCGGGTGGAAATTTCCAGCCTCAAAGAATCCTACGCCCCGCCCCTTGCTCAGGTTGCGCAGCAAGTAAAGTTCCTTGTCCTGTAATAGCGCTGGAGATGAATCACAGTAAGCCTTCAGGTCTTCCACAAAGCGGCGCTCGCCTTGGTTTAAAGGCACAGGGCTGATTTCTAGTGCCGAGCCCGCCAAATGCAGAAGCGGCTCATATAGATGGCGTCCGAACGGAATGGCGTTCAGACCGCCAAACTGCCAGGGCTTCAGCGTCCCTGCATTGATCTGCGCCTTTAGCTCTTTGAGCTTCTCGACAATCTCAGCCTGAGATTCTTCTACCAGAATCCGATAGTAGCCTTCCGGATGTTCTTCATTAACCTGGGGAAAGTTCGGATCGTTGGCATCCAGATAGCGGTACTCCAGGTGCGGCAGCTCCCACTCCTTTTTTCGGAACGAGTAATAGCGCTCACAGTACTTCTTGAGCAGCGCCTCGGCAAGTTCCTGCCACAGGTGAACCTTCTCAAACGAATCGAAAGCCAGCTCGGACTTCGGGATTAGCAACCGATACCAGCTCTGGTCAGCCAGCAGTTCGGGCAATACATGCCTTGGCAGATTTAGGTTATGCCAGGCCCGCTCCGCTTTGAATCGTTGCAGCTTAAAATACAGCGCGTCGATGTCGAGAAAGGCAATATGTCGTTGAGTCAGAACATCCTGGTCTGGTTGACGTTCCTCCTCGACGGCTCCGACCCCACTGGAGCGCAACGCCTGAATCTTTGGATACCAGTTGAGAACGACCGGATTGGTTTGCAGATACCTTGTCGCAGCCTCCTGCGCCAGGTCGGGCGGCGCTAGGGTGGGCACCGGTCCAAGCTTCTTGAAGGCATCTCCGAATTCGGTGCTCACCCCATTGATGGACTTCTTCAATCGAATCGTTTTGAGCTTTTTCTGACCGAGATTCCGGATCACTGGCAGCAGGAATTCGATGCGCTCCTCGTTCGACGGCAGCCCTTCCTCTTCCAGAAACTCCCGGAACTGGGCCATATAGTCGGCCTTGATGCCGAAGATATTCAAGGTTTCCAGTACCGGAAGGTTGGCAGGCCTCTCCACATCATCCGGCAGATTCATCCGACCGCTGCGTTTTAAGCTATGACTATAGCCTTTCAGACGTACCCCTCGCCCAAAAAGCTGAATAATCTGGGACCCTTCGGTACTGCCCACATTCATCAGCCCCATCGTGCTGACACGCCAGCTGTTCCAGCCTTCGGTGAACTTCTTGGAGCCGATCAGCAGGTTGACCGAAGAGTCAGGTTCGTTGATCGCCTGGAACAATGAACCCTTGAACTCCCGGTCACCGACGAGTAGCTCATCTTCCCCTTCGCAGAGCGAGCACAACTTGCCGTCATCGCCCACATTGATCACACCGAAGGGGTCGTTGTCCCCTACCCGCAGAGCAATTTCTCCGGGCACACCCTTCAGGTTTTCTACATGCAGTGCGCCACCGCCCACCGCATTGAACAGACTGGCCTGGATCTCCTCAAATATCTGCTCCGCGGATAGTCCCAGGTTGTTGAGATAGGCAAAGCGCCGGGAAAACAGATTGCGTCCGTCGGCTGCGATTAGACCTTCGTCCAATACTCGCCGGATACGCGCCGAACTACCGGCACGATCACCGAGAAAGCGCGCTAAAAAGCGCAGAATCTCTACGATATCGGAGGCATCCTTGTTCGACAGCGATACGGTGACGCGGCCGCCGACGAAAATCCATAAAGGCTTTTCGATATTGAAGGACCGACAGGCAACGGACTGTTCCTGGTATAGGCGAAGTTGCTGGTAGAACGAAAGCAAGCACGCAACCAGGTACACCTCCATTGTGTTTTCTTGGGTCTGCGGGTCCAGGTTCAGGATCTGGTAGTCTTTGCCGTAGCCGTCGCCGTAGAAATACTTATAGGAGTAGTCGAACAGCACGCAGCGTGCGTACTGGGCCGTCAACTGCGAGCTGCCTTTCACTGCTTGGCCGAAGGTCGCCGAGTACTCAAAGGAAAAGCCTTGCTCGCATAACGCATTGCGAAAGCGCATCCAGGTGCCCGTCTCGCCGGAACTGGCACCCCGGTGGCCTTCATCGATCAGCACGAGATTGTTGTTTTCGAAGGCGTCCACGGCTACCGTCTTGTCGCCCATCTCGTCGCGCAGTTTATTGATATCGATGATCTCCACTGCTTGCCCAGCAAACAGGCCGCGACTATTTTTGTTGAACAGCTCTGCCTCGATCCCAGCGGCCTGAAACTCGCGCAAGTGCTGAAAACTCAAGCCCTCATTGGGTGTGAGCAGAATGATGCGATTGAGTTCTCGCTGCCGCCGGTGCTTCGCCAGGTAATGTTGATATTGCAAGATATTGGCATGCATGATGAGCGTCTTGCCCGAGCCGGTAGCGCTCCAGAAGGCCAGCTTGTTCAACTGGCCGGTGACATCGCCGTCCGGATCCAGCAACGGCACCTGATCCGGTTTCGGCTTGTCGGCGTTGTAGCGCTCAATCTGTTCGTTGATTGAGGCCAGCAAGGCATCCGCATTGGAGAAATAACGGTCCAAATAGATTTCTGTGAACAGCAGCGACAGGTACTGGAAGTATTTCCAAATAATGACTTCCTCGCCCCGTGCTAGCCTCCGCTCGTTCAGTTTCTGGGTGTGGCGGACAATGTTCTGGTCGTACTCCAGCAACAGGTCGTCTGGCAGTTCGGGCAACGGATCAATCTGGTTGGTCAATGCGGTGTGGAAGCGGTGGATATTGTTTTCATCCAGCCCGACAGCACTGTCCTCGTTCAACTGGAATTTTTGTTTGAAGGCCTCCAGCAAGGGTAGGCGCTTGCCGTTCCAAGTGAAGAAACCATCAGTGGATGGCAGTCCGAACAGGCTGAACAGCCACTGATTCAATACCAGCTTGTAGGCAAACGGCACCTGCGGTCGGTTGTTGCGCTTACGAGGTGCCATACTTAGTCTTCCCCTTCATCCGTTTTCGCTGGTGCGTAGATCACTAGGCGTAGCTCACTGTCATCAACCAACTTGTATTCCGGAATACGGCCCGATAGCCGTTCGCTGTTGTGGAGAATAATGGATACACCTTCGCCGCGTTTATCCATCATGGTCGATCGATCCGTTTCCAGACTCGCGTCATCTGGCACACGACATTTCGCCAACAGGCTGGTAATCGTTTCATTTCGTGCCGCTTGGCGATACGGAAGACTGTCCACGGTCATTGTGTTGGGAATAGCTCCGGGTGAATACAGCTCCAAGCGGTCTGCAAATACTCGTAGCCGAATTTTGGCATCCTGCATAGCATAATCACGATGTGCGACTGCGTTAACAATGGCCTCGAATACAGCTGTCATATCAAACTGGGGAGTATCCTCGCGGCCCATGCTTTTGGAGGCGGCAACTCGCATGTTTTTGCTGACAAAATGACAGGCTGACAGCACCTGTTGATCCAAAGGCCCGGTGATATCTGCTGCATCAAGCTGGTACGCGTGGTCGCCTACTGGTCGAACTTCAGTACCCCGGTAGGCGACCGCCTGAATAAACGCATTTGGCAGCCATTGGCGAGGATCATCGGAAGCCATCAGGATACCCGCCACCGACGGGCGCAAGACATCGTCATCCATACTGGCCATGCCGAGCTTTCGCAGCAGATCATCGCGGTTTTCCCGGGTACGTGCGGTTGCGAATCGTTGCCAAAGCGCCTCATTCAAGTCATCTAGGGTGGCATTCGGCACTGGCTGCTCGTCAAAGCGAATGATTCGGGCCTGACTGCGCTGCTGAAACAGTCGGGCGAGGAAGTCCGGCGCCATTTCACGCTTTGCATCACCTACTCGGTGCATATAGCCACCGGGACTGCGATGTACCCACAAGCTGCGACCGATTTCCACCTTCAGTACAGCTACCTCCTCACCGGTAGTCGTGGGCAGCAATAGCCGCTCAATGACCGGGGTTAAGGCCGGTGTGACCGAGTCTAGACAGGTCTGCCGGACAAAATCCACCACAAGATCCAGCTTGTCTCGCGGGATTCCCAGAATTTCTCGCGTTGCATCATCCACACCGAGCACACAGACACCGCCCTTGGCATTCGCAAACGCTGCCAATTCGTCTGCCAGCGAGTTACGATGCGGTTCGGTCACTCGCTTCCCAGCGATCCGAACCTCCTTCAGCTCAAGGAAGGAATCTTCCCCAAGTTGTATCTTCTCTAATAGCGAGGCAGCGGTATCAAACATGCCCTATACCTCCCTCCCCAGCCGACGATAACGCCGCTCGAATGCATCACGGCCGCCCTCCATGACATGGCAAACTTCCTCGCGCATGGCTTTTTCCTGTAGCGAGCCTTTTTCGATCACCCGACACTGACCGCGGCGAAAATCCAGCGCGTGGAGCATTTCGGCATCCCCATTGACCACAATGTTGGGATTATGCGTTACGGCAATAATCTGCCGCCGCCGCTTGTTTTCACGTAATTGGCGAACGACCAAGTTGTAAATCAGGTGATTATCGAGATCATCTTCCGGCTGATCCAGCACAATCGGTTCAGAACCGTGGGCCAGCAGAAAAGCCAGCATCGCAGCCGCGCGCTGACCTGCCGAGGCCTGTTTAATGGATTTGAAATCCCGGCCATCGCCTTTTTGGCTGTATTTCACATCCAGGCCATCATCCGGATACCACATCATTATGTGATCAATGAACTCGGGACGATTACTCGCCTGCCGTTCAAGGAAGTTATTGAAGTGACCGCCAAAATCGCCATTGCCCCGGCAGGCTTCGGTTAGACGTTGTTTGAGTTGACCGATTCTTCTTTCCAGCTCCTCTCTAGCCTGAGTGGCATTATCAGGCAACTGGTCAATCAGCTCGGCAACTATGCCTTTGGCAGGCAAGCCATCCTCTTCGACCAGGATATCGTTCTCGAACTTCCGGGGCTCCGCGCCCAGCATTTCTCTGATGCTTTGTTCCATGGCACGGACATCCTGACTGTAGGGCTTCAGGCTAATTCGCACATATTCGTTTTCGGCTAGACTCTCCCGAAGGAAAGCTTGCCGCCGCTCGCTGAGCGCCCGTCGCGCCGCTAAAACCGACTCACGCTGGGTTTCAGCCTGCTCCAGGACTCGGCTGCGCTGCGCGGCTAACGACTCCAATTCCTTCCATTGGTTTTCCAGCCGCTGCCGCTCCTGGACCAACTGGCCATACTCACTGGGATCCGCTACGCCCTGTTCCTTCAGGTCCCTGATAAGTTTTTCGTAATCGGTCCGCGCCTTTTTCACCACCTGATACCAATCAGTACCCGGGAGTTTCTCACGTTCCTGACGGACGGTGGCTGCCATGTTGTCTGCCGAGTCCTTTAGCGCCTTCGTGGCAGACTCAATCGCCTTATGGAGATTCGACAGAATGGCCAGGGCTTCCTTATCCTGTTCGTTCTGATTGTCGAACAGTTGTTCCGGGACATCCTCCGCCGCCAATTCTTCTGCCAGTTCACGAACACGGCCCACCATTTCATCAACCGATTCAAACTGGCGGTTAACTTCCCGTGCCTGCCGGGATCGACGCTGATACGCCTTTAGCACATTGGCGTGATGGGCTTCCTCGAATTTCTTCAGCTTCCGCTGCACGTCCTCCAAGCGGACTTTTAGNGCATCACGCNCCTGAAGCCGGCCCTCAAGCTCCCGGGCCCTGGCGCAAAGCGACAAGTAAGTTTGCTGCGCCTCCCGGAGCGCTTTTTTCTCACCGTCCACCCCGGCGGCTTCGTCAATCAAATCGAGTAATGCCTGCTGACTACCTCCGGCCAGTGCTGCAATCTGGCCCTGGCTGAAAAGCCGCACGGGAAAGCGCTCCGGAATTACCGCCTGGTTATCCGCCGCTCGCCACTTCCCATCCACGGCCTCTTCAACAATGGTGCCGGAACCATCCTGCTTCCAGTGAATCCGGTAGCGTGCATCATCACGAAAAAAAGTCAGCACTATATGGGTGTTTTGCGTGAGCGCGCCGTCATTGTCTCGTCCGCTTGGTACGCGACTGAATTTTTCGAAAGTACTGCGNGGCTCGCTCTTTTCCTCCAACGCTTTCAGCTCGTTCTCACGCCTTAGCGCCAATCGCAGGGCATGCACGATCGTCGATTTACCTGTGCCTCTCCCACCGACAAGCGCGTTGAACCAGGGGCTGAAGAACAGTGCCTCCGGCCGACCCCGCCCCATGTAACGGGCATCATGGATCTCAACGGATTCGAGAAAGTTCTCCGGCAGCGCGTTAGGATCGAACGGTTCGGGATCATCACTGCGACGGACGGAGAAACCTTCACCGTCCAACAAGGCCAGTCGCAAGCCTTCAAGAGAAGGCTGCGCCATTTTCACCCAAGTCCAGTGCGAACCAGGAAAACGCGCCCCGTCAGGACCGGACGGATGGTGCGCGTCCGAGCCCAATACTTCTGCCCACCTGAGGTGTTTCTGACTATACAGAGCAGGCTTTTTCGAGTTGCGGTTAACCACCTCAATGGCGAATAGATTTTCGCACTCAAGCAAAGGGGCCAAAGTATTGCCGCTAAGGCCCCAGGCGCCGGACGGGCCGTCCACATGCGCAAGAATCGGAAGCCCATCTGCCTCTACAATCTTGTTAATCACTTCAATGGGCGAGGCATTCACGGCACGACTGCCATCTCCCCGATTTTCGCGATGGTAACCAACTGCCCCCAGCAGCGCACTAACATCGTCACCATCCCTGGTTGGATCAAAGATGGCCAGAATATGGATTCCCCCATTGGCTGTAATTTCGACACCTGGAAAGAGCCATAGGGGCCGATAGTCGGCGTGCTGTTGCTCACGAAGCTGATCTAATGCTGCCTTTAGCTCATCAATCCAAGTTCCAGAGTTATGATCAGTCACCGCAACACAGTCAATATTCGCCCGCATAAAGTTGAGTAGCCATTCCTTTGGCGTAATCTCTCTCAATGCCGCCTGATCTTGACCTTTCCCATAGTCACTGGACGCGGGCGTATGCGTGTGAAAGTCGAAGCTCCACCAGCGGGCGCCGGGAAAGCGCCACTCGTCGTTCACAGGTGTGGTGTTCTGGCTCATGATTCGGCCTCCTCGAACATCAGCCGGTGGAAGTCCTCTTCGATCAGGCGGACTTTCCAGGTTTCGTCGGGCTGGCGCAGGTTTTCCAGGTTGTTGTCGCCATTAACGTAGATCAGGTCGAATTCGCTGTCCTTGCTGG
>Ga0052835_100086_pt1 | contig 8945 bp, 8 predicted proteins | sample Wilsouwater61714_FD_53172 | JGI IMG/M metagenome (GOLD analysis project Ga0052835, IMG submission 53172) | Hot spring water microbial communities from Wilbur Hot Springs, California, USA - Wilbur source water - 6/17/14 | ecosystem: Environmental > Aquatic > Thermal springs > Unclassified ...
TATCCTCTTTTTCATACCCTGGAAGTGTATAATTAATACCAAAATTCAAATTATGATAGATATTTTTGTATGGTTTTATTAAATCAGTAAAAAGATTTAATTGGTGTACTGTTCGGTAGTATTTATAGGAGTCATACCCTTTAGTAAAATGAACTCTTGTTGTGTAGAAGTTTTCACTCACTGAAAAATTTAAATAATCATTAAAAATTTGTGCATAAAAGGTAAGTGGCAATGAAAATTCAAGTTGCTCTGCTTTTACGCCCTCACGCCGAGTGTAGTTACTATAAATCATATCTGTAGAGTATAAAATATTATCAATCAGTAACTTATCACTAAATCTATGTGCTTGTATCCGAGGGAGTAATTGGATTGTATTTTTATTAGACTGCTTACTTGTATCATCAAAATAGCGCAGATAAGCACCAATATAATACTCTTCATTTCTAGCAAAATAGTTCATTTTTGATTCTACCAGCTCACCTGTAACTGAAGCTGAAACTGGCTCTTTTGTTGTTAAATCAAGATAATCAATATCACTTATCTTTGCTCCATCAAAATAGAAGCCATCTTCTAAAAACTCAAAAAGATTACTATCTTCATAAAAAAGCTCAACCCCACTATGAGAGCCTCTTTGTAAATTATGTTTCTCTTTATAGCTTGCTTTATTCTCAAAATTACCTACTCGCAAATAACCATTAGAGCTTTCACTGTTTACAAATCGTAATGTTGCATATATCCCTTTACTTCTTTGAGTTCTCATTTGAGGATTTAACTCTAAATCCCACCAAAGCGAAGGGGCAATAAATAAAGGTTGTTCATAAAAAACTCCATCATCATCACTATAGCCAATGATAGGCCTAAGCAAGCCGCTTCTTCTTTCTTTATTGGTTGAAATCCTCATATAGGGCAGATACAAAACTGGAAAATCTTTGATATATAATACGGNGTTAAACATATCAAGCAGCTTCNTATCTGCATCATACTTCATCGATGAAAATTTAACCGCCCAATCAGGATTATCAGGATCACAACTTGAAGTTATTGCACTATCTGCAAAATATCTCTGCTTCTCTTTTGATCCCTTATCAGCTTTAATCCACAACTTACTCTCATCATCAATAAAGTAAAAAGGTAAAAAAACCATTGTTTCTTCATCTAATTGCACTTTTGCTCTATCGCTAGCTAGGGTTACTTTATTGTTGTCAATAAAAAAAACACCACCCTCTAATGTTGCAATTTTGTTTTTGCTATCATAGATAACTTTTTTGGCATAGATATATTTGCCATCATAGTGCAAAACAGCACCTTCATCCGCACTGATTACATGTTGATCTACATCAACGCACATCGCATTGATTTCATACCTCTTTTGTGCAAAAAGCTCCACACTCAAGAGCAAAAAAAGAAAAAAAAATGTTTTAAGCATTAATTACGACACACTTTGAAACTTTGTCATGCAGTGTTTGTTTATTTTTATCAAAAAATGCTATGACAAACCCAAAATAAAATATCACTTCACTGACCACTCTAAATATCGCACGAGTAAACGCACATAACAGTGTGGGTTTATCCATCGTCATATATTCTAAAACTCTTATTTTCATTGCAATTTTTCCAATGGTCGCACCATATTGATAGACAAAAAAGGTATGGTATAAAACTTTGACAGCGACAATACTGAAAAATGCTTGATTAAGAAGGTTTTGTATCTCAAGTATCCCCGATGCAGCTAAGAATTGATTCCAAAATATTATAGTAAATATAATGGAGATTAAAATATCATCAATCGCATAGGCAAGTATCCGCTTACGATTATCAGCAACCTCTACACCTTCACGAAAGAGGTGTTCACTTAATTGTTCTTGATTCATTGAATCGCTTGGTAAGCAATATCAGTTCGGCACTGTTTGCCCTCAAAGTGTACTTGCCCACAAAGTTGATATGCTCTATCTCGAGCCTCTTTTACACTATCGCCAAAACCAACACAAACAAGCACTCTACCTCCAGTTGCTAAAAGCATACCATCTTCTCTACTTACTCCCGCATATGCAATATATGAGTTTTGCTTTAGATCCTCATCTACAATCTCATCTACAATAATTTGAGTAGGTATGCTACTTTTGTATGGATAATCTTTACTCGCCATCACCACACCTACTGCTTTTTGTTTACTTAGCTTTACTTCAATTTCATTGAGTTTTCCAGTCGCAGCAGCATAAAAAAACTCACTTGCAGGGGTTTGCAGTAGCGGCATTAACACCTCACACTCAGGATCTCCAAATCGTACATTATATTCAAGCACCTTTGGCTTGCCATCAACAATCATCAATCCAACAAAAAGCACTCCCTTAAAAGGATTATCTTCAGCTACCATTCCATCAAGTGTTGGTTTTATCACTGAATCTTCAATCTCTTTTTGTAACCTCTCATCAATGAGTGGCGTTGGTGCATACGCCCCCATTCCACCCGTGTTTGGACCTTGGTCATTATCGAGCAATCGTTTGTGATCTTGAGCTGCTGGCAGAAGAATAAAATCTTTACCATCACACACTGCAAAAACTGAAAGCTCATAGCCATCTAAAAACTCTTCAACCACAATTGATTTTCCAGCATCTCCAAAGCTCTTGCCACTAAGCATACCCTTAGCGGCCTCTTTTGCTTCATCATAACTTTGAGCAATTATCACACCCTTTCCCGCACAAAGACCATCAGCTTTGACAACAATGGGAAGAGTCAGTGAATCAATGAATTGGCAAGCATTTTGAAAATCATTTGTTTGGATAGATTTTGCTGTGGGGATGTTATAGCGGTGTAAAAAGTTTTTCATAAAAATCTTTGACCCCTCTAGCTGTGCTGCTTTGGCACGAGGACCAAAGATATTTAATCCCTTCGCTTCAAAAATATCAACGATACCCTCTACCAAAGGTGCTTCAGGTCCAACCACTGTTAAATCTATTCCTTTTTTAAGAGCAAACTCAGCTAATTCATTATAATCACTCATTGCAATATTTTCACCAAAATCAGTTGTTGCACCATTACCTGGGGCAAGATAGATTTTACTAACCTTGCTATCTTTAGCAAAAGCCCTTGCAATAGAGTACTCTCTGCCGCCACTTCCTACTATCAAAACATTCATCAAATACCCTCGAATTTAAACATTAAATTTGAAGTCAATCAAACTGCAAATTTCATTTTTAATAAAAAAATTCCCAAGAGAGCGGTTCGTATTGAGTGGCCTAAAAAAGCCAATGGTGCAAGAGGGAGCATCCCATTAGGCCACAACCTCTTCAAAAGAAGCCATCGTCACACAAGGATGCTACACAGTCCTGCAATAAAGAAGTGTTAGACCCCCAGATTGTACGAAGTATCGACTCACTTAGGAACATTTAAATTATATCAAATTTTTGTAAAAGTATACTTTGAATGAGGGAAATATGTATTGCATCGCTTTCAGGGATTATCTCCCTGAAGCCTCTTGAGCATACTTATAGCCAAGTTCATAAGCTTTGAGGTTAATATCATGAACCTTTTTGGGTACTTTTGAAAGCATCACCTCTTTTAATATCTCTTTATCAATCGCTTTCATTATATAGTTTGCAATTGCTAAAGCAATAACAGACTGGGTAATTACATTTCCAACTTCCTCTTTAGCAATCGTAATGATTGGAATCTCAATAATATTCCATCTTTTTCTATCTTCATCAGTTGGAGTCACTAAATTTGGCTCAATTACAATGGTTCCACCATCACTTACACCATCTTTAAAGAGATCATACGACTTTTGAGCTACAGAGAGCATAAAATCAATTTCACCATCATTTGCATAGGGATAAAAAATTTCTTCATCATCTAAAATAATATCAACAACCGTTGGACCTCCACGCACTTGCGAGGTATATGTTGCTGTTTTTTGTCCATATCCACCTATTTTAATCTTTGCTNCTGCAAAGATTTCACCCGCAAGAAGCACACCCTGTCCACCGACACCAGTAAATCTCATTATTGTTCTAGCCATTGTAATTCCTTATATCTTTTTCTCAAAGTCATCTTGAGTTATCAATCCTCTTTTACCTTGATGTGCTTTTTTGATCTCTTCATACATTTCACAATACTCTTTTGCATTTTCATCATACTTTAACACACCCGTTGGAAATTTATTAAGTTGCTCCTCTGGAGTCAACTTATCATATTTTGCTTTTGGAATCGTAATGGAATCAATCCAAGCAAGATTTTCCATCGCACTTCCCATCTTGTTTTTTCTACCAAAGTTTATATGGCAATTACTCATAATATCAAAAAATGCAAATCCTTTGTGTTGGAATCCTTTTATCAATGTTTTTTCAAGCTTTTTAGGGTTAAGTATCGTCTCTCTTGCAACAAAGCTTGCACCACTAGCTATTGCAACTTCACACGAATCAAAAGTAGGATCGATATTGCCCGCTTTTTGACTTACTGTCCACATCCCTTGGGGAGTTGTAGGACTTGTTTGAGAATTGGTTAATCCATAGATAAAGTTATTAATCATAATTAAATTGATATCGATATTTCTTCTGCAACCATGAATAGTATGGTTTCCACCAATTGCCATCGCATCACCATCTCCTGCAACACAAATCACATGTTTATCAGGGTTTGCTAGTTTTATTCCAGTAGCATATGCAACAGTTCTACCGTGTGTGGTGTGAACAGTATTAAAATCAACATATGAAGAAAATCTACCACTACAACCAATTCCTGAAACAACACATACATCATCTTGCTTCCAGCCTAGTGCGTCTATTGCTCTAATAACTGCTTTTAGTATAACGCCATCTCCACAACCCCAACACCACAGCGTTGGCATCTTTTCAAGTCTTAAGTATTTATCATAATTATAAGCCATCTTAAAATACCTCCTTCACTTTTGTAACAATCTCATAAGGAGAGATAGCCCTACCATTTACTTTGTAAAGCCCTTCAATATCAAGCCTACTAGAAACTCTTTCTACCTCTTCGGTATATTGTCTAATATTAAGCTCAACACATAACACATTTTTTATTTTATCAGTTAACTCTTTGATTCTTTTCGCAGGACTTGGCCAAAGCGTAATTGGTCTAAATAACCCTGCCTTAATCCCATCAGCTCTTAAGTGACGGATTGCCTCTTTTGCAGCAAGCGAAACTGAACCATAAGCGATAATCAACACTTCACCCTCTTCTCCAGTTAAGTCATCACACATAAACTCTTCATTAAGCTCCAACTCATCGGTGTGTTTCATAACCTTATCTTCAAGTCTTTGGATTAGTTTTCTACATGTTTCAATCTCTTCTGTTGGAAAACCTTTACTATCATGGTGAAGGCCTGTAAAGTGATAGCGATACCCTTCAAACATTGGATTTAAAACCGCTGGCTCATCTGGACCTACGCCATAGGGTCTGTAATCTTTTGGATCACCATCAAACCTTTTTCGTGGTTTAATTCCAGCTTTTACCTCTTCAAGATCAGGTATAATTGCTTTGCCGTGCATATGACCTAAAGTCTCATCAGTAAGCACAATAACAGGTTGCATAAATCTATCAGCAAGATTAAACGCTCTTACAACTTCAGTATAGCACTCTGCCAAGTTACCCGCACAAAGCGTAATTGATCTATAATCACCATGACTTGGGTTTCTTGCTTGTCTAACATCTCCTTGTGATACACGGGTTGGTAGTCCCGTACTTGGTCCACCTCTCATAACATCAACAACCACTATCGGTACCTCTGCCATTTGGGCTAAACCTAGGTTTTCAGCTTTTAAACTCATTCCTGGTCCCGAAGTTGCTGTCATCGCCCTTTTGCCACTCATTGCAGCTCCAATTGTTGCAGCAATACCTGCGATTTCATCTTCCATTTGGATAGCTACTCCACCTGCTGCGGGTAAAAGATCTGAAATGGTGTGCATTATTTCACTTGAAGGTGTAATTGGGTACCCAGCAAAAAATTTACATCCTGCGTCTACTGCAGCAATTGCAGCTAAATCATTTCCAGTCGATATTATCTCTCTCATTGCCTACTCTCCTTAAGCACTCAAAATTCTATAATTATTCTCTTTAATCGCTTGAGCTCTTTGCTTTGCTTCTTTACTTAGCTTCGCAAACTTATACTCAGACCTTTCTGCTACAAAAATAGCAAAATCTGGGCAGTGAAGTTCACATTCACTACAGCCTATACAATCCTCTGGTGCAATAATTTCAACCATCGCTCCCAAAGTTGAAGATGGTTCAGGCCTCATAGCTAGCACTCCAGCAGGGCAAACAGAGACACAAATATCACATGCTTTGCATCTGCTTTCATCAACCCATACAGGAGTATTCGCTGGTGCTTTCACTGTTGCCATTTTTCCCCCTTTATTTTTATAATTTTCTTAAAACTAGCAGAAGTCAATCCACTGTTTCTGCACCAAAGTTTAGCGAATCTTTATTGATATTGTTTTGAATAGTATTTTTTTAGAGTTCAAATAGATTAAGTTGCTACAATATGTAACATAAAAATGAATTTAAGTTTAATTTAATTTCGCAACTTTTAAATAACTCAAACAAAATTTGATTTCATTTAGTAAATGTTACAAATTTTCACAATTTAATTTCTTCTATCACATCTTAAAAACAAGAGAGATAAAAGCCTATTTTTAGGGACTTTCTTTCAATTAAATATCAAAAATTTATCTATAATGTTACTTTTTTGCCATATTCTTTATCTTTTACCGATGCATATGAAATAAAACTTTTTTGCTTTTATAGAGATAGTTTCAAAACCACTCACATCTACATCGTCTGCAAGATAGCCTAACTTTTCATCTTAAAGTGTATCAAGGTATAAGTTAAACTATGATAAAATCCAAAACTTGATTAACTACAAGGAATTGGATGTATGTATATCGCATTTGAAGGAGTTGATACTGCCGGTAAAAGCACGCAACTAAAGCTACTAAGCAAAAAATATGATTGCATAACCACTAAAGAACCTGGAGGAACCAATATCGGAGCAACAATTAGGAAGTTAATATTAGAAAATTCTTTATCAAAAGAAGCAGAAATTTTACTCTTTCTTGCTGATAGAGCTGAGCATATCTTTAAAGTAATCATTCCAAATCTTAAAAAAACAATACTCAGTGACAGAAGTTTGGTTTCAAATATCGCCTATGGGATGGCAAATGGATTTAGCTTTGAACTTTTAAAGCAGTTCAACCTTTTTGCTACAAAAAGGGTTTTGCCCAATAAAATAATTATTTTAAAACTTGATAGAAAAACTCTTCAAGATAGATTATCACTCAAACCTCAAGATAGTATTGAAGGAAGAGGGGTAGATTATCTGCTTCGTGTGCAAGATAATATAATATATGTCACAAAAAAATTGCAATTAAATCACCACATTATCGACGCATCACAAAGCATAGAGGCAATACACAATCAAATAGTGAAGGCATTAGAAGATGATAACAGCGCTTAGAGGAATGAAGGATTTGCACGGTGAAGCGAGTGCAAAATATCAATACATTATTCAAACAGCTACACAAATTGTAAAAAATTATGGGTTTAGCTTTATTGAAACTCCACAACTTGAAGAAACAAAGCTTTTTAAACGAAGCGTAGGTGAAAGCAGCGATATAGTTGGCAAGGAGATGTATGAATTTGTTGACAAAGGAGACAATGAGGTTTGCTTACGCCCAGAGGGGACTGCAGGGGTGGTGCGAAGCTTTATAGAAAAAAAGTATGATAAAACTGGCGGCAAGTATAGATGGTTTTATTATGGTACGATGTTTCGCTATGAGAGACCACAAAAGGGAAGGTTAAGACAATTTCATCAATTTGGATGTGAAAGCTTTGGTGAAGCAAGTGTTTATGAAGATTTCAATATTATTTTGATGGTTAAGGATATTTTTGCTGCTCTTGGTATCAAACAAAAACTNATNCTTAANTCACTAGGATGTAGCAAGTGTCTAACCCCTTATAAAGAAAAATTGGTTGAGAGTTTACAACAAATTGATGGATTATGTGATGATTGCAAGAGGCGCATACAAACAAATCCCGTGCGGGTATTTGATTGTAAAAATCAAAAATGTCAAGAAAGATTACAATCTATGCCACGACTTAGCGATGCCTTGTGCCAAAGCTGTGATAGTGATTTTAAATCTCTAAGGTCACTCCTTGATAGTTTTAAAATCTCTTATGAGTTGGATAAAAACTTGGTGCGAGGACTAGATTACTACACGAAAACCGCTTTTGAATTTGTAAGTGATGAGATTGGTGCACAAAACGCTATCGCTGGTGGTGGACGCTATGATAGATTGGTTGAATTTCTTGGTGGTAAACCTACGCCTGCCGTTGGATTTGCATTGGGAGTTGAGAGGATTATGGACTTAGTAACGTTGCCGCAACCTGTGCGAAAGGGTTGGTACTTTGGAGCATTGAGCAAAAATGCTTTGGAGGTTATACTAAAATTAGCAAACAAAAAGAGAAAAGATGATTTTGCAGTGGTAGAGTATAAACCCAAAAGCCTCAAAGCTCATCTCAAAGCTGCCGATAAATCTCAAGCAAAATTTTGTGCAATAGTTGGTGAAGATGAACTTAGCAAAGATAGCGTTTGGATAAAGGATTTAGATAGCAAAGAAGAATGGGTTGTGCATAGAGAAAGCTTATAGAGCAATTGGAGAAGGAATGAGACTTTTTCAGCTTATTAAAGAAGATTTTGCCAATGTAAAAGAGAAAGACCCAGCACTCAACTCCACAATTGAGCTTTTTTTCAACTACCCAGGGCTTTGGGCAATTTTTTTTCATAGACACGCCCACGCTCTATATTGCAGAGGTTTCAAAAGATTCGCAAGGATTATTTCGGGAATTAGCTTCTTTTTAACCTCTATCGATATTCACCCAGCAGCTAAAATTGGAAGGCGCGTTTTTATAGACCATGGCATCGGTGTAGT